>JGI994J12354_10001947_pt1 | contig 20652 bp, 14 predicted proteins | sample IntmicLarv3ML3BL_FD_12354 | JGI IMG/M metagenome (IMG submission 12354)
CTATACAGCCTGTGCCGAAAAGGTCGTCATATTCAACGCCCCGGCCTGTAAAGCGGTGAGCAACGGAATGTACCAGCCCCAAATTTTCACTGATAATCTGCTCCCGTTCATCGGTTAGAGGCACGTATCTCCTTTTTCTTCAATGTTTTTTCAAGAAAAACCGAAGTTCCCCTGCCCACAACAGAATTCACCTTAAGCTTGTCCATAAAGCTTTCCATAACGGCAAAGCCCAGCCCCGCGCGCTCACTTCCTCCGGTGGTAAAAAGAGGCTCCATTGCCTGCTTTATGTCTGCAATTCCACACCCGGTATCCCGGATTTTTATTTGTATGCGTCCGTTTTCGAGTATTCTGGACATTATGTAAATTTTTCCAAGCTGTTCTTTGTATGCGTGTACTATGCAGTTGGTTACCGCCTCGCTGACTGCGGTTTTAATATCGGCGATTTCCTCGATAGTCGGGTCAAGCTGAGCGATAAACGCTGTGACGGCAATCCTTGCAAAGCCTTCGTTTGATGAGCAGCTTAAAAGGGTAAGCCGCATTTCATTTAATATTTTCACTTTTTATCTTCCTTTCTGTCGTTAAAGAACATTCAGTCTTTCGAGTCCTGCAAGCCGCATTACACGGTTTATGCTTTCGGGTGTGTTCACAACGGCAACTGTTCCGCCGTGCTCCTTCATAATGCGGTAACGTCCCATAACAAGTCCTATGCCCGAGCTGTCCATAAATCCGACACCCGAAAAATCAAGCTTTAGATTCTTAGGACGTTTTTTGATAATTTGCTCATCAATGGCGCTTCTTACCAATGCGGCGGAATGGTGGTCGATTTCTCCCTCAATAAGCGCCGTAACTGTTCCGTCACCGGAAAAAACAAATGATACGCTCAAATTAATCCTTCCTTTTTCAAAAAAATATTCCTTGAGGGTAGAAAGAGTCGAACCCGATACGGTTTTAAAAGACAAATTTCTGCCAATACTACGCAAAAGTCCTTGTCAATACGCAAGTATTAACTGCGAACTTTTTCTTGTCTTGACAAAAATTTGTTCTTTTTAAACTCTACGACTTATTGATTAGAAAATATTTTGGCTGTTTGTTCATTTTTGAGGGCGAATAGCCGGCTATTCAACTGATAAAATGGACGTATAGACGAAATATTTTCAATCAAGAAGCGCATTGGGTTTGACTCTTTCTACCCTAACCATAAGGATAAAGGAATATAATTGCAAAAAACATCAAAATTTGTAATAAGACAAAAATATTATTTTTTTGCACATGTTAGATGGTGTGTACTACTGCGTTAAATCTAAGCCGTTTTAATATGATTCTTGATTTTTTTCATTGCCCATTCATAGTGGCTTGATGTCGAGCTTACAAAATATGCTCCTAAGGTTGAGCTTTTTGTCCATTTGTAGACGTTTTTCGAAAATAATTGCTCATTTGTATGTGATTCAATCAGCGCAAGAATCATTTTATGGCTGTCTGTAAGCATTTTTTTAGACTCCGAAAGCGAAACCGTTTGATATTTCTTCCATATTTCAAGATTTAAAGCAGGAAGGGTTTTCCATGTATATCCTGTTCCGGGAACATCAGGCATACCGCCTTCAAGGGTTCCTGTTTTGTGCCAGTTTTCAACCATTTTATGCCACTCATATAAGTGGGCAATCACATCACGGAGGTTTTTATCCCTGTCCTCAAATTCAAACAAGGCATTTTGCTTTCCCTCGCTCATTGAATCAACCAATGACCAAAGCTTATCAAATTGGATGCTTGCAGCGTCAAGCAGCCCGGTCTTTGTTGTTGGTCGCGGCATTGTTATCACCTCTACGAAATCTTTACTGATGCCATATAGCTTCCGTTAGCCCAGCACGAGGGATACCTTTCGGAGGAGATTAAAACTGGAGCCTGAGCTTCTCCGGTCAGGGATTCCTGTCCCGTGACATCGACATAGGCTGTTAAATCCTTGCCGGCAATGCTTCTTATTTCGCTTCTTTTTCCGATTATTTTAACATTTGCGATTGACTGTGTAATTATTTCAACATGCTTATCCGCCAAATTTACCTTTCCAACCTGAATGTTTGTTACCGTTAGATATTTAACCTGAAGGTCGCTTGTATTTACAGTCGCTGTGACAGCTGTAACATTTCCTGTGCTGACAACTCCGGACGGCAGCTTAAGCTCAAAGGTGAAGACATTGCTGTCAATATCAAGTTTGGCAAAGTCAATCTTTCCGACCTCAAGCTCGCTAAGCTGGTCAATTGTTTCGGCAGGCCCCGCAAGCTCAAGCGATTTAGCGCTTAAGGTGTGTGATATCGCAGTTGTTACATAGGCTGCAGGGGTTGTTGTAAAACCGACCTTAACCGGAACGGTTTTCTTTTTAAGGATGTTTATAATAACCTTTGTACTTTCTATTCCCGGCTTAATATATTTTGAAGTTATTTCCTGATCGCTTTCATCAAAATAAACTATATCTGCGTCAAACGAAGCTGTTGCATCAAGCGTTTTATTGACATTTGCACGGGCGACAACCTTTGCGATTTTATTGATATCGGTTTCGGGTCCGGTAAGCTTTACCGTCTTTGCTTCGGGGAGATGGGACTCCTTCCACATTCCGTCCGCAACCTTAAGTCCGATAAGGTCTGCCGATAGATCAAACTCCTTCTCGGTCATCCTGTCAAACCGTGCCTGAATATATTTGACCGTTGTTTCAACTATTTCAAAATTAGTTTCATTGCTGTCGATTTTAACCGTTATAGGAAGCGTTGAGGTACCCGGACCGAAAACTCCGCTTAATACTGCCGTTGCGTCAAAATCATCAGCCGTAATTTTAGATATTGTGAATTTATCGCCGCGGACGGTAACCATTACATTCGGCTCGGATTGATCGATAAGCCCAAGCCCCATATTGCTTAACGCACTGTCTGAAGAAATATTGACATTAATCGGAACAGAGAAGGTTTTTTCAATGTCCTTAACATTATTAACCGATATGAAAATCCATAAAACAACAGCGCAAAATGCAGAAAAGAAAATAAGGAACCGATTGCTTTCAAATAAATCTTTTTTCTTTCCGCCGATAGGCAATGCCATTAATCTTCACCGTCCTTTGCTGAAGACTTTTTCTTTTTCTTCTTGTCGGAGGCAGACGAGGTGCTTTCTACAAGAAGATTTTCAAGCTCCTGCCGTAAAATTTCTCTTGAAATATTTCTTCTAAGCTCTCCGTCCATAGCAAGTGAAACCGCACCTGTTTCTTCTGAAACGACAACAACGACAGCATCGGAAATTTCGCTTACTCCCAATGCGGCACGATGCCGGGTTCCGAGGTCAAGACTTATTTCGGTATTTTCCGAAAGAGGAAGAATACATCCGCTTGCAAGTACTCTTCCGTCACGTATTATCGTAGCGCCGTCATGAAGAGGAGCCTTATTAAAGAAGATGTTACCAAGCAGCAGCCGGCTGGGAAGCGCGTCAACCATAGAGCCTGTATCGACAACCTCACCAAGCTTTGTCAAACGCTCAAAAACAATAAGCGCACCCATTTTCTGACGTTGGAGGTCGGTCACAAGTCCGTAAACGGCAAAAATTGCGTCTTCCATAAGCTTTTCCTTGTCCACACCGTTCTGGTCACTTGAAAAAATATTAATGCTTGACAGCTTACTTCGTCCGGTTTGCTCAAGAACACGCCTGATTTCGGGCTGAAAAATAATAAGCAAGGCAAGAACGCTGTTTTGAAAAAGACTTTGCATTATATAGTTTACAACGGCAAGGTTAAAATACGAAGAAACAAGATACGCCGCTACAACGATAACAATTCCTTTAAGAAGAAGTACCGCACGGGTCTGGCGTACAAGCTTTATGAGCTGATAAAATATAAAGGCAACCAAAATAATGTCGACGATATCTGTTACAGCGTCAACAGCGGTAGTCCAGTAAAATGTCCTGAAAATATTACCGATTATTTCCTTTATTCTTTCCGGAACTGACATTTTGTTTAAAAGCCTCCGTAATTAAATCTCATATATTCCATATGATATGATAACATATTCATAAATAATTACAATGACTTTAGACTATTTTTTTTAAATTTTTTTTGCAAGTAAATTCCCAAAGTAAGTTCCGCAGCGGACGGAACGGAGGAAAAATGCCGGAGCCGTATAATTCTTAACCGATTCTTAACCATAAAGCTTTTAATGTAAGATATAATCAGGACAGGTGAACTGCCCTTAAAGGCAGGAGTTCCAAGCATTCCAATCGTTGCGAAAGGGGGCATAACCATGAAAATTTTGATTGTTGAAGACGAACCCGCCTTGAGAAAAGCACTTGTAAAAGGCTTTCAAAAATCCGGATATACAGCAGATGCAGCCGGGGACGGTGAAGCGGCGTTGGAGTTTTATTTTGACAATCAATATCATCTTGTCATTTTGGACTTGAATTTGCCAAAGCTGGACGGACTCTGTGTGCTGACTGAAATTCGAAAAGAAAACAAGGAAGTTCCCGTCCTTATTCTTTCGGCAAGAAATGAAGTGAGTGATAAAATAAACGGACTGGATATGGGCGCAAATGATTATCTTTCAAAGCCGTTTCATTTCGATGAGCTTGAAGCAAGAGCACGTGCGCTTTTGCGGCGGAATTTCAAAACGGAGCCCACGGTTATCGCCTGCGGAAACATCAAATTGGATATATCTCTGAAAAAAGTGTTTTGGGATAATGGCGAAATACAGTTCACCAAAAAGGAGTACAGCATCCTTGAATATATCATGCTGAACAAAGGCCGGGTTATCAGCGGCGAGGAACTTATAGAAGCTGTTTGGGAAAGCGACGCGGATAGCTTCACAAATGCTTTTAAGGTTCATATCAACGCAATGCGGAAAAAACTGCCGGATGATTTTATAAAAAACACGAAGGGACAGGGATATTATGTGGAATAAATTTTCACTCCGGGCGAAGATAATGTTTCTTACCGCAATGACACTGACCATTATGTGTGCGTGTCTGACCGTTATTTCCATTTTGAATACTGAAGTTTTTTACGATCCGATTGTTTCTGTAATTGATAAAAAGCCGATTGATGCCGCGGGAATAATAAACGGAAATACGAATCACGCAGGCGAGATTACAAACGTTGACATTGCCGGTGAGATGTATATCGGATCGCGCAATAAATTCAAAGTGTTAAGCGTCGCAGCTTCTGCCGCCGTTGTTCTGATTGGTACATTATTATCATATATTCTTGCGGGGCAAGCGTTGAAATCCTTAAAATTATTTACCGACAAAATCACTGAGATTGACGAAAACAATCTCAGTGAACAGATTGCTTTGCCTTCCAGCCGTGATGAAGTTTTAAAATTGACAGATTCTTTTAACCATATGCTTGAAAAACTCGACAGGGCGTTTGACAGTAAAAAGCTGTTTGCCGCCAATGCTGCGCATGAGCTTAAAACACCGCTTGCCAATATATTGACAAATATTGAAGTCATGCAGATGGAGGAACATCCGGGCATAACCGACTACGAGGAGGTTATCGGGATAACAAAGGAAAATATTGAACGGCTGACGGTATTGGTTCAGGAGTTACTGTACTTCAATTCGGAATTGGACAGGAATAATTTTGAAAATATAAGCACAGAGCGACTTTTTGAAAAAATATTGACAGATTTATCGTTTGGAATCCGTGAGAAAAATATAAAGACATACATTGAAGGAAATATCATTATAAACGGCGATAAGAATTTATTGGAGCGGGCATTTTTTAATGTCATACAAAATGCTGTAAAGTATAACAGGGAAAACGGTGAAATCCGAATCATATCCGGTTCAGGCGAAATCATTGTTGAGGATACCGGCATAGGAATACAGGAGGGCAGTATTCCGCAAATTTTTGACCCGTTTTACTGTGCGGACAAATCAAGGTCACGAGAGCTTGGCGGCAATGGTCTTGGGCTTAGTATTGCAAAGCAAATATTTAATAAGCACAACATGAAAATTATTGTTTTGAGCGAGATTGACAAGGACACAAAAATTGTAATAAAACTGCCGTAGCTGCTGCATTTCTATCGTTTGATCTTCAAAATGCTATATACCTCTTATATCTTAACCGTTTCTTAACCTCCCGTTTGTTATGATGAATGCGGATTTAAAAATCCGCTGTCAAAATAACACGGGAGGTTTTTTTATGTACATTTTCGGGAACGCACTAAAAAACGTGCTGAGAAACAGAGGGCGAAATATTTTACTCGCCGCAATCATTTTTGCCATTATCGTCACAACAGTGGTAACACTGATGATTAACAACACGACAAGCGGTATCATTGACGATTACAAGACCCGCTTTGGCTCACAGGTCAATATCTCGCCCGATATTGAAAAATTTAGAGCAGGAGGCAATGCACCAAGCGCGGGCGGCTCAATGAAACTACCGTCAGTAACGGCACAGCAAAGCATTGATTTTGCCAACTCGGATTATATCAAAGAGTATGTCATGCAGATTATGATTGGCGTGGCAAGCGAAAATCTGAAAGGTAAGGATGAAGGCGGCGGAGGGTTTAACCCCATTACTGCCGGTGATGACAATAAGTCCATATCGGCGCAGTTTTATTTGAAGAATATATTCTTTGATTTTGACGAGGGTTTTCGCGGAATTGAGGAAGGCAGCGGTCGTATGGTCGAAAACGGCAGAGAGTGTCTTGTCAGTGAAGTTTTCGCCGAGCTTAACAATCTGTCTGTAGGCGATAAGGTTAACTTGTTTGCCTCTTTGCACAATGAGTCCGGCACCGAATACAGGAAAATATCATACGAATTAACCTTAGTGGGTATTTATTACGATTTAACTGAGGAATACGCCGGAATTCAAGTGCCGATGACAAACAGGCGCAACGAAATTCTGACAACCACCGATACAATCTTAGCCCCCGTTGGCGAGGGCGAATCCGGATTTTCTGTCACATCCACTTATTTTTTAAAGAACCCATCCATGCTGAAGGATTTTGAAACGGAAATACGGGGAAAAGGGCTTAGTGAATATATGAAGGTGAGCACCGATGAGAAAGGCTACGACAGCATTGTTGCTCCGGTTGAGGGGCTTAAAAGCATGTCGGTTACCTTTATGATAATTGTTTTGGTTCTTGGCGCAATCATTCTGATTCTTTTATCGACCATCGCCATAAGGGAGCGCAAATATGAAATCGGTGTGCTGCGAGCTATGGGAATGAAAAAAAGCAAGGTTGCGCTGGGACTGTGGTTTGAAATAATTGCTGTAACATGTGTGTGCCTTTGTATAGGATTAGCTGTCGGAACACTGATAGCTCAGCCGATCAGCGATATGCTTCTGGCAGGACAGGTTGAAGCGGCAAAAGCGTCGGGAGGATTACCCGGCGGGGCAATCGCTTCGGCGGATGCCAGCAGCCTTCTTGCCGGTTCGATGACAACCTTGGATGAATTAAATATTTCGCTTTCGCTAAATACCATTCTCGAAATCGTTGCTATTTCTCTCGCGCTTGCCTCTGTCGCGGGACTGGCGGTTATCAGCAGAATCACAAAATATGAACCCATCAAGATACTGATGGAACGAAATTAAGGGAGGGCAATGACAATGAGCTTACTGCAATTAAAGAATGTATATTATCAGTATGAGGGTACGAAGAGGAACGTCCTTCAAAACATCAACGCGGCGTTTGAAACCGGTAAGGTCTACGCAATAGTCGGTAAATCAGGCGCGGGCAAATCAACGCTGCTCAGCTTGCTCTCAGGACTTGATATTTGCACAAAAGGCGACATAACCTATGGCGGCGGCAGCTTGAAAACTATCGACAGGGACAATTACCGCGCAAAAAATATCGGGGTTATTTTCCAAAGCTTCAACCTTATTACAAATTCAACCGCAGTTGAAAACATCGTGCTTTCAATGAACATCAGTAAGGTAGTTGAAAAAGATAAAAAATCATACGCTTATGATTTGCTTGAAAAGGTCGGCATTGACAAAGAAACCGCTAACCGTAAAATTTTAAAGTTGTCGGGCGGTGAGCAGCAGCGTATCGGAATAGCAAGAGCATTGGCGCATAATCCCGATATAATCATAGCGGATGAGCCGACAGGGAATTTAGATGCCGACACAGAAACGGCTGTTTTGGATATTCTTGATAAGCTTGCCCATGAAGAAAATAAGTGCGTCATTATTGTTACACATTCAAAAAAGGTATCGTCTGCAGCCGACGAGATTTGGGGAATCCAAAAGGGAGAAATTCAATTTCTAGGCAACGGACACAAACACTGATGTTTACCGGATATTTTGTCTTTGTTATACAAGAAAGATGCAGGAATATTTGCATTGTATAATCAAAGCCATTGGATGAAAGCTGTTTTATCTTTTTGGTTATATCCTGCTTTTTCGTAAAAACTCAAAACACTTTGTTTTTTTGAACCGGTCAAACCGGGCTATCTAATATTTACCCGACAGCGTAATAATCTGCTTACCACGCAATTTTTCGCTTAATTCCCCTTTTGCTATAATATATCTTTCTGTTTCGCTCATGGTCGTTTTGCTTATCATATCCGGCATCTTAATGTTGAATACAGTGCCGTTTTCGCTTAAATTCACACAGCGCACAATGATCTCATCCCCACGCTCAGCAAGCTTAAATGCCGAAAGCTGTATGCTTTCACCCATTATGGTAATCGCCGGGGTATTATCCGGGATTTTCACGTTCTTATACGGATCCGGCAGGAAGTACCAGTCTGAGAATGAGCATTCCTGGACAACAAAGCGACCTGCCATAAATTTATTATGGTTGCAGGAATTATAATAGGACAACAATCCGGTTTTGAAGAATTTTGCCGATATGGGGATACCGCTTTGCAGATAATCTTTTTCAAATGGCAGCACCGCAATACGCCCGGTCATCTTTCTTATGCACTGATTCCCGGGGCAATCCCATTGTGGACCGCTGCTGTTTTTCATGGTGCCGCGGTCACGGAAGATCACGCCGGTGGCGCGCAGCAAAGTGAACCTCAGGCTGTTTTCTACATGCTCATATTCTTGTTGTCCTTCCGTAAGTGCGGCGATGCCGCCGTTATTATCTTGCAACAGTGCAAAGGACGTGTTGGGATGCTCTTTGCCCGATAAAAGATCGTTTTTATCGTGGCTTATTATATCAAAGGGAATATCGGCAACGGACGTATCCCCTGCAATACCGGTGTTTACGACTAACCTCATACGGTGGTCTTTCGCTTTATTATCTATTTCATAGTCTATTTCAAGATAGTGGGAATATTTCGATAAAGTAAGGATAAGCGTCACCGGACATCCGACAGTTTCTTCGCTGCGGCACTTATTATCAAAATCATATTCCGCCGGGATGACCATATTTAGGGTTATCGCGATTTTTTTTACATATTCATTTGATAAAACAACGCTGATGTCCGCTTTAAATTCACTGCCAAAAATTGAAGTATCTTCCGAATCCCAAAAGGTGTAGCTATCCCCGCAGTCGGCCGCGTCTTCAATGTCTATTGCATTATTATAAGCTTTACCTGTGGATTTATGCGTTATGTTAACCTGCCCGCTCTCTGTAACCTCTACGGCAAGATGCTCGTTTTCCATCTTCAGTCTGCTGTCTTTAATAAGCGGCGCGATTTCGTTCGCCTTTCTATTCTCACGCACGGTATATCCTTTGAACGAAAGGCCGTTGATACCATTATTAACATCAAGGTATACGTCATAACGATCCACATCCACCTTGCCGGGCAGGTTTAGGGGACTGAACGTGTCTTTCACTGCAGCACATTTTCCTGTTACAATAAAATCCGCGTGGTTTCCCGCACCATCAAATATATCTATCCCAGCCCAGTTTTCATCTTGTTTTATGTCAACTGTCACAAAAACAGTGGCATTTTGTACGGTTTCGGTTGTATTGGCAACGGTTATGATGTAGTTTTCATCGCAGAAGCCGTCAATATCCATATGACCAGCGGCTATGTCCATGCCCCGGCAAAGCATCTCGCCGGAGGTTGAGCACAGGCGAGCATAGTTATCTTCCATGTGATTGTGGACTTCATCACAGCTGCATCCGCAGATAGAATCATGAGGGTGGTTTTTAATAAGCTCCTTCCACATATAGCGCATATGATCCACGGAATACGCGCCCTTCGCGCCGTATATCTCCAACATGGCATATACAGGCTCGATTTTATTCTCCAGCATGGTCTGTGCCTTAACGTTTTCAGCCTTTAAATAGGAGCGAGAAGAAAGTGTACCCTGTAAAATCATGCCGTTCGGACCGTAGCGCAGCTCACCCTTTTGTATATGCGGCTCTATATTGTTTTGTTTTATATAACACTTAACGTTGTTTACATAATCAGCCATGTTGCATTGTTTGATAAGATGCTTATCACTCAGAACATCATTCAATTTGTCTAAAACAGGCGGCAAATCGGGCTGTGCCTCAAGATGGTCAACACCGTTCATCATGAGGATATACGGCGTTACCGCCACGCCTTCGAACATCTGTAACTGGCTGTTTATAAGATTTTGGGCTTTTTGCATATCATGCGATATATGCTGGGCGTTATTGTACCAATAGGTCATATGGATGGCAAGGGCGCGCGTTCCATCCGCGCCCTGCCAGATGAATTCCGACGGCATACGGCTTTCGTCCTGCTTTTGAGGGGGTAATCCCCTGCCGAAGATAAAACTATCTATACCGAAGTCCTTAAGTATCTGTGGAAGCTGCGATATATTTCCGAACTGGTCAGGGGCATAGCCCACTTTCATACAGGCACCGTATTCGGCGGAGATTTTATGTCCCTCTATTAAATTGCGAATGGTAGACTCGCCGGACGTGAGGTAAAAATCGTTTTGCAGATACCACGGTCCGACGACAAGACGCCCTTCGCTGATATATTTTTGCAATATCCCACGTTTTGACGGACGTATAGCCAAATAATCCTCTAATACGACCGTTTGCCCATCCATATGAAATATGTACTCGGGATATTTATCCATTATTTCAAGGCAATGGTCGAACAAATCGCACAATTTCAGTCTAAAATGCTCTAACGGCAGATACCATTCCCGATCCCAGTGAGTGTGCGATATTACGCAAAAATATTTTTTCATGTTTATATTCCTTTTTTTTATTTTAATATTATATCCGCCGCTCAATTTATTACCGGCAGGTACTTATCGGCACTTCCCGGTTTGCCGGCCTGGTGCCTTTTAACATACCGTTTATTTCCCCTGTCAGGCGGAGATAAAAATCTGAAGACACATGTATTCCGTCGGCATCTCCCGTCAAAAAATATTGATCGGACGGTATTGATGATATATCTTCAGCCGTTTTCATAATTGCGGTTCCCTCATCGCACTCATCAAACATCGCAACATAAATAGCTTCGGGAGAAAGAGACGCCGCTTGCAGAGCCTGTTCCCACATAAATTTCCCCGCTAAACGCGGGATGATATTAGGCTCGCCGCCAAACCAGTTGGACCATGCAAAACCCGGGGAAATCACCGGCATATAATCCTGCCCCCTTTTTTTGCAATGCACAATATCCGGCTCAATAATCTCCCGATAGTGCCGAACCGCGTCCTCCGGTGTGCCGAACCGCCCGACGGTCCACGGTGAAATCATATCTAACATTGCGTATGCCTTTTCAAATCCCGGCAAGCTGTCGCCGGTACATGTCCTCCAGTTAGACGGTACGCCACCTATTACATAGTATCCGTTGCTTTGCAGATAATGAATCAACTCTTCGCTGTCTGCAGCGGTTCCCTGATAATTTCCACCCACGCCGATACCCCACAATAAAACAACAGGTCTGCCGTCCTCACGCAGATAGGCAGGGGATTCAACCGTTTTATATTTTTTACATACCGTGTTTTCAAAATCATCAACAAATCCCGTAAGATAATCATCACGTTTATAGCCTGATAAATCATAGCTCATACAGAAAACACGGTCGTATTTTTCAGCTGATTCTATAACATTTTGCAAAACGGCATTAAAATGCACCTCGCAATCAGATTTTACAGTCCCCATAAACCGCTGGAGGCAGATGCCATCTATACCGTATTCCTTCATCCATTTAAAATGCAGATCGGCTACACATTTTTTTGACGACGAGAATAATTTAGATTCTTTGCCGTTCGGGCAAGCGGAATAGCCGGTGGAAAACAAGCCGCTTTCTTCGTATTCACTTGTATCCGGCCATATTTCAAAGCTCTGATTGCCTTTTTCAGGGCATTCGCGGCTCCAATGCTGCCAACGGTTTAAAACACCGTCTCCCTCTGCGGCAAACCAACCCTGATAGCCGCAGAGTAATTTTTCCTTTATTGTGTTATTATCCACAAAATCCCTCCGATTTAAAAATTAAATACTAGATTTTTCTTCTTTAATGTGATATACTGATAAAAGTAAAATGTTGGGAGTAGTTTAAAATATGGCCAATAAATATACAACGATATTAAATGATATAAAAGAAAAGATCGGGAAAAGAATTTACGCGCCCGGTGACAATATTCCCACCGAAATCGATATGTGCTCCTTCTACGGTGTTTCCCGCGTCACCATTCAAAAAGCCATGAAAATTCTTATTGACGAAGGGTACATATACAGAATCATCGGAAAAGGCACATTTGTTAAAGATGATTTGTCCGTCAACGGTGAGGTTTCATTTGTATTTGTTATTCTCCCAAATAAGGAGTACGAGTATTTCAGCTTGATTCAGGGCGTTGAGGCAGAGCTTTTAAAGGCCAATTTTTTATATTCACTTCATTTTTTAGATAACCCCAACCTGCCGGATGGTTGTGATAAATTAGACGCTGTACTGTCAAATTTATTGAATTTCAAGCCCAAAGGATTCATTGTGTATCCGCCTGATTCATCGTCTGGAGCTCAGTCCTTTGCAAAAATACGCGAAATGGGTATCCCGTTGGTTTTGTTAGATAAGGAAAACAACTTCGTCGCCGTTGATTGTGTGGTATCAGACAATTATCCCGGGATGTACAATCTGACGCAGTATGTGATTGACTGCGGGCATAAAAACATAGCTTATCTGTCTTTTAAAAACGAGTGCGGAGATACACTTTTAAAACGTGAAAACGCCTTTTTTCATTGTATGGCCGCCAACGGTATTGCAATAAATAAGCGTCTAATCAAAAACAACATTTCTTTATTTGACGATATTTCCGATACGGTAAAGCAGTTTGTTTCTGAAAACCACAGCTTTACCGCCATTGTTTGCGCGAACGATGTCCTTGCCCATGTTTGCTACCGGGTATTTGAAAAGTTAAAAATAACGATACCTGATGAAATTTCGGTTTGCTCCTTCGATGGATTTGAAACCTCTGTAAAGTTATCTCCTGAGCTTACCGTCATGTCGCAGAATTTACGGAATATGGCAGGAATAGCGGTAAAGCTGATTTTAAAACGCCCGAAGCTGACAGGGTTTTCTGATGCGAATTTTCAGCTCAAATATGTACTGCCCTCCGATTTTTCAAAGGGTGAATCTGTAAAAAAATTATAGTCATATCGGCAGTTTTGCGATTTTTAAAACAACACCGACTCAGAGTAAGCCGGTGTTGTTTTTTTGCTGCGCAGGTTCTTTGCCTAAGTTATTTTACGACAAAGGAAAACCCACGGAGCTTGTTATACATAAACGTGCTTACTCCGTCAGCCTCTTTTTCGTTGGCTGTTACCGTAAAGTTAAAGATATAAATCACTTCGCCTTTATCATTTTTGATAACGATTTTATGCTCGCCGATACACAGTGCGTCGAGAACAAAGTTGCCTTTTTCATCTGTTTTTGTTTCCTCTTTACCTTGATTGAGTATCATCGTCACATTGTTTAACGCATTGCCTGCCGCGTCTTTAAGCGTTCCCGTTGCGAAGAAGGTTTCGTCAAAAATTTCCTCTGTCTTATTGTCGGCAAGCGGTCCAAAGTCCTTGCCGGTTTCAGACATATCGCGCAATACGGTGTACGGCATAAGCGAGGTGAACTTCACGGTTTTGTTAAAGGTCACTGAGTCAATGCCGGCAGAACCGTCTCCCGCAAAGGAGAATTTGAGCATCGGATACTGACCTACATCGTATTGCGAAAGATCAAGCCTGATCCATCTGTTTTCCATATCATTCCTTTCTATTTTTTTGCAATCAAGCAAACGATAGTTGGTATCAAAGCTCTTGTCGTTTTCATCGACATAAGAAAGCACGGAAATTTTAAAATCGCTGGTAATATTATTGACATAAACGTACATAGCTTCCATTGTGGTGCCGGGCTCAGGGTATACGCTGAAGTAAACGTCCACATATTCCCTGCCCGAAATTGTAATTTTGTCCGCAACAGAGGTATCCACAGTTGCGTTGATTTCAGCTTCATAATCTAAAAGCTGTACGTCTGTGACACGTCCGCCGCTGTTCAATAAAAATTGCGGTTCAAAGGCATCAGGGTGCTCAGCGCTGAACATGATCAGTGAAACGACCGCTTTACCGCCGGTAATATTTACCGTTACGGTACTCAAACCGCTTTTTATTGCTGCATCCATCGCTGACACGTCAAAACAGTTAATACCGTTTTGATAAATGCCGGCGTTCAGCGAGCCGCCGCCTAAACCGTTTCCTCCCAATGATGATCCTGAGAAAATATTTCCTGTGGGTGAAAACGCGATATTTCCGGTCTTGTCTTTAAGCACAATGCTGCCAATGTTACCGGCACCTTCTTCAACCACCACATACATATAGGTTTTTTTGGTGACGTTGATATTGCCGAAGTCTGACGGTGAAAAAGAACAGGAGCCTGTACCGTTAAAGGTCATCGCGCCAAAATCATCCTGCTGCACAGTTACGCTGCCGGTTTGCTTAAGATTGGCGTTCACCATGACCTGATATGGATCTGTGTCGGGAATATCGACCATAAAGGATGGATTATTGGACATCCACGCACCTAAAATACGCATTTTTCCGACCGAAACATAAGAATCTATAAATATTCTGGCTTCTGTTGCTGTAAGCGTTAATGATGATACATTGATACGTATTAAACCGGGACCTGTGGGAGTATGGGTTGCTCCTTGATCCTTAAGATATACCCAGCTTGAACCGGTCGCGGGATTGTTGGTTGTCCCGTTGGATACAGTGACTCTCCAAATATAATCCATAATGTCCCGGCTTTTGTCCGGGCTGTCCACTGCGACATAAACATAATTATAATTGCGCAAATTCATGTTGCTGCCTTGAATCCAGAACTGAGAGTTATTTGTTTGCGAAGGAGCAGTTATCTCCAACCCTCGGTTATCGTCTATTCTGTTGTATCCCGCTATGCCTGTCCTGGTCACTGTCCAGCCAATTATTTGTTCGCCTTCCCGCATTGTTTCTTCAAAGTCGATGATTCCGATATCGGTGTATGGGTAAGAAGCAAAATTAAAATCGGGATTGTTTGTAAAGTACACATAATTTATCTTGGCGTTGCCCATCATACCGGTAGTGTTAAAGATAAGGGTAAGCAGTGAAAGATCCTTTGTAATATCTAACGGTACCATTACATTAAGGTTGCCGCTGTTTGCGTCCCTTGTCCATACAATTCCGTTTGCGTTACCCTTAACCAAAGAGCCGCCGATATTGCCGAATTCATCAACAGCCGCCACGGTAACGGAATTTGGCAGCGAGCCGACATTTGACTGAGAAGTATCGGCTATTTGGAAGCACAGGTATTTATGGTTTCGCAAAGTACCCAGGACAGTCATTGATGTGGCATCATAGGTTGTGTAAATATTGCCGGAACGCCCCTGGAATGAAATTGAACCGTCGGTGGAAACATAATTGGGCGCGTTAAAGCCCTCCGCTTTGGATCGGTTTGTAAATTTTGTTACCTTTTGCTGTGCGGTTGTATAGTTCGGCAGCGTAGAATCACGTGACGCTGCGCCTACAGTTAACGCATCCGAAAGATATATGTTGAAAACCATTGATTCTTCATCGGTGAGCACAGTGCTGCCGGTAAGAGCTATTCTGAAACCCAAATCGGTGATGTCCGGAAGATTTGATGTGTTCAAAGCGGTATAAGCAGCGCCGCCGGTAAGCGCGGGCATGGTATATGTCGCCACAACTGTTGAACCGTCCATTATCGCAACATATGCGGGTCTTGTAGTCGCAGTGCCGCCGACACGCGATGTTACTCTTAAATCAAAGTAACAATATTTTGCACTTGTGAATTTAAAATCCGGTATTTTAACATCTACAGTACCGACTCCTTCGCCGGTTTTCACCAGCTCATACGCATCTTTGATATAATCAACCGTAGCAATATTGCTGCCCGAGGTAACCTGCGCCGCGCCGGTTATTCTTTTTGTAGGCTTGAAGCTTTCGCTGTTGGATGCGTAGATGCTGAATCTTATCGTATCTCCCGTACGGTTGGAGAAATTTAATGTGATTCTGAGGTTTTCTGAGACTTCGGTAAAAGCAAAGCCATTAATTCTGTACAGATTGGGACCGGCAGTGCTGTTGATTGAATATGCGGTCGACAGTAAATCAAAAGCTCCGTCAGCAAGCGAAACACCTGACGGCATACGGTTGTTATTACTCATCGGTCCGAAGTCTATATACAAATACCTTGACGCGAAGCGAGTGCGGTTTTTTATAGAAAAGGTGATGCTTCCGCCGCTTGTGGTAGTTACCGAATACACGCCGAGGCTATCCTGTGAAAAGGTTGTCGCACCTGAAATATTATCCGGTTTCCCCACAAATCTGTATTCGTCAGGCTCAAATTTTTCCGTTGCCGCAAGGTATATGCTGATTACCGCAATATCCGAGCCTGTTTCGGTGTTTGTAAACTCAAACTCCAATGTTCCCACGGCTTTTGAGAAGTCTGTAACAGCCGTCATCTCGGTTATGTAATTCAGTCCTGCTGTCAAGCTGTCCGAGGAGGCGATTTTGCGCGCCGTGCCGCCCGTGCCGCCTTTATCGTAAATAACTGCACCCGTCGGCAGCTTACCGTCATTTGCCGAACGAAGGTCTATCACGCAATGTTTATAATTCGCCGCGTCATATCGGGAGTCCTCGAAAGAAAAACGGTAGTTTGCATTAGACATGGTCATACGATAAATGCCTTCCGTTCCCGAGATGAGACTTGCCGTGCCCGCGTCACTCCCGGTAATCGATCCTGTTAACTTATAATGCGGACCCGAATCTTTGATCACTTCAGTGACGGGCAGCTCAAAATCAGGGTTATCTGTGAAATAAAGGCTGAAGGTAATTCCCGCTAAGTCACCCGTCTTATGGAATGTAAACCTAAGTCCGGCAACGTTGGCAGGGGTGAAGGCAGACAGCTCTGCGCTGTTTAATCTTATTAACCCGGTTTTTACATCAAGTTCATATTGGTTACAAACGCCCTCTAAGCTCAACAGGACAGTTGCGCCGTCGTCATACGCGTCAATAATATCCATAAAACAATATTTGTAATTAATTCTGCTTGCGTGGTCGTTAAAGTAAAAATAACCGAATTCTTCTCCCGTATCAAAGCTGTCGACCCTGTATACGCCGCCTTTGCTTACCGTTGTCATATTTGAGGGAGTTTCAAAAACAATAACCTGCCCCGTGCCGGTTATTTTTTTGCTTTCAGGCTTGAAGTTAGGGTCGTTGGTTAAATAAATACTAAAGTATACGTCACAATCGTCATACGCGTATAAATAAAACCGCAGATTATTGATTTGGGCAGGAAGCTTTCCGCCCGGAACATCAACTTTGTAACAGCCTGCGCCGTATCCCCAAAGGGCGGTCCAATCGGAGCTCACCCCGGTAATCTGTACGCCATGCCAGTTAAATTGCCCGGCTCCCACCTTGTAATAATCAATAAAACAGTAATCGTAGCCGCTTACTGAGGAAAAATCGGTAAAAGTGATTGTGGTGGCTTTCTCGGCGCCCGTATTGACAATACGGTATCGCCCCTCTGTTTTTGTCGGTGTTACCAAATCACTGCCGGTATAGGTTGTTTTACCTGTCAGCAACAACGTGTCCGTTTCCGGAGGGTCAACCGGCTCTGTCGGCTCTGTCGGTTCTGTCGGCTCTGACTCAGGCGCCACAAAATCAGGATCGTTCGTAAAATAAATACTTAATACCAAGGAACCCGCATTGTAAGTGTAGAACCGTATGTTCAATCCGTTTGAATCGGGTGTTATTCTGTCAAAAGGCGTGTCGTTTAACCTTGTGCAGCCGACTCCCGGAAAATAATTTTTATCCCCGAACGGCATACCGCCCCATGACTGAAAGACAAGCTGTTGCGTAGCCAAACAATTCATTGTAATAACATCAATATAACAATACTTATAATCAATAGGAGCAGTCATGTCCGTAAAGTAAATATCTGTGTGTACAAAACCTCCGGGCAAGGTTAAAGTGTAACTCCCTGATGCACTTCCGTTTATTGTTGCAGCTTGCCCATGATTAGTTAATCTTATGCCGCCTGTCAGCTTCAGATAATCATCGTCCGCCGCCGCTGTAAAAGGCAGCGTACCGAGAACGGTGATCAGCATACATACGCTCAAAATTACCGCCGCGATTTTTTTCATTATCTTTTTCATTTTGAAAGCCTCCTGTCAGATAGTAATCGCTCTGCGTTTTTAAATCAATTTGCTGCTTTCACGGTTAAAAGGGTGATTATGTCCATTTGATCTTCTGAGCCTGTTAAGACGCTGCTTAAAACGTCGGGATCAATCTGGTTCAGCTGTTTGATTTTAAGCAGCACATCTTTAATATCCTTTAATTTTTTGTCTTTCGTCGGTGTCCATTTCGCATAGACGGTTATATTTGTCGCCGCCAACTCTTCATTCCATATGCTTATACAATCCGCGTCCGTGTACCATCCGCCGAATGTAAAATCGGTTCTAACCGGCGCATATGGGTATTGAACACTGCCGCCCGCTGTACCTGTTAAGGTTAACGGTTTGTTTGCCAATGTGCCGTTCCTCAGATTAAAGGTTACGGTTTTTGTTTCAGGCTGTATTAAATCCGCCTTTGTGAGCTCCGAATTATTTGAGAAATATATGCTGAATGTAATATTAACCGGTTCGAGTTTTTGAAACGTAAACATAAGTCCGGAGGTGGCGTTTTGGGGAGTTATGGGATTCTTTATTCTGCCGTCATCTTCTGTATATGTCAGATCAATTAATTTGATAAGACCCGTCGCCGCAGTCATAGTAACATTATGACAAACGCCTTCCACCGACAACCAGATCCATTCGCTGCTGCTCACCGAAAGAATATCGATGTAGCAATATTTATAATCAAGCTTTGACGTGAAGCTGTTAAAATACAAAGACCCAAATCCATATCCGCCGTTACCGCCGGCCTGATAAACGCCGTTTGCACTGTCTACCGTGCTCAAATCCGTCGGGGTAATACCGGGATCATATTGCCCATTTCCTGTAATTTTCAAGGGTTTCACTTTAAAATTCGGGTCGTTTGTGAAATAAATGCTGAAAACAATATCAACCGTTGCGCTTCCGGTAGGTCTGAGCAGTGAAAATTCAAATCGTAAATCTTCTATTCCTTCCTCAGGAAGCTTGCCGCCTATCTGATAGCAGCCTGACGATATATTATTGTATTGATAAGAACCGCCCCTGTTATACAGTCTCACTCCGTTCCATTGGTTACTGGTGGCTGTGCCCTGTTTATAAAAATCTATATAGATGTAATCAAAACCTTCTATAGATTCATAATCGTCAAATTGAATAACGGTAACCGTGGGGGTTGTTGCCGAAGACGAAGTATTATAAAGACGGTAAACACCCTCGTCTATCATACCGGTTGTTACCTCGGTGCCGGCGGCGGAGGTGGTTTGGAACATTCCCGTGACCTTTTCCACATCATATTCCTCGGGTTCTTCCGGCTCGGGTAGTGTGAAGTCAGGATCGTCTGAAAAATAGACGCTGAATGTCATAGTGAGATTGGTAGCTCCACCGTCCCAGGCAAAGCCAAAGTAAATTCCTGCCGCATTTATGGAGCCAAAAGCATTAACCGCTCCGATTTTATTTATACCTTCATTCAGATATTGACCAGGAGTTCCGCTTATCCCTTGCACATGCCAATAAAGATACGGTTGATCTATGGAGATAACGTCTACATAACAATAGTCGTAATCAATTTGTGTCGTATAATTGTTAAAGTACAGATATCCATAATTGCCTGCACCATTCACTGTCATTGTGTAAACGCCGTTTCCCAACGCAGCCGATGAAACAGCACCGGCAGGGCTCACATTACCCGTCAGCTTTAGATAATCCTCCTCCGCCGCCGCTGTAAATCCGCTTAAAGGCCACACGCTAATCCATGTAATCAGCATAATCAAGCTGAGAAGCATACCGGTAATTCTTTTAGTTTGTTTTTTCATAATATCAACTCCAATTTTTATTTAGCCATGCGCAAAACTCAACGAACCCGACGGCGAAGCGGATTTGCGGCACATGGCAATGCGCAAAATCACTCCAAAGGTACAGAAAAAACCACTCGAATTTTATATATCGTCAAACCACTTAAAACATATCGCTTTGTTCTCCTTTTCCTACAGCAATTTCAAAAAAGCTTTACACAGTAGTGCCGGAAAATTCGGCTTAATCCTACGTTGCGCAGACTTGTATTCCATAAAGGAAAACTGTGTCTGCGCGCCTTGTCTGAAACC
>JGI994J12354_10001948_pt1 | contig 20650 bp, 19 predicted proteins | sample IntmicLarv3ML3BL_FD_12354 | JGI IMG/M metagenome (IMG submission 12354)
AAACATTACTTTACCTCTATCTTTCCATTGAATTATAGACACCTACTTAATCAAAATGCCATAGTGTCCAGTCACAATCAATTTAAAACCATCAAAGAAATGCTCATCATTTAGTTTATTTACAAGATTTACATTTGCTTTATGATCCATGTTTTGAACTATGCTGAAATTACTTATCTCACTATTTCCAGTAATTGAAATAGTATCTCCGCCAACTAGTATCGTGTCATTGATTATATACATAGCGCTACCCGGGGTATGTCCTGGGGTAGAAACTATTTGAACCTTAACATTATCAATTGTTACCTCTTCATCATCACCTAATAAAACAAATTCGCTTAAATTCCTTTTTTTGTTATGAATAATACCAAGCATTCTAGCCTTTTTACCAGATATCATTGGAGCCTCTTTTTTTGAAAGATAAAAACTTGCTTTGTCAAATAGTTTACAGCCACCGCTATGATCAAAATCTGAGTGGGTTAAAAAAACAGCAGTCACCTGGTTATAGTCAAGACCAAGTTTCTTAAATCCTGCTTTAGCCATGGTTTTACTCATGCCTGTATCAAAAACAATCAAGCCATTTTTAGTATCATAAATATAAAAGTTAGCAATACCACTATTAACAACATAAAAGTATTCATTAATTTTCTGCGTTCTCATTGGTTTAAACATTTTCGTTCCTCCCTTTTTTGACATACCCTTTGTACTCATCTATGTGACTAAACCCCAACTTTTTAACTGTATCAAGTTGGTTATTCTCACAAAAATAGCAAAGGTATTTGGTTCCATTTTCTTTACACCTATTTGCAATACCAACCAATAGTGCTTCAAACACCTCATCATTATACGTGTCATCTGTGAAATCAACACCAAAAATTTCACTTATTGTTTTATTAACACAATATATCGCACCCAATAACTCAGCATCTTTTTTATAAGTCAATATATTCCATTTATCAAAGTTGTTCTTGATTCTCTCACTGTTCCAATACATCTCATCACTGTTAACTGAATCATGCAACAAGCCAAACGCTTCATATTCATCCATAGTTAAGGTGCTAGCATGTTTATTTTCTTCAATAAATTCATAATCGTCAAGATGTAACATCGTATGTTGCAAGTGGCCATGCTGTTTATAACCCTGTGCTTCAACATAATTAATCGCTATGATATTTTGGCTAGAAAACCCTAGCCAAATGTCATAATTAGGATAGTTGTCAACCACATATTGCTCAAATTCTGCCAACATTAAATCAAACTTATTGCTTGCTTGCATTGAAGCAGTTGCTAAATAATTATCATCTGCAATAAAGTAATAATGAATCCAGCCTAATACTTTATCTTCATCACAAAATAACAGAATTTCAGCATCATCTTGCATAAAAGCTTTTTTGCTACCCAGCACAAAAGTTTCTTTAGTTTCAACCCCGTCGTTATAGGTAGGGTAGCTAGATTTCGTAAAATCACAAGCCAACTCATACATCATATCTATATACTTATCAAGTTCTTTCTCTTCTAGTTTTCTCAACATATTCCTACACCCTTTCCTAAAGCGAGTCTTTATTGCATTATTTTCTTTGTTATTTTATTTTATCATGTATACAACATAACACCTATAACAATTTGGGTTAAGGTCTAATATAAAGAAATCATAATGTAAAAAAACAAAATAGACAAAAAATAATTAATGCATATAACTACTCTATGCCATTAACAAAAACGACTTACAACCAAGTTTTTTTTGTGAAGTGAAAACTATTCCGTTTTGTTATAATCCTATGGTGATGCAAAAAGGGGGCGAAACTGAGCTATCACAAATCCTAATTTAGAGCTAATAACTCTAGGAGCGCGAAACTCCAGGTCATTGATTTAGTTTATGCATATAAGTCAAATGCCGAATTAGCGACAAGTGATCTTGTTGAGAGTTTAAGAAACTCATTTTATAAGAAGGTATAACCTTTAAAATTGTAACAATACAGTACTTGTAAAAATCAATAAGAGTAGTAAAAGTAATTATTACTATATAGACTCAGATACCAATTTTGAATAAATAAAGAATGCTATTTATAGTAGGAATAAATAAAACAAAGCAAGGTTATGATTATACAAGCACAACTATTTTTTTGATTGAAAGGAAAAAGGGAAATGAAAAAAATAATTGTTTTATTACTATGTAGTTTAGTATTGGTTGGCTGCGTAGCTAAACCAAAAGATGTAACAGGGAATTATACAAACGAAATGAAAATGGAATACAAAGTTGACTTAGATGAATATGGAGCTGATTCTGTTGAAAGAACAGCAGATCATTCAAATAGTCCTTATTTTTCACAGTTAGACTTTTATAACATGAAATCAACAGATACTTTGACAATTCTATCTAACTTCAAAACTTATCAACAAACTTCTGAATGGAGTTGTGGTGTAGTAGCAGCAATGATGGTATTGGAATATTATGGACAACTTGGTGATTGGAATGAAGAAACATTAGCACAACTTCGTACTAATGCTCTTGAACCTGAAGCAACTTCTCTAGAGTCAATATTACTAATTCTTGATGCTGTTGGAGGATTTGAAGTTAACAGCACTTACAATTATCAACCAGAAACGATGTTTGAAGAAATCAACCTTGATATGATTCAAGAATACCTAAAAAATGGAATTCCGGTGATAGTAGGTTGGAATGATTGGGGCGGACATTGGCAAGTAGTCATTGGTTATGACACTATGGGTACAGAAACGCAACAAGATGATGTTATCATTGTAGCGGACAGTTATGATACAACAGACCATAACCAAGATGGATATGGTGTATATCCTGCTGAACGTTTCTATTACAACTGGACAATGTATGATTTCTTTGAAAAACACTATGGAATCAACGAAAGAGAACTTCTATTTGCTGCTGTAAAGTTAGTAACAGAATAAAGTAAAACAAAAGTGGAACATGATTTGTGCTCCACTTTTTTTATATCTATTGTTCTTTTCTTTGATATGTAGATAGAATACTCATTTGTAGCCTATACTTCGCAATAACACTTCTCGATATTTCAATACCCTCATTGGAGAGCATTGTTTGAATTTCTCTATCGCTAAGCGGTTTTTTCTTATCCTCTTTTTTTATAAGTTGTTTGATACTGTTCTTAATAAAATCAGTACTCATATCTTCTGTTACTTGGCGACTAAATAAATCTTTAAAGCACTTAAGCACTCCATTATATTCGAAATACTTATCATTGATGCATCTAGAGATAGTAGATTCACTCAATGCTAGCTTATCGGCTATCATCATAAGTGACATCGGCTTTAGTACCCCGCCATTAAGAAAATAGTCTTCTTGAATCTGGATTACTAATTGCGTAATATCAAATAAAGTTGAGCATCTTTTAGTGATGGATTTCATTAGTTCCTTCGCCCTATTCGACAACACACGGATGTATTCATCGTGTTTTGAATCTTGAATAATTTCAGTAGCTAAAATAAGATGATAGTATTTCTTATCTTTCAGTTCAACAACAAAATCATCTTCGTGATATTTAATGATAATATCAGGATCAATGTACCCAGATGCTAAACTATATTCTGAAGCAGGTTTGGGATTTAAGCTCTTAATTAAGCCTGTTGCCTCTTTTAAGGTTTCTAAATCCACTTGGTGTTTATTGCTCAAGTCGTTCCACTTTTTATTTGCTAGTAAATCTAAAGAATTAGTTACTATATCTTGCGCTAATATCGTTGTATCATTCTTGTCAAATCTATCAATCTGAATATTCAAACACTCACACAATGATCGCGCTCCTACTCCAGCTGGTTCTAGTTTTTGTAAACAGTTTAGTGCTTTTTCAAACTCAGCGACATCTAAATCAGCAATTTCTTCTCTCATTAGTTCTAGATATCCATTGCTGTTTAAGGAGTAGACTAAATATTCGAAAACACTAATATCAAAATCAATTTTAAGCAATGACAACTGTTCCATTAGTTCCTTTTGTAAACTCTTTGTTGGCAAGACATAATTTAATACTAAATCAAAATCATAATTACTACTGACAAATTGTTCACTGACTTCTAAAAACGGATTTATTTCTAGTTCGGTTTCAACAAAGGCAGCTAATTCCTCACTACTCATCTGTAGTATATTTAGTTGTTGAATCTGTAGTTGCGAAAACTTCTGGATATTTCTTTGTTTTTGTGAATATTTAATACTATTACTCATAACTAATTTTTCCTTTACAAACAACCATTTAAAAGCATAGGGGAAATGGGATACTATTGCAAAGAGAATGCCCATTTTCTTAATTTGCTAACAAAAGTTATTGGGAAATACCGTTTTGTGTATTCCCTAAATGAATTGCGAAACTAGTATTGCTAAAGTCTGATAAATGATTAAAATACGAATTATTTATCGCCCCAAACAGTATGAAAATCTCCTTCTTTATCAATTCTTTGATAAGTATGTGCTCCAAAATAATCTCTTTGAGCTTGGATAAGATTTGTTGTAAGCCCAGCCGAAGTATACCCTAGTATATGTTGGTGGGCGGAATTCATAATCGGTGCATAAATGTCGTTCTCAAGTGTTTTTACTAGCACTTCCTTAGCACTCTTTTTCGTTTGCTTCAATAATTTTGCATATTCTTCATTAAGCAATAAACTTACATTTTGATTATCACTTAACATTGTCGAAATTTCTTTGATAAGGTTAGATTTAATGATACAGCCGTTTTGCCATATTCTTGCTAGATTACTGAGATTGATATTATAATCTTTTGCACAAGAAATCTTAGAAATTAAGTCAAACCCCTGCGCATTAATTGACAAGCGGAAATATAACAAAGCTTCCTTTAAGGTTTGCAATGAGATTTTTTCTACAATAGAACAATTACAAGTAGTCTCATAGAGTTTTGCTGCCTCTTTGCGTTGACTAGCCAATTCTGATAAAAACCTCACCTCTACAGCATTAATCAATGATGGGATTGCAATACTATTACTAATAGCAACTTCTGAAGTCCATTTACCAGTACCTTTTTGACTAGCCACATCAGATATTTTATCAATCAAGAAATCATTACCATCCTTAAACTGAAATATGTCTTTGGTAATTGAAAGTAGATATGAATTCAATTCTGTTTCATCAAGTTGAGCAAACACTTCACTTATTTCAATATTTGTTCTATTTTCTTTTTTCAATAACGAATAAAATTCGGCAATCAATTGCATTTCCGCATATTCAATACCATTATGTACCATCTTAACAAAGTGCCCAGCACCATGATTACCTACATAATCACAACAACAAGTGCCATCTTCATTTTTTGCTGCAATTTCTTTTAGATAAGGCTCGACCAGTTTGTAGGCTTCAAAAGAACCTGATGGCATTAAACTTGCTCCATTTAGAGCACCTTCTTCGCCACCTGAAACGCCACAACCAATCAAGTGAATACCTTTATCAAGTTCTGCCTGTCTTTTTTCGGTATCTAAGTAAAACGAATTACCACAGTCTATGATGACATCATTTGTTTCTAGAAAAGGAGTTAATTGACAGATAACCTCATCAACAGGTTTTCCCGCCGTTACCATAACGATTATTTTTCGAGGTTTTTCTAAACTATTAACAAATTCTTCCACTGAACCTGCACCATTAAAACCTAGGTTTTTAGCTGAAAGCTCAGTGACTACATTAGGAAAACGATCATAGATGCTTACCTTGAAACCTTTACTTAGCAAATTAGTTGCTAATGCTTTCCCCATTACACCTAATCCAAAAACACCTATCTGATTCATTGCTACAACTCCTCCTTCATTCTCTCAACTAATTCCCTTTTCGCCTCATCAATGATTGAGGGATTTTCTAGCAACTCAATTAGCGTTCTTCCCATAGCTTTAGAAGCAACTTTTAAGCAACGACGACCAGCATCTGAATTAGCCAATTCTCTGAATTGTTCTGTATGATTAGAAATCTTGTAATCTGGGAAGATTGTTACATAGGGATTACATATTGGAATAACCCTTGAAACATTACCTAAATCTTCTCCACCATAATCAATTGGCATACCATCAAGTAGTGGCTCACCCATTTTTACAAGCTCATTGCGACACACTTCTGAAAGTATCTTATTTGGTACACGCCCTTGATAACCTTCCTTAATCTCAAATTTAAGTTCACAACCTAAAGCATGAGCACTTCCTTCAGCACAAGCTTTTACCCTTTCAGCATTGCGACGCAAATCAGTGAGGCTAAATGAAGATATACTTCCTTCAACCCTAGTATAATCTGGTATCAAACCAGTTCCCTTGCCACCATCCTTGATAATTCCACTCAATCTCATATCACCTTTGAAGTGTTGACGTAATAGACCAGTAGCTACAAAGAATAGATTTGCAGCACTTAGGGCATTGACTCCATCTTCAGGATGGCTTCCCGCATGAGCTGATTTACCAATAAATTCGCAAGAATATCTCATTGATGAAAGGCATGCACCTGCTAACCTTGTAGGAGCACTAGTTGGATGTTGCATGATTACCGCATCCACTCCATCAAAAACACCTTCTTCAAGCAAGATTATTTTTCCTCCGCCACCTTCTTCAGCAGGCGTGCCAATCACCAACAATGTCCCATTTTGATGTTCCTTCAAATATTTTTGCGCGATAATTGCTGTCCCCAAAGCACTGGTCGAAATAAGGTTGTGACCACAAGCATGCCCTATCTCTGGCAAAGCATCATACTCGGAAACAACTGCCACCACTGGTTTACCTGAGCCAAATTTAGCAAGAAAGGCAGTCTTTAGACTGCCAACTCCTTGCTGAACTTCAAAACCTTTCTCCCTTAAGTAATCACACTGAACTTTGCACGCCTTTTCTTCTTCAAAACTCAACTCAGGATTGCTATGGATATACTGTGCAATAGCCCATAAATCATCAAGGTTTTGATCTAAAAATTCATCACATTCATTCTTATATTTTTCGATATCCATTTTCGTCCCTCTTTTTTATCCTAAAATTCCAAAGAATGCTGCTGCAATCGAAATTGCCATGATTGTAAGTACTAATTTCAGATAGTTTTGACCTTTATGAGTAAAGTACCAATAAATGCCAAACACAGCTAATAACTGCAGTACTCCTGGTAGAATCATATCCAAATTAGCCTGTAACTTAATTACTGCTTGAGTTGATGAAATAACCCATTCTATTGGAGTTGCCACCTTTACATATGATGCTGATAGAGCCCCCATCATAATCAATCCCAAAACAGAAGCAGCAGTGATTAGGTTATTCATAGTTCCTGACTTCAATAATCTTGGAACTGCTTCCCCACCTAATCTATATCCNAAATGNCAAGTATATCTACCAACGATAAATACCATGGCTGAGAATATCGGCGGAAAAAATAGACCTACTGGATTTCCTTCCAAAGCGAAGGTACAAGCCATACCCAAGAGAATCGACTTTGACATACCCCAGATTAATGTATCACCAATACCAGCAATTGGGCCCATCAGGCCTAATTTAATACTTGTTATTACATCGCTAGTGATATTTCCCTTTGCTTTTTCTTCTTCCATTGCAAGAGCAATACCAACTACAACTGCACCTATTGTTCCTTCAGTATTGTAGAACTCCAAGTGCCTTTGAAGTGCTTCTTTATATCCTTCTTCATCATCTTTGTATATTTTCTTTAAATTTATCGCCATTGATGAACAAAACGAAGGTGCTTGAAGCCTTTCATATGAATTGTTTGTTTCACCTGATAAATACCACAACAAATGAGATTTGTTGATATCTTTTTTAGTTAGTAAACGGTTACTCATTGACTAATTCCTCCTTTTTCTTGAAGTTGAAGAAAATTAAGGCAACAATACATAGACCAAATACTGCAGTTGCCATTGTTCCAATACCTAAATACTTAATTGAAAAGAAACCGATGAAATAGTAAGGTAGTAGTTCTTTACGACCAATTGACATGATGATTACCGCAAACCCAATTGCTGGTAATATACCACCTGCTACTGCCAAACCTGTTGTGATAAAGCCTGGTAAAAAAGTTAACAATGTTTCAACAGCATTTGCTCCAAATAAAGTAATCGCAAACACTGGAATAAAACGAATAAAGAATGCCACTAAGGTTGGAAATACCATTGCACATAGATAAACTCCCTTAGCGTTTCCATCTGCTGCATATTTGTCTGCCTTATGTAACCAGATTAAGTTACTAGTACGACGAATTTGGTCAATGAATGCACCAAGGATTCCGAACGGAACCGCAATTGCTACAGCTGTATCAACATCAAGATTTAGTTGCAAAGCAACTGGAATTGCTACACAAGATGCTAAAGCTCCATCACTTGGAACATTGCCTCCAGTAGCTACAACTCCTAAATATAATAAATTGATTGAGGCACCAAGAATAAGACCTTGGGTTGGCACTCCAAATAATAATCCAAAAATAAACCCTAAAGTTACAGGTGCACCAGTAGTTGTTGAGAAGCCGTAACCGATTCTTTGTGTACCCATGAAATACAATAATCCGCTAATAATTGCTAATGTTAATGTGTTCATCCAACATCAACTCCTTTCTAAAAACTAACTTTGCTAATAACTTTTTCAAACTCCGCTGAAGGATCATCTGGTACTTGGTGGAAGTATACGCGAACTCCACCTTTATCATTTAATTCTCTCAATTGATCAGCATCACTTTGATCAAGGGTGATTGGCCCAAAAACAATTTTTCTTCCTGGAGAAGCCCCTAACCCTCCAATTTGTAGTTCCTCAAAATTGAAGCCCCCTGCATGAGTTCTATACGCATCTTTTACACTTTTAAACAGGATCAATGCATTGCCTGTTCCAAATTGATTTTCTTTCCATTCGACTAACGCTTCTTCAACAGTATAGATTTTTACATCAACACTTGGAGGAGCAGCCATGACATATACACTTTTCATGAAATCATTCGTAGCCAAAGCATCATCAATTACAATAATCTTGTTTGATTGAGTAATCTTAATCCACTTATTTACTACTTGACCATGAATTAAACGAAAATCAATTCTTACTAAACGAATATTCGCCATTTCTATACCCCTTTCATTAGTGATAAAACACTCTTACCACTTTCAGCCAAAGCCGTCAGACCACATTCCACAAGTTCTTCGCGCCCTAGCCAGCTTGCTTGTGAATGCATTTCAATAAACATTGCTAGATTTAGCCCTGTCAATACCTCAATGTCATAGTTTTGCGACAATTGGGTTGCGCAGGTGCTTGGGGTGCCTCCAAATAAATCAGCAATACAAATCCCCACTCTGCCGTCTAGTTTCTTAAACTGCTCTTCTAGTTGATTACGATAATCTTCGGGACCAACTCCATGATTCAAAGAAACCGCTACAACATTATCCATCTTACCTACAATCATTTCAGCAGATTTGACTAACTCTTCTCCAAATTTGCCATGGGTACATAAGATGAACATATATCCATTCATAAAACGCCTCCTTTCAAAGCTAACTTTGCTACATACTATCTAGCAAGTTTTGTAGCAACTTAAATTTATTCGCTAAAAACAGACGTTTTAGTTAACAAAAGCGCACTGTGTTATAGTGTGTCGTAAGCATTAATAATCTGAGTCAATAAAAAAAGTGCCTTTCGACACTAACTTGTAAATATGTCCATCACGTATGCAACTTCACAATCTGGGATATGACATTTAAACTCTTCACCAATAATCTGCATTGTAGTTCTAACCGCATCGCCTAACTCAGCAGCACTTTCAATCCTAGCCTCGCAATCCAGGTAGGTCATTGTTTGATTTTGAATACAACGTTCTATCATCCCTGAGACATGCAGTAAATAATTTATTAAAACTCGGTTGTAGTCTTCAATTGTAATTACTTTCTCAATCATTTTGAAGGTTCGCCGCAAAAGTTCTTCTGCCTTATCAACATTTAGAAAGGTCAATGATTCTTTCAAAATGTTGCGGGCAATATATTGGTTTACCTCGCTTTTTTCGTCAAGCACACCCATTGTAGTTGAAATCAAATGGCGTACTTCATCAATGCCACTTTCGAAGAATATTTTGTCAGTCGCTATGTAAGGAATATTCTCTAGTCGTAAATCAGCAGCGCCAACAACACAGAGTATTTTCTTACCCATTAAATCTTTCCCNTTAAAAGTATCNAANTTGCACGCAATAACTTCAACTCCATGCTCAGTAATAGAAGGAATTGTCGATTCTAGTAGTTTGCCTAGTTTTACAGCAGCACCAACACCTGTTAGGCAAGTGCAGATGATTACATATTTGTGTTGGATTTTACTCTTAATCTCTTGTGATGAGTATCTAGCAATATATGGGTTTATTTGTTCTAAATCCGCTACTAGCGCTTCTAAACTTACATCAGCTAACATCGTTTTTCTAGTTGCTTCTAATACTAAAGCCATTGAAGTCATCGCCATTGTCGCAATGGCAATACCTGTTCTTTCTGTAATCATCTCACCAAAGGTAAGTAACGATCCCATATCAACCATTAAAAGAATGCCCTTTCCTTGGTTAATTTCAATAATCTTACTTGTAACAATCTCTAAAAATGACTTAACATCTTGCTTGAGTGGCATATCTAAACCATAGGTATGATTGGTTGAAAGAAGCGTGTTTGCTACCTCAGCCATATTTTTAGCCACCCCATTACCATGTGCTAAAATTAGCACCGCGATGCGAGTGTCTTCTTTTCTTTTCTCCTCTTTCATACTCAAAAACAGAGTAATAAATACCACTTCTTGATCAGGAAGAACCATCTCTAGTTCTTGTTCTAAAAGTTGCTTGATACCTCTAGCAACCGCAAATTCACTAGGATGATCCATCGCCATACCTATTTGTTCTTCTTTTATTTCAGCATGCACAATATTATTTTCTAGAATCGCTGAAATATGTAAAGACATAGCAGCATATGCTTTTTTCGGTATTTTTCGCTTTAACTTTTGTTCAGCAATACGCAAAACAACTTCAACAGCACGATAGATTCTTGGTGAAACCACTTTGAATAACTCATCAATTGCTTCGATTTTCTTATTTTCTAAATGATTCAATAACTTATTAATATAAGAATCAATTTTTATCATTAAGTCTTGCTTATCTTCAAATGAATAATCATCACCTTCAGTTATCTTCTTAAATGTACTATTTATATATTCATACACATCTACTACACTGCTACTATTCCCATTACCATCAGTAATCTCTTTGGCCTCAGTGTTATAGATAAAAATATCTCCTCTAATCAATTGACTTATCTCTTGGCTATTTGTCCCACTATTGATTTCCACTAGCCCTGAATACAAATTATCTGATAATAGTGGTGTATTAACCTCAACTCGATGTAAGTTTTGAGCCTTATATTCTAAGAAAGCTTTGGCACATAATAAGCGAATATCGGCCCTTAATTGCCCAATATTCCCCCCACATTCATAACCAATTAATGCCTTCATTGTTTTTAAAGTAACATAAATAGGTAACTTCAATTGGCTAAATTCTTGTCTAAAGAAATACTCAATCAAATCTAGTCGCTCCTTAACAGTACGCTCTGCCAATGCTGGTATTTCAATAGTCATAGGGATTCGACGTAAAAATGTCCGAAGTAGATTGGAAGATGGGTCCTCAGTAGTTGCGGCCAAGATTAAAACATTGGCGTCAATATTTTGACTTGAGCCCAACTTTCGGTACTTGTTTTTGTCCATTAGAATAAACAACATTTCTTGCCCTTCCGCAGGTAAACGATGGATTTCGTCCAAAAACAGAATTCCATTATTTGCTTTCGCAACCAACCCTTCATAATCCTTGTCAGCACCAGTAAATGACCCTTTACTATAACCAAACAATTGCCCTAATAATAGTTGAGGGTTGTCTGCATATTCAGCACAGTTAAAAACTACAAACTGCGAATTATCTTTTAGTACTCCTTGTTTCTTAGCGAACTGATACATAACTTCGGCAAACATTGTCTTCCCTACACCAGTTGCTCCAATCAACAAAGTGTGAAGACCAAAGGGAGGATAAATCATTGCTGCTTTTGCTTTTTTTACAACAGCAGCTAAACTTTCATCACAACCAATAATCTTCGTAAATGGATCATCACCTACCTCAGGGCTTCCATTCAGTTCTACTAAACTAGATACTTCAAATTTCTTGACCAAAAGATTTGTTTTACTTTTAAACACTTCTACATCAAAAAATAAGACGGGTCTTCCCGTTATCTTAATCGCTCGCTCTTTTTTAACCAATAAATTCAATTCTTTACTAACATTAGCTCTATCAAGATTCAAGTGCTCTGCAATTTCTAAAGCACCAATGCCACCATTGCCATCAATAATCCTCTCTAGAGAAACTTCCATTGATAAACTTTTGAGACATTCTTGTATTCTAGTTTCTCTTAACACTTTTACTCACCTCGCACAAACATCTAACATTCTAGCATAATTCTTAATTATTAATTACTCCTACGCACATAAAAAAACACACTTATGAAACTACAATTGTAGAATCAATAGTGCGTTCTTTAACATACCTGCTGTTTTACTTTAGTAAACCTTTTAATACATCACCAATCAACGCTGTAACTAGTTCACTACCAGAATCATCAGCCTTAGTTACTTTCTTAGTAGTTGTAGTTTTTTTCTTAGTTGTTGTTGCTGCCTTTTTTGCTGTAGTAGAGGTCTTCTTTGCTGCAGTCGTTTTCTTGGCAGCAGTTGTTTTCTTAGTTGTAGTTTTTTTCGCACTAGCTTTAGACGCTTGACCACCAACTAATGTCATTACTAATGGCGCAATGTTTGCTAGTAGTTCAACCACTTGATTTGAATCAGTACCGGTTTTTTTTGCAATATCTTTTGTAACATTGTCTTGCTTAGTTCCCAATAAATGACCAATAATCTTTGCCCCATCAACAGTATCAACATTGCCTAAAAAAGAACCTATGTTTGAGGCATCCTTCTTACCATGGTCCGAAAGTGCTTTCATTAATGAAGAAGAGGTATCCTTATTACTAGCTTGTGAACTAATACCTTTTAAAAGGTAAGGTAGTGCTAATGATACTATGTCTTGTACTTGTGATGAATCAGACTTAGTTTTCTTACTAACTGTCTTTACACTGTCATCTGATAGTAATGCACCTAAAATTGTCGACAAATCCATTTAATTTTCCTCCGTTTAAATCTCTTATTAACTGTATGCTTTGCAGCGAAATATGTCAATATAATTCTACCAAACTTTGAACTATGGCGCGCACATGTAAGTAGAATTAATATACAAATTCAAAACCAACCAAAGCTAATATAAGCATATCCCTTAGCCATTAAGACCAATCAAGATTACCTTACGAAATATCTGCATAACATGCTACTACATGCAAAACATATTTCAGTTACTTTATCAATCTCCCAAATAACTCAATTAAACATTTACTTTTGTTAAAAAAACTTAGTTTTTACTCTCAATATTCGAATATAAACGATTCAGTATCTTCTTTGTTACCTCAGCATTATCCAAATAGTTAAACTTGTCATTAAACCTTTGATACAAATCCCTATACTCAATGTTTATGTCATCTATATTACCAATAGCAGTTACTAATTCCTTTTCCGTTTTCAAAATCGGACCAGGTAACTCTTCAAGTCCAATGTAGAAACCTCTTGATTCATTACTGTAATAATCTAAATCATACATAAAGTACAGTATTGGTTTGTGCAAATTGGCAAAGTCAAAAAACGATGACGAATAATCTGTTACAAGAATATCGCTTATTATGAACAAATCGTTGATATCATCAACATCCGAAACACCATAAATAAAACCCTTAAATTTCGCGAAATCAAAAGTCTTATCTACGAAATAATGCGCCCTAAACAAAATAACATACTCGCTAGCCAATTCCCTTTGAAGTAATTCAAAATTTGTATCTGGTAAATAAATATAGCCTTCACCAATTATATGCGAACTATCTCTATAAGTTGGTGCATACAATATTACTTTTTTATCCAAAGGTATATTGAGTCTTTTCTTCGTTTTCACGACATCATCTTCAGTATATTTGAATAAATACTCATTTCTAGGATATCCCTCTTCAATTACTATGTTCTCTTTTGAGGCTCCTTTTAAGTCAAATGCTGAAGAAAGTTTCTCAGTTGCATACTTTGAAGGAGAAAGTAAATAATCCATCATCCTCGACTCCAACTTGTACCTTTGGTTAATTTCTTTGACAGAACTATTGGGATCTTCATGATCCACTTCTATATCACATCCTAATTTCTTCAACGGTGTTCCATGCCAGGTTTGCAAATATATTTGCTCTTTTTTCTTCATCACAGTTGCTGGGAAAGTAGAATTTCTCACCCAGTATTTCGCTTTAGCATAATATTCAAAGCACTTTTTGGAGTCATACTCCACCACAATCGTATTTTCGCTCAATTCAGCATACTTTTTCGCACCATCATTTAATACCCAAACAAAAGTATATCCTTCAAACCTTTTGTCCTGCAGCATTTGTTTGTATAATGCCTTCGGGCTATCACAGTATTTTTCACCCTTAAACGATTCAAAAAGAACAATCTTGTCATCAACTTTATACCTAATATAATACCCCAAATAATACCTTGACATAAAATAAGTGCGTCTTACTCTATTAAACACCGTTCTAAACGTGACATTTTTTTTGGCTAATAAATCGGCAGTATCCTTCAAATTTCTCAACTAAATCCCTCCCATCCAAAATATCATGCAAAATCAGCATTCGAAACATCAACAAAAAAAATCATTGAGAACTCAAGCAATGATATTGATTCGAACACTGTTAATGCAATCATTTATTCTCTCTATATATACATTTTAACACATTTTTACATATAGTGCCTTATACAAAATATTATGCTTCACAACTTTTTTGTTAGAATACTAGAAGATACTTAATATTTCTTAACTTTTCATCTTTAAAATCAACACTTATAAAATGAGGGTGCTTCAAAGAAGAATATATCCATTAAAAAACACTCATGAATACAAAACTACTAAACTAATCGTATGCATATTGAAAACACCTTCTATTATGACAATGCTTGTTGAAAAGAAAAAACGCTTTCGCGTTTTCACTTAATATTCAAACTTAACTACATTTGTCGTGTATCTATTACCTTGGGTATCAAAAACAATAAACAAACAATAATAATCAAATCCTTTTTCCAATTCTGCAAGTTCTACTACATACTCGCCATTCAAGTATTTTTTTATGGAAATTTCCTCTCCAATAATGTTGGAAGAACTACCCCAGTTCCAAGTGTAATTGCCATTGTCATCGAAAATCTTATATCTTGACTGCGGAAAAATTGCGTATTCGTAGTCGGCCAAATTAATACTCTTTTTGGTACTCGCAGGATCATTTGGATCAACACAAGGAATTACACCAATAATCTTGCCATTTGGATTTTTAGCATCAACTCTAAATAGGAAGTCCACCAGTATATAATCCACTGTCTTTAATTTGTTGTTTTCATCATAGATCCACTCTTGTAACACAGCCATAATCCTATATATTACATAATCTTTCCCATTCTCATATTTCAAGGCAATAACCCCAAAATCCTCTTCTGTATCGCTTAAGAAAGTTACTGCTCTTTTGTCATAATTAGCAATCAAAGTTCCATCCGACGTTAGAGTCGTATCATAACTTTCATATCTTGGTGAATAGTAACCATCTTTAGTGTCTTTAAAGATTAAGAAGCGGCTTTTATGATAATCAGCAACTACTTTTTCATCAAGTTGAATACTTATTTCACTTCCATCGGTTGAAATAACAGGAGAAGTTGCAGCAAAATCCCAATCTGTTACTGGTATGCCCAATAATTTTGCGGCAAAATTGTTGATGAAATTTTTATATTCAGGAGCAAAATCAAACTGGTTATATGTTGATAGCCAATAATCTAGATATGCTGGACTATTGTAAGGGTAATAAATAGATAGTCCATTAGCACCTGGCACATTAGTTTTCTGATAAACGATTGCTTGATCTAGAATCGCTAACAGATCACTAGCTATACTACCATAACTGTTTTTTAGTTCACTAGCTGTACCATATAAATCGATTAAGTCATAACTTTGATTAAATTCATAACATTGGAAACATTTTGCTTTGGTCATATCTTTTACTATTGCCGAATATTTACCATCGTTTAAGGCAATACCCACCTCTTTAAACAAGATATCTATTTTATCCTCAACATCAACAAGCTTTGATAAATTAGTAAGTGACATGGTTAATTGCAGTTCATTACTGAAACTATATTTTTCATAAAATTTAAGGTATTCATCCACAATACTCTTGCCAAATTCAACAGAATCTATGCCTTTATTAATTTTGTTTAAGAAAGTATAGTCCCAACCCAAACCAGGTTCTATGTCTTGTGAAGCAACTAAGAAATCAGCATATTCATCAAACACTGCTGCCACTTCTATTGTAGCCATTAAACAAGCATCAAAACCAATTAGTTCTAACTTGTTTTCTTTGGAAAAAGGGCTATCACGAAGTGCTTTGTCTAATTCCGCTAGTGTTAACATATCCGAATCATAAACTTCATCTACACCGAAGCCACCAATAGGGCCAGCTCCATGATCCCATAGAATTAAACTATATAAATCTGTTTTATAATTATCATAAACATACTTCATAAAATCTGTTAAGGTACTAGCTTCACCCATGCTTTTAGCACCGCCGGTTTCAACTAATTTGAACCCTTCATTGCTATCAGTCAATTCGTATATATTATTGTTCTCAAATTCATTAAACCAATGGTCAGAACCTCCAGCATAGATAACAACATTTACATCACTAAACCTAATGTTTGCATCTATCATTTCTTGAACATCTAAAGTAGCTGCTCTACTTTGAGATTCTAAATCTGAACCAACTAAATAAATCATAATCGTTCTGGTGCCCGTTCTAGCATTTTCAGCTATCGGAGTAGTTATAATATTATTTTTGTTGCCATTTCTACCATTTGTCAAAACAGCAAACACAAACACTCCAATAATCGCTAATACAATAACTGATATTACAATTCTCTTCTTTTTGTTATTTGGAACGTTCATATTATTCCTCCTTGCATGAGACCATTGTATCACAAATGTAATAGTAGTAAGTAATAATTGATACTAATTTTCATTGCCACCTCAAAAAGTATCTACTACTCTCAACTTCAACCTCTTTCAAGCCCATTTTACACATTAATTGAATACCCTTAACTCTAAAGTCTACCCATTAATATCCACGGAAATGCAACCACTATTAATTTGAGCATTTACTGTTAGTAAATGACCGAAAAAAATGTCGTCATCGCCAAACCAAAACTCAATTTGCCCATTATGCCGAAAACTAATACTGTTGAGTACAATTCTCTTTTGAAAATCATCATGAGTTAATGGCTCCTCACCTTCTTGAAGACAAGTCTCATTTCTATAATCTAGCAAATCATCAGCTACAAAAACACGTACTTTTGTGTCCCATTCAACCTTTTCGCTCATAACGGAACGTATATCCTGAATGATTTGGTGAAAATTCTTCTCATCATTGCTGAAGCATATTGTTACTTCAGTGCCCAACCAATCAATTGTTTTTTCAAACCAATTTACGCTTCTCTCTAACACAAATTCTCCCAATTCCTCATCTTCCAAATAAATTGGTGCTATTTGTTGGGCCAAAAACGCATCCATTTCACTATCACTTGACTTATCAATAATTTTCACCAAATTGAATTGACCATTATCAACAGTTACCAAAACTTTGTAAATACTGTCACATTTTATTTGGCTGATTAAATTTTCGAAACTCGACCTTTCTCCTTTTAGAATCAATTTCCTTTCTTCTATCAAAATAGACTCAGAAACTCTTTTCCAAGCAGTGATTGGACACGAATACGTCCACATAGCATCATCTTTTGATTTTGCGCCACTAAAGCCAGTTGCTCCTGTAACAATGATTATTTTTTCAGTATTAGTTTTTTTCTTGAATGAATTTAACACGTTTACCTCTTTCTTAATGGTTTCTTTTTTCCTTGTAACCACAGTTTACCACATGCCCTAAGCATTGCATAATGCTGAAAAACAATTTAGTAATATTCTTATATCACAGTTATGTTTGCATTCTTTTTTCTGTTACGCTTACATAATAATTTAACAAAAAAGAGCTTTCGAAGCTTCAGTCAATGCCTGATTTCTTATGCTCTTTTCTAATAATTAATAATCTTCTTTTTTTATTATCCCCTTAATCAAGGAACTTAACTTCACTTTATTTCCATAATTTAGCGATCCTCTTCGATAGATATAAACCGATACAACTATCATTGAGTAAGTTGTCAATATCATTAACCCTAAACTAATCACTATTTCTATAACGCTTATGGAGGTCAACATATTTCGAATCGGCATAATAAATAATGCTGTGAAAGGAATATATGAGCTGATTACTGATAAAGGTGAATTAGGCCTTGATATACTCAGTGAAGCAATCATGTAGGCGGCAATAAAAATAAACATAATTGGGGAAATTGCCGTTCCTACATCCTCTAAACGAGAGACTAGGGAGCCAAATGCACCATATAAGAAAAGGTACATACAATATCCAATACAAGAAAACAAAATATAAACAATTGCAGTATTAAAATCCATTGAGCCTTGGATAAACACTAATATTTCTGGCGTATAATTCCCTTGATTTAGTAAAAACCCTATTATTGCGCAAACAAGAATCAAGGTAATTTGGAGAATACCGAATATACTATTCGCTAGTACTTTCCCTAAAATTAGCGTTTTTGGTTTTGTGCTGGTAATCAGTAATTCCATTGTCCTACTATCCTTTTCTCTCGCCACTGAAGTAGCTACTGTTTGCCCATAAAGAATAATCATAATATAGAGAATAAAGATAATTCCCAGCCCAATGAAATATCCTTCTAAAGAATTTCGTCCTAACACTGTCATTTCTGCCGCTATCTCAACTTGACCAGCATCAACAACTGCAGCAGGATTGATACCTGCATCGATTAAGTTTTGATTCATCTTAAGCTCGTGAAGATAGCCTGCTATCATTTCTAATTCATGATTATCTAGTGAACGATCCTTAATAATTAGTTCAAAACTAACTTCACTATACAATATTAACCCTAACTCTATATCACCTGCGACAACAGCATTTTCAAGGGCTTTCTTATCTTCATACTCATGAATATTATCACCATTGAAGATAATATCCGCCAAATAATTATAATCACCTGCCAAAATACCTATTTCTCGTATTATTTCAACTGCAACTGCGCTTTCATTATTCGAATCATCATTAAACAACTTTATGATTGTTGGAAGCGAAGTTCCGACTAAAACAATTAAGCACAGAACAATTGTGGTAACTTTTACCGTTTTCTTCTTTAATAGCGTCAAAAATTCAAACGCAAATACATCGTTAAATTGTTTCATCTTCTTCACCCACCTTACTAATAAATATTTCTTGCAAACTCGGTTGGTAATCTGCAAAGATATGAATTTCAAAATTCTCTTTTATCAACAAATTGAGCATATTCCTTTTCCTCTCATTTTCACAATTTGCTATTAATGAAATCGCATCCTCCTCATACCCTATTTTCTGTTCCATCAACAGTTTCTTAAATCTCTCATCGTCGCTTGTTTTTATTCTTATTTTATTGATACCATAATGGTGCTTGATCTCATCAAGAGCACCGCTCATCACTATTTTACCTTGGTGAATAATCGCAATATCTTTACAAAAACTTTCCACAAAACTCATTTGGTGACTTGAGAAAATAACAATTTTCTCCCCACTAATAAATTCCTCTAGAGCTTCTTGAAATACTTGAGAATTAACTGGGTCTAATCCACTGAACGGCTCATCCAATATAAGGATGTCTGGATTATTCACAAACGCTTGTGTAATTTGGACTTTCTGTTGATTCCCTTTAGATAATGTTTCAACTAAACGATTTAAATACTCATGAACCCCAAAGCGCTTTGTCCAATAATCAACTGACTCAATCGCTTCTTTACGACTTAATCCACGCAATTTGGCAAAATAAACCAATTGATCTTTAACTGTAGATTTTGTATATAAACCACGTTCTTCTGGTAAATAACCAATTCGATAATTCTTTGCGTCAAAGGGAATACCATCAATTAATATCTCTCCGCTATTTGCTTTAAATACATCCATCAAAATACGAATTGAAGTTGTCTTCCCAGCACCATTTCTTCCAAGATAGGCAAATAACCTACCGCTGTTGATTTCCAAATTAACATCCTGCAAGACATGGAAATCACCATAATACTTATTCACATTTACAAGTTCTAGTTTCATTTTTTCCTCCTAGTAGTACTTTTTCGCATTATAAAACCTCGCAGAGATATCCGTTTTCCCTGAATAACCCCTCTTTTTTTATCATCATAGTAATCATATAATCCCATCAAATATTTATATTCTTAATCCTTCATAGTATTCCAAATAGCATTCGTGCTACAAGTAATAAACCAATCAACTCATCAACTGTAATAAACCTCTGTATTTTGGCTGTATCTAGAATACCCATTAACAAGGAAATCAAAGCAAGGTCTACTAGTCTATCGCTCATTTATCGCTTA
>JGI994J12354_10001949_pt1 | contig 20648 bp, 22 predicted proteins | sample IntmicLarv3ML3BL_FD_12354 | JGI IMG/M metagenome (IMG submission 12354)
ACTTTGGCAGCAGCGAGGCATGCACGTTGATGCAGCCGTATTTCGGCAGGTCCAGCAGCTCCTGCGGCAGGATTCGCCCATACGCCACCACAACGATGAGCTCCGGCGCAAGATTGCGCAGCAGGGTCATCACGGCGTCATTGCCTTTGATTTTTTCCGGCTGCTCCACCGGAATGCCATGCGCCAGCGCCGTTTGCTTCACCGGCGGCGGCGTGAGCACCATCTTGCGCCCCTGTGGCTTGTCCGGCTGAGAAAACACAGCGAGCACCTCGTGCCCGTCAATCAGCAAACGCTCCAGGCACGGCACGGCAAAATCCGGCGTACCCATGAACACAATCCTCACGCGGTTTCCTCCTTGCCCAAAAAGCTCCACACCAAAGCATACGCCCCAAAACTCATCACAGCAAACACAAGGCAGAGAAACACAGCGCGGCGGTCAATCTGCTGAACAATTTCCTGTATCAAATGAAACGGCCGCTGCCAAATATCCCATGTATTGAACCGCAGGCAGCGTCCAATCCAGATGCCAATGCCGCTCAGGCCCGAAGCGCCAATCGCAAGCGCCCAGCCAAGCGCGGCGTTTTTCTTTGCCGTAATGCGGTGCAATAACCAGAGCGAAAGCAGACCAAACCCGCATCCCACAACGATTGCGGCAACCAAATGCAGCAGCGCAAACCATGTGCGGGGGTTCGTCGTGAAATCCCCCTCAAACACATACTGGCGTATGTTCAGATGAATCAAATCCGTGAGCATATAAATCACGTTCGGATAAAAACCAATCCACAGCAGCCAGAGCAGCACCTGCCCATACCAGCGGAAGCCCCGCTTGACGGCAAGCGCGATGAGGCACGCAAACACCAGCGGCATCGCCGCCAAAAACACGTTCCAGAGGATGGCGTTGCGCATGATCAGGAACTGCCACGGGAGCACCCAGTTCGCAACCGCAACAAACACGCCCATGCAACTGAGCGCCGCGATGGGCCGCAGCATATTTTTAGGCAAAAACGAAGGCCAAAGGCGTTTCATCGCTTGCTTCACTTTCATCATTTATTTGGCTTTGCCCGGCTTTTCGGGCTGGTCTTCTATCCATCGGTCTTTAAAAATCACACCGTCCAGGTGGTCGCATTCGTGGCAAAACGCGCGCGCCTTCAGGCCCTCCGCCTTATAAAAACACCACTTGCCCTCACGGTTTTGCGCACGCAGCCGCACCACTGCCGGGCGGCATGTGACACCATATTCGCCGGGGAACGAAAGGCAGCCCTCTTCCTCACGCTGCTCGCCCTCTTCCCCTATGATTTCCGGGTTCACAAGCTCCAGCATGCCGTCGCCGGTGTCGATAATCACCACGCGCCGCAGCACGCCCACCTGCACGGCGGCAAGGCCGCAGCCGTTTGCCTCGCGCATGGTTTGGATCATATCGTCCAGCAGCTGCGCCAAACGGGCGTCAAATTTCTCAACCGCGCGGCTCTTTTTTTGCAGAACCGGATCCCCGCCCTTCACAATTTTACGAATTGCCATCCATTGCTCCTACTCTACAAAATACTGTCAGGATTCATCTCGCCAAAGGCGGATACCTGCGAAAATCGATTGTCCTTGCCAAAATCAATGAGCACCCGCGCCGCCAGCGCCCGGAACCGTGCGCTGTTATTACATTTAATCAGCAGCCGCCAGCGGAATTTTTGGTTGACCTTGCTCACCCGCGCGGGCATGGGGCCCAGCACGATGATTTTTTCCCCGGCGAATTCCTCTTTGGTCAGTTGACGCAGCAGCTCCAGCAGATATTTTGCTCCCAATTTCACCAGCTGCTCGTTTTCTCCCGTGATGCCCAGCAGGCACAAATCACAATATGGCGGGTAAATCATCGCACGGCGCATGCGGATTTCGTTGGCGTAAAACGCGGGGTAATCCTGCCGTGCCGCCAGCTGGATGATCCCGTTTTGCGGGTTCATCGTCTGCACCAGCGCCAGCCCCGGGTGCCTGCCCCGCCCCGCGCGGCCGACCACCTGCGTGAGCAGCGCAAAACTGCGTTCCAGACTTCTGTAATCGTCAAAATAAAGCTGCTGATCAATGGAAATCACGCCGACCAGCGTCACGTTTTCAAAATCAAGGCCCTTGGCCACCATTTGCGTACCCACAAGGATATCGAATTCATGCGCCGCAAAGCGCGATAAGATATCTTTTCTTGCGTGTTTGGGGGCGGCGCTGTCGGCGTCCATGCGGCAAATGCGCGCCTGCGGAAGAAGCCCTGCCAGCTCCTCTTCGATCTTTTGCGTGCCGGTTCCGCCAAAGCGGATGGTCGGCTTGCCGCACGAGGGGCACTCCGCCGGCGCGGGGGCCGCATGCCCGCAGTAGTGGCACATCACGCGGCGGTTTGCCAAATGGTAGGTCAGAGAAATGCTGCATTGGGGGCACTGAATCACATGGCGGCAGCTGCTGCACGCCAAAAACGTGTGGTATCCCCTGCGGTTCATCAAAAGAATTGCCTGATGCCCCTGCTCAATTGTTGTCTTCAGCTGCGCAATCAATTCTCCGCTCAACAGCGATTTTTCCGCCAGCAAGTCCACCGTGCGCACCTCGGGCAGCTGTGCCGTGCCATAGCGCTGCGTCAGGGTTTCCAGCTGATAGCGCCCCTGCAGCGCCCTTGCGTAGCTTTCGATGCCCGGCGTTGCCGAGCCAAGCAGCAGCAGCGCATTATGTTTTGCCGCGCGGAACATCGCCGCATCCCTCGCGTGGTAGCGCGGCGATTGCTCCGATTGGTAGGTGCGTTCGTGTTCTTCGTCCATGATGATCAGCCCGATATGTTCCAGCGGCGCAAACACCGCCGAGCGTGTGCCCAGCACAAGCCTCGCCTTGCCTTCGCGCACGCGTTTCCACTCGTCCATGCGCTCGCCCACAGAAAGCGCGCTGTGAAATAATGCCACCTCATTGCCGTAACGGCTCGTGAACTTCGTGAGCATTTGCGGCGTGAGCGCAATCTCCGGCACCAGCACCATAACACCCCTGCCGCGTGCCAATGCCTCGTCAATCAGTTTTAAATAAACGCTTGTTTTGCCCGAGCCTGTGACCCCAAACAGCAGCGCCACGGGCTTTGTGTGATCCCGCAAATGTTCAAACGCCAGCTGCTGTTCCGGCGTTAATCGAATTTCTTGAATCGTCTGTTCATGATTGCCCATCTCCTGTGCGGGCGAGCGCAAAATCTCACGTTCTTCGGCAGCCAAAACCCCTTTGCGCCGGAGCGCCTGCACCACCGCCGGGGAAATCCCCAGGTACCCGCAGAGCTCTTTCAGGCTTGCCGCGCCGTTTTGCCGCAAAAATTCCGCCACTTCGGTTTGCTTTTGCGTGAGGCCCGCGTCTGCAACCTCCTCCTCCGCGATAGCAAAAACAGTTTCCGCCAACGCGCCCGCCTGCTGCAATGCGTCTGTATGCCGAAGCAGAAACCCCTGCTCCGCCATTTGTTCAGGCAGCCCGGTATCCGCAGGCAGCCCGCACTTTTTGAGCAGCAGCTCGCGGCGCACAAAGGTGCCTCGGCTGTTGCGCAGCGCTTCCAGAACCCGCACGCCGTCCTCGTCCAGCAGCGCCTCCGGCGGCGCATGCTCCGCACTGACTGCGCTGTAAAGCACCTGCGTTTTATGCCGCAGCCCCGCCGGAATCATGACCCGGCAGGCTTCGTACAGCGTGCAAAAACAGCGTTCCTTCAGCCACGGAACGAGCGCAACCAAGTCCGGCGGCAGCAGCGGCGTTTCGTCCAGCAGCTGCCGGATTGGTTTTGCCGCGGCGTCCGGTGCGCGGCCGTGGCGTTCGAGAATCATCCCCTGCCGCGCCGGTCCGCGCCCAAAGGGCACCATCACCCGGCAGCCGGGCAGCGCGCACCCCTCCAGTTCCAAAGGAACCAGATAATCGAACGCCGCGTCAAAGTGGAACGCCGTGCGCTCCACCGCAATGGCCGCATACATCACTTTCTTACGTCTTCCGATTCCAGCAGCGCATATTTCTGCTCCAGAAAATCATTGAGCGAGAGCGTTACGGGCTTGCCGATGAGTGTGAGGCGGTCGGCTTCCGCTTCGTCCACCAAGCTGCGCGCGTGCTTTGCCACGGCAGAAACCAAGGAATACCGGCTGATGCGCTTGCCGATCACGGGGCGCACATCTACGTTAAGCATAAAAAATCCTCCTGCTGTTTTGTTTTATAGATGGCTATTTCAGACGATTGTATTGATTCTAGCAAGCGGGCGGATTACCATCCGCCCCTACAAGGACGGGATGCGTTTTTGTAGGGGTGGATGGTAATCCACCCGCTAAACACCTCAACACTACAATCGTCCAAAAGCGCCTCATAAATAATAATAGTAATGTGAGTATTAGTTATTCAGCACGCTTTCAATCATATAACCGCGGCGAATGGCGCGCTGGCGTTCCGCACGGATGATGTTGCGAAAATCGCTGACCGCGTAGTCCAGCTCGTCGTTGAGGATGACGTAATCATACTGCTCCGCGCATTTGAGCTCCTGCCGGGCGATTTCCATGCGGCGCTCAATTTCCGCCGCCTCCTCCGATTCCCGGTGGAACAGGCGCTGGGTGAGCACATCCAGCGAGGGCGGCAGCAAAAACACGCATACACAGTTGGGGTACAGCGCACGGATGTTGGCGGCACCCTCCACCTCAATTTTCAGAATCACCGTTTTGCCCTGCCCCAGCCACTCGTCAATCGTGCTCCTCGGCGTACCGTAGTAGTTGCCGTTATACTGCGTATATTCGAGAATCTCGCTGTTTTCAAGCTTTTCCTCAAAGTATTCCCGTTCCACAAAATAATAATGTGTGCCGTCGTATTCCCAAGGCCGCTTTTGCCGCGTGGTCAGGGAGATCGAAATCTCCACGTCGTCCATACAAAGCTCCCCGAGCACCGTGTCTTTCCCTGAGCCGGATGGACCCGAAAGCACCACAAGCAGCCCTTCCCTATTCTCCCGCATGTACTCCTCCTGATGATTGTTCGTTTGATTCCGTAAGCCGTGCCGCAACGGTTTCCGGCTGAAGATAGCTCAGCGCCGTGTGCCCGCTGTCGAGTAATAATACTGTTAAGGTTTTGCGGCCGTGCGTCGCGTCAATGAGCGTCCCCGCCGCCTTTGCCTCCTGCACCATGCGCTTCACGGGCTGCGATTCGGGGCTGAGCACCGCCAAAATCCGCCCTGCGCTGAGCAGATTGCCGAACCCGATGTTGATCATCTGCATCGTTCGTCCTCCTGAACCGGTTATTCGTCCCGTTCCCGGGCCTCTTGCCGCCTGCGCCAGGCAAGCACTGCCGCAATCGCAACGCTTCCTATGAGAATCACCAGCGCAAGAGCAATATAGTTCTTCGTTGAGTCAGACATATTGTCCAAACTCAATTTGCCCGGCAAGCCTGCTATCCATGCCTCAAATTTTGATATCAATTCCCCAAGTTCTATAAATTCCTCCGATGTCTGCACGATTGGTTCCGGAGCTGTCTCCATAACCTCTCCCATGAGCTTATCCGCTGTTTCGCGGAAAGAATTCGAAAATGCGGTTTCATTGTCCAAACCGGCCGCCCAGTAGAAATCAAAACATTCGCAGAGGAATTGAACAGCTTCATTGTCCATCACAAGCAGTGCCTGCGGGCCGATATACTCGCTATAGCGCCGGTCTCCGTCGCCGTCGTCGGAAATCACAAACAGTGCATGGGCACCATCACTGAACAGCTCGTCATACAGCTCTATCACATAGCCAAAAAGTTCCTCATCTGTCATTTCCCTGATTTCCGCAGAATCTTCCGGCGTGTTGATATAAAGATACGGACGAACACCGGTTTGCTCAAAAAAGTATTGCAACCCCGATTCAAGCCATTCCGCATCATTGATCCAGCGGTCTTCACCGGTATTATTATCCTGATACCATGCGGTTTCTTCGCTCAGGTCTTCGTCAATTGGCTCGCGCTGCCAGTAGAAGGTCTGCTCCGGGCTTTCTGCGTTGTCCTCATCGCGCAAAAGCGAAGAGAAGCTCATGTACCCGATCGTTATGCTTATCATAACAGCAATCGTAAAAAGAGCACCGATCATCAGGCAGCCGCAGCCGCTGAACGGGCGTTTATTAACCGGTCGGCGCTGTCCGCCGTCGTATCTATCCATAATCTCCCCTTCTTTATTGCAGAATTGCAGATTATATCGCAAGGCCCTTACTCTATATTCTGCACCTGCTCGCGGATTTTTTCCACGTTCGATTTCATTTCCACCGTGCGGCGGGCAATTTCGATGTCATTTGCCTTGGAGCCGATGGTGTTTGCCTCGCGGTTGATCTCCTGCACGAGGAAATCCATCTTGCGGCCAATGCCGCCCTCCGCCGAGGCAAAAAAGGCTTCCAGCTGCTCCAAATGCGAGCGCAGGCGCACGGTTTCTTCCGCCACGGCAATTTTATCCGCAAAGATCGCCGCTTCCGTCAGCAGCCGCTGTTCGTCCACCGATGCGCCATCCAGCAGCTCCCGCATGCGGCCAAGCAGCTTTTCGTTGTATTCCGCCACGCACTGCGGCGAGCGTTCTTCCACAAACGCCACGTGCTCCAAAATCTCCCGCTTGCGCGCCAAAATATCATCCTGCAAGCGCTGCCCCTCAGTTTCCCGCATGGCGATGAACTTCGCGCAGGCCTCTTCCGCCGCCGCCTGCACCGCCGCCCAAACGGCCTCTTCATCCGGCTGGGTTTTCTGCACCTGGAACAAATCATGCGCCCGCAAAAACGCGCTCGCGGTCATGTCATTTTTGATGCCGTGGTCGCGCTCCATCGCGTCAAACGCGGCAAGATACCCCTGCAAAACAGCCGGGTTCACCGCAATTTCGATGTCGTTTTCCGCAAGGGATTCCAGCGACACATAGCAGTCAATTTTTCCGCGTGCCGCACGCTCCTGCATCAAGCGCTTGAGCTTTTCTTCCAAAAACCCGCAGCCGCGCGGCACACGGGCAGAAAATTCGAAGTATCTATGGTTCACGCTCTTGAGCTCGCATACCGCGCGGTAGTCCCCCAGGGTGATTTCCGCGCGCCCAAAGCCTGTCATGCTGCGTACCATCGGCAAAGCCCTCCCCAATATAGTATATCTATGTATTATAACACAGGCGGTGCGGTTTGTCAAACCGAAAATGGGGTGTTTCTGAGGCTCCGAAGCCACCTCCCAAAAAAAATCAAAAATACCCCTTGACAAAACCGCATTTGGGTAGTATAATAGCAAAGCCCTATCGCCACATCTGCCGGATGTGCAAACAACGAACAGCAAATGGCGGCATAGCTCAGCTGGCTAGAGCATTCGGTTCATACCCGGAGTGTCACTGGTTCAAATCCAGTTGCCGCTACCAACATCTTCGTACCCCCTTGCGGTGGGAACCAAGCGGCTCCCATCGCACCCCATTTGTTTCTCCAAACCAAATCAGGCCCGGTGGTCAAGCGGTTAAGACTCCGCCCTTTCACGGCGGCAACACGGGTTCGATTCCCGTCCGGGTCACCACCTGCGGTGGAGCTCCCTTGCGAGCTTCACCGCATCGTTTTTTCACAGGCGGCTCGCGTCCGCACGGCATCTTTTTCATCGCGCCATTACAAACGCAGCCGCGAACTTTTATGATTCGCAGCTGCGTTTTTTTTTGTGGATTTTTTTTGGTTTCACTATTGACAAATTGCTCATTCTGATGTATAATGATAACAAATTTAAGTTAGGAGGAGTTCAAGTATGAAACGTATGCTATCTGTCCTTGCGGTATTGACCGCGCTCGTGCTGATGGTCAGCATCTTTGCCCTGCCCGCGCAAGCGGCCGTCCCCGCCACCTTTGCCCAAGAGGTTCTGGATGCAGTCAACGCTGAGCGCGCCACAGCGGGTCTTCCGGCTCTTGCCGCAGGCAACAGCGCCCTGAAGAGCGCCGCCGCGGAACGCGCGGACGCAATCGGTGCCATGGCCACCCCCGCGCATGTCCCCAACGATTATACCAGCGTGCTGGCAAACTACGGCATCACCTACAAAACCTGCGGCGAAAACTTCCAGTGGCCGGAATCCACTGCCGCGGCAGTTGTTGCCGCATGGATGCAGGACGCGGACTTCAAGGCGAATATCCTGAACCCTGATTTCACGGCTGCCGCAGTCGGCGCAACGGAAGGCGCAACCGCCGGCAATTTTGCCACGGTGATGCTGTTCACCGAACCCGCCGCTCCCATCGGGCGGGTCGTCCGCGTCTTCAATTTCCGGGCCTTCTTCAAGACGATTGGGAATGCCCTTCACAGCGCGTGGACTTGGTTCCTGAGCTTCTTCGGTTTCGCGAGGATATGGGTGACCCGTGTCTAGTCAGCACCGCAAATGCAATGCAACAAAAGAAGGGGCGGCTTTTATGGGCCGCTCCTTTTTCAACCCTCGAAAGGAACACGATCATGCTGCATTTACGCCCATTGAGTTCCCTCGAAAAAGTATTCCATGACGAAGCGCCGCAGGGCGATATTTTTGCGGGCTGTTCCTTCCTCGCGGGCGAAGAAATTTCGTTCCAACTCGCCTTTTGCGCCGATGAAAGCTGCGCCGTTTTCCCGGAAATCACCGGGGACGGCTGCGCCGCCTATTGGGTCATCGAAATCCCCGGCGGCAACGCCTGCCCCAAAGGCAGCGACAATTATTTTTTGCGGCGCAAACCGGGGCTTTTCCCCGATTTGCTGCGCCCGGTCACCGCGCCGCTGCGCATCCGTGCGGGCGAATGGCACAGCCTTTGGGTCACACTGCGCAGCGGCACATCGCAGGATATCACTGTGCAGCTGGGCGGCGAACAGGCTGTGTTCACCTTCACCTGCATTCAAAAGCAACTGCCGGCGCAAACGCTGCTGTGCACCAACTGGTTCCACTGCGACGCCCTCGCGCAGGCCTATGACGCAGCGCCGTTCAGCGAACCCTATTGGGAAATTCTCGAACGCTACGTGCGCTGCGCGGCGGAACATGGCATCAACCTCCTGCTCACCCCGCTGTTCACCCCGCCGCTTGACACAGAAATCGGCGGCGAACGGCTCACAACGCAGCTGGTCGGCGTCACGCATCAAAACGGGCAATATGCCTTTGATTTTTGCCTCCTGCGGCGCTGGTTCGCCCTGTGCGAGGCCTGCGGCATCCAGGCGTTTGAGCTTTCGCACCTGTTCACCCAATGGGGCGCAAAGCACGCGCCAAAGATCATCGTGAACGGCGCGCGCCGCTTTGGCTGGGAAACCGATGCCGACGGCGCGGATTACACGGAATTTCTCACGCAGTTCGCGGCGGCATTGCTGCTATTGTTGCAGGAGCTTTCGCTCACCGAGCGCTGCTTTTTGCATGTTTCGGACGAACCTTCCATCGGCGACATCGAGGTTTATGCCCGCCACGCTGCGCTGATCAAAACGCTCTTCCCGGGCATTCAAATTATCGACGCTCTCTCAGATTATGAGTTCTACCGGCGCGGGCTGATTGCGCAGCCCATCCCATCAAACGACGCCATCGCGCCTTTTATCGGCAACGTGCCGGCACTTTGGACCTACTACTGCGGCGGCCAGCGGCGCAACTATGTTTCCAACCGTTTTTTTGCCATGCCCTCCGTGCGCAACCGTGTGCTCGGCCTGCAGCTGTGGAAATTCCGCTGCACCGGCTTCTTGCACTGGGGCTTCAATTTCTGGAACACGCAGTTTTCCACGCGCCCCCTCGACCCCTTCACCTGCTCCGACGCGGGCGGCGGCTTCCCCTCCGGCGACTCCTATGTGGTCTATCCCGGCGAGGACGGCAAACCGCTGTATTCCTTGCGGCTCAAGGTGTTTCATGATGCATTGCAGGATGTTCGCGCATTACAAGCACTGGAAAAACTGGTTGGATATGACGCGGCGCTCGCCATTGTAGAGGAAGGTCTTAACACACCCCTCACGTTTTCAGATTATCCGCACAGCGCGGCGTGGCTGCTCGAGGTACGGGAGCGCGTTAACCAAAAAATCGCCGCGCAGCTTCATAAATAAGCGTTGCCTGTGCGCAAATCAAAAAATCATCGCATGTGTTTTTTGTGTGATTTTTTGTTGAAAATGCGCTTGCATCTTGCCGCAAAACGTTGTATAATATTTGCAAGAAATATAAGTGGAGGAGCGGCGCATGATGCAAAGCGCGGGCCCGCTGCAGCGTGTGCGGCAGTTCATTGTCTCGCCGTGGGGGCTGCTGGTGCAATTTTGCCTGGCGGCTGTCGTGATCATTGCCCACGCGCCGGTGCCGGGGTTGTTTTTGTTCGCCGTCATTTTCCTGGCTCTTTTGGTTGTGTGCGACGACGTGCTTGCCACACTGCCAAGCGCGCTGCTTCTCTCGCTGTTCCTCATCAAAGTTGATAACACCACCGCGTATGACAAATATTCTCGTCTTTGGTGGCTGATCTTTTTTGTGGCAGCCGCCATCGCGTTTCACCTTTGGGCGTACCAGCGGGGCAAACAATTCGTGTGGGGCAAAGCCGCGTGGGCGCTCGTCGGTGTCGCTGCCGCAATCACAATCGGCGGGGCCGGCTTCATCTCTGCCAAAGAATATTTTGCGGGCGGAGCGCTGTTTCACGTGGCAGCACTCGGCGTGGGCATGCTCGCAGCCTATCTGTTTTTATCCCGCGCCATAAAACCAGACGACACCGGGCGCCTGCCCGCATATGTTGCAAACGTGATGCTGATGATGGGGCTGTTTGCCGCCTTCATGGTGTTCCACTTTTATCTGGAGCACCTGCCGCAGGTGATGGAAACAAAGGCGCTGCTGACCTTCCAGTGGCGCAACAACGTCTCCACCTTCCTCATGTTTGCCCTGCCCTTCCCGTTCTATAAAGCCTTCCGCAAGCCCGCCTATCTGCTCACGGCGCTTTTGATGTATCTCGCGATATTGCTCACGGAATCCCGCGGCGGGCTGCTGTTCGGTACAATTGAGCTCATCATGTGCATATTATTCGTTCTGCTGGCGGATAAAAAACGCCGCCTGTTCTATTCGATTCTGTTCGGCTCCCTCGCGGTTCTTATGGTCATCGCGCTGCCGTTTCTCTTCGGTTTTTTCAAGCCGGTGCTGGTGCGCCTCGTCGAAAGCCTGCAGTTTGGCAGCCAAGAGGCGCGCGCGGGGCTTTACCGCCGGGCAATCGAGGACTTTTTGGCGAGCCCCATATTCGGAACAGGACTTGGCTATATGGGCAACCGCGATCTCCATCCCTCCAAGGAGTTCGCCCTGTGCTGGTATCACTGCGCGCCGCTGCAGATCATCGGCAGCATGGGCATTATGGGCGTTCTTGCCTATGCGTATAACTATTTTATCCGGGTGAAGATTTTTCTGCGCCGCCGCTCGCTCTTCCACCTCACGCTGTTCCTTTCGTGGGTCGGCCTGCAGATGATGTCGCTGGTGAACCCCGGCGAGTTTGTTCCGATTCCCTATCTTTTGATTTCCACGATGTTCCTTGTGTTTGCGGAAAAAACCATGCTGCCCGCAAAAGACACACGCCCGGAATAACCAACCAAAACCAACCACGCAAGGCAAGCATTTCGCCTGCCTTGCTGTTTTTTTGCTGTTTTGCGGCGCGCACACAAAACTTTCACAATATTTTGCCGTTCGGTGAACAAACCATTGTGCATAATTTCTCTTGTTTTTTTTGTGCAATGTGCTATAATTGGCTAAGCATTTTTTGAACATACAAGAGGTGAAGGAATATGCACTGGATTGCGCTGGCTCTGGGCATCATTTGCGGCGGAGCGAACTACGTTTTGATGGCCATCGGCTGCAAGCGAATCACAAGCGGACGAAAGCAGGGCGTGCTGTTTTTGCTGGGCGGGTTTTTGTTTCCTGTCTCAGGCTTGATCATTTGCGCATTGGCCGCCCCCGCCCTTTTGCTCTGGTTCGGCTGCGCCTGCGCGGGTGCGCTGCCGGTGTTGGCGCTCCTGCACATGGCCTATCTGTTATGGAAGAAAAGGTGACGGCATGGAAGAATTTAAAGTTGAACTATTCCCCGCGTTTGTGACAACGGAGCTGTTCGGACACACCATCCGCATCAGCCCGACGGTGCTCACCACTTGGGGAATCCTTGCGGTCATATTTGTCCTTGCGCTGCTGTTCCGGCTCATTGCCGTGCCGCGCATGAAAGACAAACCGCGCGGGCTCCAGCTGGTGATGGAGCTCATCATCAGCAAGCTCGATGGCTACATCGGCAGCAAGCTGCCCAAAACAAGCCTCGGCTTCGGCGCGTATATCTTCAGCCTCGCGGTGTTTCTGGTGTCCTGCGCGTTCGTGGAGCTATTCGGCCTGCGCGCCCCCACCGCCGATATCACAATGACCTTCGCGCTGGCGCTGATCACGTTTTTTCTGGTCAACTATTATGGCTTTAAAGCGCACGGGTTTTGGGGGCGGCTTCTGGCGTTCCGCAACCCGTTCCGCATCCTCTCGGATGTCGTGGCCCCGGTTTCGCTCGCCTGCCGGCTCTTTGGCAACATGTTTGGCGGCATGATCATCATCGAGCTGCTCTACGCCGCACTGGGGCACGCAGCCATCGCCCTGCCGAGCGTCGCGGGCCTTTACTTCAACGTATTCCACCCGCTGATTCAAGCGTTTATTTTTATCACACTCACGCTTTCCTACATACAGGAAGCCACCGGACTAGAAGGAGAATCATCATGAATCTTGCAGTGATCGGCGCCTCCATTTGCATGCTTGCCTGCGCGTTCGCGGGCCTGGGCATGGGCCTTGCCACAGGGCGTGCGGCAGAGGCCGTTGCGCGGCAGCCGGAAGCCTCCGGCAAAATCAACGCCATCTTTTTGCTGGGTCTTGCGCTCACAGAATCCACGGCCATCTATGGCCTGCTGACCGCGCTTATCATCCTGTTTGTGAAAGGCTGAGGACATGTCAGAGCATTTATTGAGCATCATGTTTCATATCATCAACGCAGTGATTTTGTTTATCATCCTGCGCTTTTTGGTGTATCAACCCATGCGGCGTTTTATGCAGGAGCGTCAGCAGCGCATTGCGGACGCGTTGGAAGAAGCAGCCAACGCGCAGACGCAAGCCGAGCAGCAGCGCCTTGAAAATGAGGCAATCGCCGCAGAAGCGCAGCAAACCGCGCGTAAAAACGCACTGGAAATCACTGGGGCGGCAAACGCATCGGCGCAAGCCATGACAGACGCTGCGAAAAAAGAAGCCGCCGCCATCATCGCAAAGGCAAAGACCGCCGCCCTGGCGGAGCATAACAAAGCCATGGAAGGTTTGCAAGGCGAGGTCGTTGATCTTGCGGCGGAAATGGCAGCGCAAATTCTGCGCAGCAAAGCCGACGGGGGTGACCTCATTGGATAGTTACACCCTGCAGCTGGACTATCTGCGCCGTTACCTCAAGCAAGGCGCCCCCGGCGGGAGCCTGATTGACCGGCTGAAGGAATTCCGCTGGGAAGGCGGCACGGAGCACTGGGGCACCGTGACCTCTGTTATGGACGACATCGCGCAGGTGGAAGACCTGAGCGGCCTGCATTACGGCGAAGTGCTGGCGTTCTATCCCTCTCAGGCAGAGCCCGGCGGGCGCGGTTTTTATGGCCTTGCGCTTGACCTGCGAGAAACCGGCGCGGGCGTCGTGATGCTTTCCGGCGCGCGGGAAATCTGCGCGGGCTACCGGGTGCGCGGCACCGGGCACGTAGCGGATATCGGCGTGGGAGATGAGCTGCTCGGGCGCATCATCAACCCCATCGGGCAGCCGCTGGACGGCGGCGCACTGCAGTGCGCACGCTACCGCCCGGTGGAAAGCCCTGCCCCCTCCATCATGGACCGCTCGCCTGTGAACCGGCCGCTGGAAACCGGCCTGCTCGCGATTGACAGCATTGTGCCCATCGGGCGCGGGCAGCGCGAGCTCATCATCGGCGACCGGCAAACAGGCAAAACCTCCATCGCGCTGGCGGCGATGATCAACCAACGGGACGAAAACACCCGCTGCGTTTACTGCGCCATCGGGCAAAAGGGATCGACCGTGGCACAGGTGGCGGAAACCCTGCGCCGCGCGGGTGCGCTCGACCGCACCGTGATTGTCGCGGCAGCCGCCGACGACCGCGTTTCTCTGCAATATCTGGCTCCCTACGCGGGCTGCGCCATCGCGGAGGAGTTCATGCATCAGGGGCTTGATGTGCTGATTGTCTACGACGATTTGAGCCGCCACGCGCAGGCGTATCGTTCAATGTCGCTGCTGCTGCGCAGGCCATCGGGGCGCGAAGCATACCCCGGCGACGTGTTTTATCTCCACAGCCGCCTGCTTGAACGCGCGGCAAGGCTCAGCGAAGAAAAAGGCGGCGGCTCCATCACCGCGCTGCCGATTGTGGAAACCATGGCGGGCGATATCTCCGCCTACATTCCCACCAACGTGATTTCCATCACAGACGGGCAGATTTATCTTGAAAGCGAGCTGTTCAACGCCGGCATCCGCCCGGCGCTCAACGTGGGGCTTTCGGTCTCCCGCGTGGGGCGTGCCGCGCAAGCGCCTGCCATGCGCACGGTTTCCGGCTCCCTGCGCCTCGATCTCGCGCAGTACCGCGACACAGCGATTTTTGCACAGTTCGGCGCGGATATCGACGAAACCACCCTTGCGCTGCTGCACCGGGGCGAGCGCCTGACCCAGCTGCTCAAGCAGCGGCACGACGACGTGCTCACCCTCGCCGAACAGGCGGCGGCGCTGCTTGTTTTTGGTGAAAACTTGCTTGATTCGGTGCCCCAAAAAGAGATACCCGCAACGCGCAAACGCCTGATTGCATATCTCAATAAAAATTGCAATGGAACAATGCATGCCATCAATTCAACTGGCAAGCTTGGCTCATTTGACAGAGAGATGCTGCTCGCCTGTGCGGCTGAATTTTTGGCGGAAACGGTGGTTGCCGATGAAAAATCCTAACGAAATCCGCCACCACATCGGCGCGGTGGATCAAACGCGAAAAATCACCAACGCGATGCAGCTGGTGGCGACGGCGCGCGCCAAAAAAGTGCTGCCGAAGATGGAATATAACCGGGTGTTTTTGCGCCAGGTGCAGGCCGTGATGAAGGATCTGCTGCTCTCCCCCCACCTGGACGACCACCGGTATCTCACGTGGAAAGCGCACCAAAAGCGGACTTACATCGTCATTTCGGCCGACAAAGGCATGGCGGGCTCATATAATTCCGCCGTGCTGGGGCTGGCCTGGGACGAAATCAGCAAGCACTGCGAGCAGCGCGAGGACCTCCGCCTGATCAACGTTGGGATGATGGGCGACGCGTTTTTACGCACGCGCGGCATGATTCCCGATCTACAATACGGCGGCGTGACGCAGGACCCCTCGCTCTATAACGCCCGCCAAATCGCGCTGGACGTCATCGACCTTTATGATAAAAAAGAGACTGAACATGTTTTTATTGTCTATACGCCGTTCCGCGAGGGCACAGCGGGCGTCCCCATCATACACCGCATTTTGCCCATCCGGCTCAGCGATTTTGCGGATGTGGAAAGCCGCGAAACCCCCCACGAGATCATGTATCACCCCTCGGAAAAACAGGTATTCAACGAGCTGGTGCCGCAGTTTTTGGTGAGCTATATCTTTGGCGCGCTGATGCATTCCTACGCCAGCGAGCACACCGCCCGCATGACCGCCATGCAGCAGGCCACCCGCAACGCCGACGAAATGCTCGCGCGGCTGCAAATGGAGTATAACCTCGCGCGGCAGGCCGCCATCACGCAGGAAATTGCGGAGCTCTCCAGCTCATCGTTTATTTAGTCCGCACCAAGTTCTATCCCCAGAAAAGAGGTAACGCCGTGTCACAGGGCATCATCATCAAAATCAGCGGGCCCGTGCTGGATGTCCGTTTTCCCGCAGGGGCTGAACCGCGCATCAACACCCTGCTGGTGACTGATAACAGTGCAGAAAATGAAAGCTGTGTTCATATGGAGGTTGCGGCGCACGTTTCGCCGGAGGTGGTGCGCTGCGTGGCGCTTGAGGCGACCTATGGCCTGTGCTGCGGCACCGCCGTGACCGATACCGGTCATGGCATCACCGTGCCGGTGGGCGAGGGCGTGCTCGGGCGGGTCGTCAATGTGCTCGGCGAGCCGATTGACCGGGGCGGCGCCGTTGCGGCCACAGAGCGTTGGGATATCCACAGGCCCTCCCCCGCCTACGACAAGCTGCGCCCCGCCACGGAATTCTTCGAAACCGGCATCAAGGTGATCGACCTGCTGGCCCCCTATGCCAAGGGCGGCAAGATCGGGCTGTTTGGCGGCGCGGGCGTTGGCAAAACCACGCTGATCATGGAGCTGATGCACAATATATCGCACGAGCACGGCGGCTGTTCCGTGTTCACGGGCGTGGGCGAGCGCAGCCGCGAGGGCAACGATTTGGTGCACGAAATGCAGAAATCAGGGGCGCTCGCGAACACCGCCATGGCCTTTGGGCAGATGAACGAGCCGCCCGGCTCCCGCATGCGTGTGGCGCTGACCGGCCTCACCATGGCGGAATATTTCCGCGACGAGCTGCACCGCGATGTGCTGCTGTTCATCGATAACATCTACCGCTATGTGCAGGCGGGCAACGAGGTTTCCGCGCTGCTTGGGCGCATGCCCTCCGCCGTGGGGTATCAGCCCACGCTTTCAACAGAACTTGGTGAACTGGAGGAGCGCATCGCCAGCACCACAGACGGTTCCATCACCTCCGTGCAGGCGATTTATATCCCCGCCGACGACCTGACCGACCCCGCCCCCGCCGCGATTTTCGGTCATCTCGACGCCACCACCGTCCTGTCCCGTTCCGTGAGCGAAATGGGGATTTATCCCGCCGTGAGCCCGCTCGAATCCGGCTCGCGCATCCTCGACGCGGATATTGTGGGGCAGCGGCACTACGACATCGCGCGCGGCGTGCAGGCCTGTTTGCAGCGCTACAACGAGCTAAAGGATATCATCGCCATCCTCGGCATGGACGAACTGACCGAGGAGGACCGCCGCACCGTGCACCGCGCCCGCCGCCTGCAGCGGTTTATGAGCCAGCCGGTGCATGTGGCCAAGGTGTTCACCGGCATGCCGGGCCGCTATGTGCCGCTGGAAGAAACTCTGCACAGCTGCGAGGATATCCTCGCCGGGCGTGCGGATCATCTGCCGGAGGGCGCGTTTTATATGGTTGGCGGGCTGGATGAGGCGTTTGAGAAGGCGGAGAAGATGAAGGGGGAACGTTAGCTATGCCAACCACCTTCCCCCTTGATATCCTCACCCCCGAGCACTCGTTTTTTTCCGGCGAGGCCGAGGGCGTAACCGTTTCCACCCCGGACGGCGAGCTGTGCGTTCTTGCGGGGCATGTTCCGCTCGTGACGCCGCTCGAAATCGGCTCCATCCGCATTTGTACCAATGGGCAATGGAAAGAAGCCTTCCTTTCGGAGGGCTTTATGGAGATCAGCCGGGGCGGCACGGTGATTGTGACGCAGGCCTGCGAATGGCCGGAAAACATCGATGTCAAGCGCGCGGAGGCAACGATGGAACGCACGCGGGAGCAGCTGCGCCAGCAAACGAGCATCCGCGACCACAAAATCAATCAGATTGCCCTTGCACGGGCCATGGCACGGCTGCGGGTCACCAAAACGCAGAATTATTATTTGAAGTGAGCGCCCAAAATGATAAACAGGAATCGCCGCGTTCCCAAAACAGGAACGCGGCTTTTCTTTTTACTATGCCAATCAGGCAAATCATGATTGCGAATTACATCGCGTACGCAGTTTTCCTGCTCTTTTTTTTGCGCATGCTGCCCAAATAGAAGACCACCGCAAGAATCATAATCGCCGCGCCGCCGGCCGTGAAGATGATCGTTCCCACAGCGCCGGTTTCCGGCAGGGTGAATTTATTGGTGTTGTTGACAATGCCGCCCTTGATGGTGTACCAGTTCGCAAAACTGCTGTTGCTCTTGGTAAAAGTCACCTCAATCGGCTCAAGCAACAGGTTGTAATCCGGGCTGGGCGTCTTGACTTCCACGCACCAATAGGTCAGGTACTTCGTACTGAAGGTCGTGGGCGGGTCTTCCATGTCCTCGGCGGGAACGGTTGCATTGTAGGGTGCGCTCCAGTTGCCGAATTCCTTCAGGCCTTCAAAGCGCACAATCGCCTTGCCCTGCACATAAGCCCACAGCGCGGGGTCCTTTGCGTAGGCGGCGGAATCCGCTGCGGTGATGATTTTGCTTTCCTCCACCCAGTCGGCGGCGGTGCCCGCGGCGGTCCAATCGGCTGTGTTCTTATCCGGGTCTAAGAGCACCCAGGTTTGGGTGGTCACACCGTTGACGACGATATTTTTCTGCACGCGGCGGATGAATTTTCCGGCACGGGCATTCGCCTCGCTGCTCGCAATTTTGAACTGCGCACCCGCCAGGGGTTCCTGCGTGTTGGCATCCACTTTTTCCAACAGCAGCGCGGCGGAGTGGGTTTTCACCACATTGCTCTTGCGGCGGCGGATATTTTTATCAAACTTATTCTTGAAGTTGATTTCCGCTTCGTTGAACAGCGTATAGGCCCAGTGCTGCGGATCGTCGGGATAGTTGCCGCTGGGGTGGGTGTTATCGGGGTTGATGCCATCGCGGTCAAGAATCTTGTCGTTGATGATGCAGGTGAACTCAAAGCGGACGAACTTATACTGGCGCAGTGTCCAGAAGCCATCGTTGTAGGCCTCCAGGCTCTCGTTCCACTCTGCGGGGGGCTTGCCGGGCGCCGGCGTGCCCTTGACTTTTTTGAAGGCCACGGTCAGCGTGTTATCATTGGCAGGGATCGGCTCGGTCAAGATATAATTGGTTCTGGGCGCAGCCACAGCCGGGATCAGCGCACCTGTGCCGGGTGCCTCGTCGTCAGCCATCAGGCCATAGACCTTCAGACTGCCCGTCTTGTAGGTCAGCGCCTCGTCGAGCGTATCGGTCATGAAGAATTCCTGATAGGTCCGAATATCGGCAGGCACAGAAACCGTCACGTTGAAGTTGACTTCTTCGCCCACGTGCACGGCGTTGCGGTCGATGGTTTTTTCGATGCTGATGTTGCCGTTTTTCGGATAAACAAACACATCCTTGATCCAGCCGGTGCCATTCGGGTCGGTCATGGGCACGGCCACGATGAAGGGAAAGGAGAAGGACGCAACCTTGTCGTTGATTTGCTCAACCACAAGATAGAAGCCCTTTTCGAGGCCGTCCGCTTTGGCCTTGCCATTCGCGTCTGTCCGCAGAACGCTGTTTTTGCCGGTTCCCGTGAAGCCCGTAATCGCGGGCTTGCCATTCGCCGCGGCGCGGTTTTCCACCTGCACAACGGGGAACTCGTAGCCGTCGGCGGAGATGATTTTCGTCGGGTCTTCATACACATCGAGGATAAAGTTCAGCTTATTGAAATCATCAATGAGGCTGCGGAATACATGGTCGAGCGGCGCGTTGGTCAGGTTTTTGTTGTTGTCCATGTAGTCCTTGAAGTCAATCTTATACACCTTGAAATCAATGCCTTCGATGGTTTCCGCGCTGTCGGGAATCCCCGACTCCGGCACGGCGTTGCCGTCGTTTGGCGCATTGGCCTTGTCCAAATCCGGCATGATGTACTTGGTGAGGTTCAGGCTGCCGAATTCAGGCGGGAGGCTTGGCACTTCCGGGTCGCCGGGCTTTGTGGTTGTTGTTGTCGTCGGTTTCGTGGTCGTGGTCGTGGTTGGTTTTGTCGTCGTCGTCGTGGTCGGTTTTGTCGTTGTTGTAGTAGTCGTTGTTGTTGGTTTTGTCGTTGTTGTGGTGGTCGGCTTTGTCGTAGTCGTTGTCGTCGCTTTTGTCGTTGTTGTGGTTGCTTTTGTCGTCGTTGTTGTTGCTTTTGTTGTCGTTGTTGTTGGTTTTGTGGTGGTGGTGGTTGCTTTTGTTGTCGTTGCTGTTGGTTTTGTGGTGGTGGTGGTTGCTTTTGTCGTGGTGGTTGTTGGTTTTGTGGTGGTGGTGGTGATGCATTCGATCTCAAAATCGTCCGCAGGCTCTTCCGCAAAAGCCGGCATCATCGTGGTGAATCCGATCAAAAGCGCCAGGAGAACCGCCAGGATCGTTGCTGCCCTTTTCATACATTTCTACCTCTTTCAAAAATATTATCCAGGAACTTTATATAAACAGAAGAATCGTGCCGATTTTCTGGTTATCTTTGGACGTCAAAAAAAGCAAATGCTCCGCAGATGCCAAGCGATTTGTCATCTCCGGCATTAAAAATGGGGGGTTCTTATTTAATTGCACGTATTAAAGCGCAACGAATTGCACCGCGAGAATTTGCGCTTGCTTCAAAAGGCGACATAGGATACCATTTGCAGGAAGTTTTGTCAAGTGTTTCTTGGATAATTTTTCCATTCGTGATGGATATTTACAAATTTATCAAACATTTTGAAGGTTACACGCAAAAACTATCGTATAATCCGTTATTTTTAGAGAGTTTTGTTGAACAATTTGCTTTTTTACAATAAATCAGTGTCTTGATAAAGAAAAATCAATCCAATTAAAGTTATAAATTCAGGGGTATATCATACCTGTTTTTGTAATATTAAGGCAATATATGGGTTTTTTCGCAGTCAGGACCACCGGCTAAGCCGGTGGCTTGAGGTAGCCCTAGAAGGGCCCAATACAGACAACGCCCCTTAAGGGGGCCCCGAAAGATCCGCCAACCGCATTTCT
>JGI994J12354_10001950_pt1 | contig 20646 bp, 16 predicted proteins | sample IntmicLarv3ML3BL_FD_12354 | JGI IMG/M metagenome (IMG submission 12354)
CCGTGTGCGCCGCCGTGCCGCAGAAAATCATATCCCGCACCAGCCGGATGGCCGCGTCCTCGTCCAACTCCATCGGCGAGCGCCCCTCCGGGCTGCCGCTGTCCAGGTTCACGGAAAAATGAGCGGGCGGCGCTTCGGCGGCGTCGCTTTCGTTGGAGATGCAGCTGCCGTCCGGCGCATACCACCTGACCTGCACAGACTGCGGCTCGCCCAGCCCCTTTGCGGCAAATTCAGCGGCGGCAAGCGCCTCCACCTGCGCGTCAAACGCGTAGAAAGCCGCCCACTCCTCGTCCGTTGCCGGTGTGCGGAACAGACCTGCGGCGTCGATGTACACGTCGTCGCCGTCCACCGAGGCGTCCGAGAACAGCGCGTAGGCGGGGAGGATTTCAGCAGGGGAGGTGGTTTTGGTTTCGTTGGGCGAATCGGGCTGCGCGGTGCAGGCGGCAAGCGCAAGCAGGCACAGCGCGGCGAGCGCAATCGCGGTGAATTTTTTCATGAGAACTCTCCTCCAAATCCAATTGAACAAAAAGCACCCCATGACGGAGCGCTTTGAGCAGCCTTTTTGTTACGCTTGCAGCATTTTTGCCAGCGCAGACTTTTTGCGTGCAGCATTGTTTTTGTGAATGAGTCCGTGCGCTGCGGCTTGGTCAACCTTCTGGATTGCGGCCCGCACCAGAGCGGCACGATCGTCGCCTTGCGCTGCTTTGGCTTTTTTCAGGGCTGTTTTCAGCGCGGATTTGCGGTCCTTGTTGCGGGCGGCATTGGCTTCGCTTGTGCGCACACGCTTTTTTGCGGATTTAATGTTTGCCATGAGACACCTCCTTTTCCCTTTATACAATGTAGCATTATAACACATCGCAAAGAGAAATGCAATACTTTTTTTGCCATAAAGAGAGATTATGCAGAGATTATCGAAATTTACTAAAAATACAGGCCAAGCTCCAGGCGAACCTCACGGTTTTCGATGTCCTGATTGCTGTAATCGCTGCGGTCAAAGCCAAAGAGCGTCATCCCCTGCGCCTGATAAAAGGCGATGGCGGTCTCGTTGCAGCTCTGCGTTTCCAGTATCAGCGCCCGGCAGCCCAGCTCCTGCGCCTTTTCTTTGGCAAGATTCATCAGCGCGCGCCCAAAACCCTGCCTGCGGTGCGTCCGCGCGGTCCACAGCTGCGTTACGCGCAGGCGGTTGGAGTGGTTTTGTTTCCACAGCTCAATGCAGGCGACGAGCACGCCGTTTTCCAAGATACCAAAGGCTTGCGCACCCTCCCAGTGCGGTTGGTAGAGGCTGTCTGTAAATATTTTGGTGATTGGCGTTTCGAATTCTTTTTTGGTGAAGGCGACGCCGAAGCCATCGGGGCAATCCACCAGCTCCGTGTCATAATAGTGTGCGGATTCATACTCAAATTGCAGTTCATAGCCCTGCCAAAACTCCGGCGGCAAATGCTGAATGCGCCGTGCGATTTGGTAGCCGGGCACCATTTCTGATATGGCGACGGCGCGGTTTTCTTCTGCAGAAATTTGAACCGCTTCCGCGCAGGCAATGGCGTGCGCCGCTTGCTCATGGGTGAAATCGAGCGCTTTTTTCTCAATGATGCAGCGGGCAAAGCTTGTTGTGACCTCCCGCGCGGCGGCGGTTTGCCAATCGGGGCAGGTGTGCTGGATATAAGGCTCGACCCAGGTTTCCAGGTCCTCCGCCATGCGGGGGTCGCTGGAGTAAAAGCGCACGGGTTTTTCCCACGCGTGGTTTTCCAAAATCATGCCCAGTGAGCCGTAAATTTCCATCGCGAACTCGGCGGCGGGCAACACGGTGATGTTCACCAGCGTGCCGTTTTGATAGCGGGCAATGATGGAACTGCCCTGCTCCGAGACTGCCGCAGTGATATCCTCGCATGCGCAGCCAAGAATGAACGCAAGCGCCGCAAACGGCACAGTGCCGCTCGTGAGCACCCGCATCGTGCGCACTTCGCCAATCAGCCCCGCCCGCACAATCTTGCGCATGTAGTTGTGGGCAGGCAAAAAACGCGGCAAGTCCGCCGCCATGAGCATGACGCCGTGCTGTTCGCATTGGAGCGTCAGCTTTTGCCAGTCGTCAGACGACACCTGCCCCGCGCAGAGAACATGCTTGCCTGCCTGTGCGCAGCGCAGGGCAAGTTCAGCAAGCGTGTGCGCCGGGGTGGGGGAGAGCAGCACCGCGTCAACACCGCTTTCCGTCAGGCTTTCAATAGAATCAAACGGCGGCGCGAACGAGAGCAGCTCGTCGCTGCGTTCAAAAAACCGCAGGGAATCGTCGCTGCCCAAAATGCCGAAGGTCAGCTGGCTTTGCGGCGCTGGCTTCGTGATCTTTACAGAGAGGAATTGATCCAGAAAGCGCGCAAAGACCTGCCGCAGGGCAATCAAATCGCGGCGCGGCCCGGTATACAGGGGCACGGGCGGAACAGCTTCCCCCGCAAGGAGCTGCAGAGCCTGCTCCGGCTCCATCAAAACCACGAGCGAGGGCATGTGCGGCGCGCCGTGGCAGGCATAGCAGCCGTCCTCCGCGCACCAAATGCCGTAGACCTCGCCGCCGGCGTTGATTTGGCAGCACCAGTTTGGCCGCCCAAATTGCTGCATCGCCTCCCGCCGGAGGAGCGGCTCGTGGTGCGCCATCTGCGCAAAGAGCTGCACGACCTCGGGGAAATCCTCCGTGGTGAGCAAGCCCTGCGCGATTTTGATGCCGATTTCCGCCTGCAGTACGCGATCCGGCGCCTGCCCCGGGGCAAATAAGATAAACATAGCGCGTTCTCCTTCTTTTTTTAAGATGCTGATTTTTTCACTTCACCGTTTCATCTTTTATTATTATATCAAATTGCGAACAAAACCGCAAGAGATATTCGCACAAAAGAAAATACAAATTCTGACAAATGAACATATCACCAACGCTGCGATTCCAGCATACAATGCAATAGAATCGTGAGCAATCAAGCAGGGAAAAAGGGGAAGGTGAATACATATGTCGTTTTGCTGCGGCTGCGCAACAGGCTGCACTTGTGCCGGCGGGGCGCCCGTTGGCTGGAAAAATATTGGCCCCGCAGGGGGTCCGTTTGGAAGGGGGCGGTTTGGTTCGTTTGGGAATAGCAATAGCAACAATAACAATAACAATAATAATAATAACAACAGCAGCAACGCAAGCAACACGAACAACGCGGTGAGTTCGATGCTCAGCAATTTGCTGGGGATGCAGAATGCCGCAGGCAGCTGCGGGCTGCCTGTGGGTTGCGGAGGCCTTGGCTGTGGGCTGCCGTTTGGGCAGGGATTTGGTTGCGGCGGCATGGGGATACCGGGCGGCTGTTTTGACGGCTGCTGCGGTGGCCCCTGCTCCTGCGGCTGCGATCCATGCATCTGCGGCGGCGGCTTCGGTGGAAATTGCGTTCCATGGGGCAATTGCTGCAGCTGCCCCACCGGTTGCAGGGATGCCTGGTCGTGTACGGGTGCAACGGGCGGCTGCTGCAACGGGGTATGCTGGAAGAAGTTTAAGATTGTCACCCCCGGCGGGCAGGAGCAGTGTTTCCCGGTTGCGGTGCCGTGGTGGATGTGCGACGCCACCGGCACAACAGGCGCAGGGCTTGCGGAGGCTTCGAACGAAACCGCGCAGGCAACAGGCCCACAGGATGCTGTGCCCGCAGAAGCAACGGGCCCCATGGGCTGCATGTCGGCCTCGCAGCTGCTCATGCAGCGGTATATGATTGCCAACCCGCCCCGTGCGTTCAATCAGTTTCGCAATGAAAGAGGCTGTTATGCGGCGGAAGAGTTGGAGGCTGTGCCGTGCCCGCAGGAGGGCGATGAACTCGCCGTGGCGTTCAACCCCGCCGCCATGGATGTTTATCAGAACCCCGGCGTGCTCATTCCAAGCAAAGAAGCGGAGTAGAATGCGGCAGAAAAGTCGACAAGAGAAAAACCTTTACAGCTGATTTTTTGACATGTTGTGATGCAGCAAAAAGCGTTGCTCTGCAAGAGATAATGGCGTTGCAGATGATGGTTTAAAGCTTGTAAATTGACAAGGGAAATACCTTTACTTTGCATATAAAAACACAGGGTCATATAAAAAATGATCCTGTGGTTTTTATGAATAGGAAGTTTGTTGTTATTCCGCCGGGCGGGGGATCCAGATGGCGGGGCGCACGCCAAGTCCGTCGGCATGGAAATTGCTTGAGGAATAGCAGACCTGCCCGATGCCGTCCACGTTGGCAAAGTTGTTCAGGTAGTCGCCGGGGGAACGCAGCCACCAGATTTGACCATAGCTGTCGTATGCCGCGACTCTGGCGGCATCGCTGATAAAGCAATCCTCGGCCTCTTCGTAGGACAGCAAAAACACAGAGTCCTCGGTGGGTTCGCTGCCGGTGCCGGTGCTGCCGTTCGGGAAATCGACGCTGCCGTTTGTGTGTTCGGTGAGCAGCGGCTGAACGGCATTCTTGCTTTTATCTGCGCTGAAGGTGTTCTCAAAAAATTCGCCGTTCAGATAGGCGCGCAGGTCGCTTTCCGCCCAGGAAACAGGCTCTTCGGTATCGTGAAACCGGCGAACCTCAATGATTTCCTTTGTGATGCACAGCAGGCGGCCCTCTTCTTTTTTGATGACCACCCATTCATAGCCGCCCCAATTGCCCGCAACAGGCAGCGCGTCAAGGTAGGGGTTGCTGTATTCGGGCAGAGAGGAATCGCCTGAATTTTTTGGAGTTTTGGAGCTCCCGCAAGCGCCGAACATCGTGAGAGCAAGTGCGAAAAGAACTGCAATGCAAAGAATTTGCTTCAGTTTCATGATACAAACCGCCTTCCGTGTTTTTTAACATCATAGCACAAAATCAAGCTTTTTGCAAGTTTTTTGACTATATAATCATGATTTTTTGGGCCTGCATGGCGGCCTTTGCGGCCTTGCGCTTTCTGCGCCTCGGCATCCCGGTGATCCAGATGAACAGCACAAACATCACGACAATCAGCACAACGCAAATCACAATGGTCGCGGTAAAATGCGCCTGCGCAAAGGCAAGCAGCCGCCCCAGCTGCGGGACAGAAAGCATCTTGATGCCGACCAGGTCCTTGCCCTCCACATGGGAGGCGTCTTCGTTGCGGTTGTTATCGCCCTTGGTGATGAAGATGGTCTTGATCTTGCCATCTTCGTCGTAGGTGATGATTTCCATCACGCGGTGGGTGATGGGGAACTCCTCTTTGACATCGTCCTTCCAGCGCCAGAACGTGATGACATCGTACTGTTTGACCTCTTCCGCTGTGGCGTTTTTCACCAAAATGGCGTCACCTTCATAGAATCCGCCCTTGAACTGGGTGCCGTCCGCCTGTGTGGTCGGGGTCATGGATTTGGAAATGACGTGATAAAGCCGCACACCCCAGAAGGAATTATCCGGGTTCGCGTTGGTGGAATACATGGCAGCTCCGGCAATCAGCGCGATGCACATGCCGAATACGAACAGGTTCAGCACGATGGAAAGCCCGCGCAGAACCCGCTGCAGCGGCCCCGGCCCCTGTACGCTGCGCAATGCCGGCTCGGCGGCGTCCAGATATGTGATCAAATCATCGGCTTCCGCCGGTTTGATTTTGTCGATGAGGTCAGAAATATCGTCAGAAAGATGATCCAGCTCCTGTTCCCAGGTTTTTGGCTTTCGGCGCATTCGGATTCCCCCTCTGAATTTCTCGCATTAACTTAAGAATATCATAGCATTTTGCAGTGCGAAAGTCAAGAACAAAAAAGTGCGGAATATACTGGGAAAGCAGAGAGACGAATATGAGCGCTGCGGTGCGTTCAAAAAGAGGGGGAACAGCGATGACGCGGCTTTGCGATTTGCACTGCGATACCATCACCGCTTGCGTGAAAAAAGGGGAGGAGAACGCTTCGGGGTAGACACGGTTTTGGCCCGCAAAAAGGCTCCCATTAAAATGCGAAAAACCATCAATGCCTTACGCATCAAGGGTTTCCGCTGGAGCTTCCAAGCAGATTCGAACTGCTGACCCCTGGTTGAACGTAACGGTACGTTGTATTCATATCGTTATGATTCCGAATATGCCTACATATTTATAGTGGGCACGTCCTCGAGCGAGGGCGTGAAGAAGGCGTTTGAGGGGATGGGAAGAGGGTGGGAGGTAAAGAGGACAGCTTTTTCGATTCACATAAAAAGCTTGCATAAAAAGCTTATATAATGTAGAATAAAATAGCAGCGATATCAGGTGAGCGCTGCAGCAATATGATTCAATATTTCATGGGGGAAACGGCTTGAGAAAGAGCATCGGTCATCGCATAGGGCCAACCGCGGCCCTTGCTTTGCTGTGCCTGATTCTCTTTTACGGATGCGCTTCTGCCCCAGGCACCGTCGGCGGCACTGTTGCCTGCAGCGAAGACGAATACACGGCTTACCCGGACGTTATATCACAGCTGCTGCCGGATTATACGATCAAGCGGACCGGGAACAACGACTTCGCCTGGCCGGCACAGGGAACCGTCACGGAGGTCTGTGACGCGCAGGCGATTCCCGCCTTGGAGGCGGGCCTTGCGGAATACTGGTACCCGCAATATCTGGCTGCGGTGGTGATTGCCGCAGACCGCGGGAGGACAGACGCCGAGCTGTGCAGGTGGCATGATTTGGCCTCCGCGGGCGTCCGCATCGGCTTCAACGATAAGGATAATCTCCTCATTACCGCCATGGCCTACGGCCTGGAGGGCGAGGCCTTTACGCTGCGCGGCGCGGTAAAGCTGCTGGCCGGCCTGCAAGCCAAAGGCTTGCTTGCGCGCGGCTCCTACGATGCACCCCTTGTCATCTGCTACGACTACCAGGCAGCGGCCCTCGGCATGGAAATTATCATTCCGCAGGAGGGCACCCTGGCCTTCGTGAAGGGCTTGCTCTCCAACCAGCCGCTGGACTTTGCGGGGGATGCGGACGCCTGCATTGCCGCGGCCGGGCTGCGTCCTGCCTCAGCGGCAGATTATGAAGGCGCTGACCGCGTGAAGGATTACGACCACCTGAACACAGTTTACCGGGACATCGACCGCGCCGTGCGGCGCAACGTCCTGCGCACCCGCCTGTATTCCTCCGCGGACGGCCGCGAGCACCTGATGCTTGCGCTGCTGTATATCCTCCTCGTGACAATATGGACAGCCACCGTAATCCGGCGGGTCATGCACACGGGCGTGCGGTACCCGGCCATTCTGTTGGGGGTTCTCCTGCTGGGCTGGGCTGTTTTGCGCCTGATGAAGTATCAGGTGCCCGATGACGGAACGCTCAACCGCTATCTTTGGTACGGCTATTACCTGTTCCAGCCGGCGCTGCCTTTGGTGCTGCTGTGGCTGGCATGGAGCGTCGACCAGCCGGAAGGCAGGGTGAAGCCGCCGAAATGGTTTGCCCTCCCGGCGGCGGCCACCGGCGCGTTGATTGCCCTTGTGTTCACCAACGACCTGCACAACTGGGTGTTCCGCTTTGATCTGAGCCAGCCCAAGTGGTACAGCGACTACAGCCATGCGTTTGGCTATTATGTTGTGCTGGCCGTCTGCATTATTTTGGTTTTGGCCGTCATCGCGATCCTGCTGATCAAGGGTGCCCGCAACCCACGCAAAATAGGCTTTGTATTGCCGCTGGGGCTCTGTGCCCTGCTGGCGGCCTGGGGCGTTGCGTTTATTCTGCGGATTCCCCTTGCGTGGGAAAGCGACTCCGCCGTGGTCATTGGGCTGCTTGCCCTGCTTTCCGTTGAAACAGCCCTCTATACCGGTATGATCCCGGCCAACACCAGGCACAGGCAATTGTTCGCGCACTCCTCCCTTGCCATGCAGATTGCGGACAGCAACGGCAACGTCGTATACACTTCGGCTCGCTGCCTGTCCAGACACAACGAAGACGCCTTGCTGTTTTCCACGCCGATTGCCGGGGGACACATCTTGTGGCAAGAGGATATCGCTGCCCTGAACCGCCTGCACAGGGAAGTGGAGGCGCAGGCCCATAGGCTGACGGCCACCAATGCCCTGCTCACGAAGGAAAGCGAAGTCAAACGGGCCATAGAAGAAGAAAGAGTCAGGTCACAGCTCCTTTTGCAGCTGGAAGCGGAAGTTGCCGGGAACATAGGCAGACTTTTGGATATGATCGACAACCGCGAAAGCGCGGCCAGGATTACGCTGCTGCTGTGCTACACCAAACGGCGCTGCAACCTGTTTTTCCGCGGGCTGGAAACACAGCTGCTGCCGCCGGACGAATTGACGATATGTATCGACGAGCTGGCGGAGCTCGCGGGCCATGCGAATGTGCGGATCGTTACCGCCGGTCAAATCAAAACGCCGATGCCCTTGCGGCGCGCAACGCTGCTGTATGATTTTTTCTACAGCGCCGTTGATTGGGCCGTGACGGAGGGGCTTGGCGTTCTGGCCTCGCTGGACTCCGGCCGGGGAACGGTTTCCATACGGCTGCTGACCTCCGCAGGTGCGCGGCCGTTCCAGGCGGAGGAAAGCCTTGCCGCGGCAATTGCTTCTGCGGGCGGCACGCTTGCGCTGAAAGACCTGGACGATGCCGCAGGTATCATTCTTTCGTTCCCGGAGACAGGAGGTGAGGCGGATGGCTGAGTTCTACGCCTGGCCCTGGCCCGCGCATTTTGTGGTCAGTCTTTTGCTTGCGCTGTGCGTGCTGACACAGACCGTTGCCGTGATATTGAGCTGGCTCAACCGGAAGCGGCGGATATTGGCCCTGCTGGAAGCGTGTATCCTCGCGCTGATACTGTTCTGTGCCCTGCTGTATGGACAAATCATCATGGGGGTTGAGTCCGGCTTCATCGCCTCCGTGGGGTATGGTGCATTGCGCATCAATATAGAGGGCCGCGCGCATGCCTGGGTTTTTGTTGCCGCCATGCTGTTTTTGCTGGCGCGGGGTGTATATACCGGCCTGCGGCGCTATCGGAAGCTCCGCACGGGCATATCGTCGCTTTCCATCCAAAACGCGGTCGATTTCCTGCGCTCTGGCATTCTGTTCAGCCGGCCGGATGGATTCGTCCTGCTTGCCAACGCGCAAATGCGGCAGCTTATGATGACGCTGACCGGCAAGATGCAGCACAACGGGCTGGAGTTTTTTTGCATGCTCACAGCAGGCACCCTGGAGCCGGGCTGCCGGAAAGCGGAGCTGGAGGGGCAGTTTATCTGCCTGCTGCCCGACGGCTCGGCCTGGATGTTTGTGCGCACAGAACTGCGCATCGGACAAAAAAATTATATTGAGCTGACCGCCACAGATGTTACGGAACACTGGGAATTGACGGCGCAGCTGCAGCGGCAAAACAGCCAGCTGGAGAAAAAAAGAGACGAGCTCAAGGCGACGATTGCCAACCTGCACATTCTCAGCCGCGACAATGAAACGCAGAAGGCGAAAATGCGCACCCACGATATTCTGGGGCAGCGGCTGAGCCTGCTGCTTCGCTCAATCCGCAACGCGCAAACCCCGGATTACGATTTGCTGCGTTCCCTGGCGCAGGGGCTGATGGGCGAATTGGCAGCGGGCGGCGACCCCTCCCCGCAGGATTTTCTGGAGAACCTGCGACGGGAGTTCGGCCTGATCGGCGTGGATATCCGGGTGGAGGGGCCGCTGCCGGAGGACTGCGCGAAAGGGCAGCTGTTCGCGGACATAGTGCGGGAAAGCGTGACCAACGCCGTGCGGCACGGGCTTGCCACACAGGTGCTGATTCGGATCAATCACACGCAGGACGGCTGCCTTATGCGGGTCAGCGACAACGGAATCCCGCCGCCCGCCGCCGTTTCGGAGGGCGGGGGGCTCGGCGGCATACGCAAAAAAGTGGAGGCTCATGGCGGCACGCTGCGGACGGCTTCCCGGCCATGTTTTGTTTTGGAGGTTGATCTGCCTGAATATCCGGCCGCGTGAAATTCACAGCAAAGGGGGCATTCATGATGTATAAGGTGCTGATTGTAGACGACCATGAATTCGTATGTGATTCACTTGCGTACGCGCTGACAAGCACGGACGCCTTCGAGGTGGCGGGCAAGCTGCCCAGCGCTGCCCAGGCCGAGCGCTACTGCAAGGAATTGCGGCCCGACCTGGTGCTGATGGACGTTTGCACTGAGGGCGGTGCTTCCGGCCTGGACGCCGCCAAGGCAATACGGGGGAAGTTCCCCCGCATTAAAATCATCGTGATGTCCGGCTTTGACGAAATCACCTACGCGTCCAGGGCAAAGGAGGCCGGCGCCCACGCCTTCGTAATCAAAAGCCGCAGCATGGATTTCTTTGCGCAGGCAGCCGCAGCTGTCATGCGGGGCGAAACCTATTTCCCCCAGGAGAAGATGATCCCCACGCCCGAGGGCGAGATTCCGCTGACCAGAAGGGAGCAGGAGGTGCTGCGCCTCATTTGCAGATGCCTGACCAACAAGGAAATCGCGAAGGAGCTGTTCATCAGCGAGGGCACCGTCAAATACCACAAGGCCAACATGATGGCGAAAATGGGCTTCACGAAATCCGCGGAGCTGGCTATTTATGTGGTGTCCAACGGGTGGATCAATCCGCTGTACTGAACGCCGGGCGAAACAAAACAGGAGGCAGGGAATCAATCCCCTGCCTCCTGTGCTTTAGCTTGAAAAACTGGCCGCAAGGACAGGGCGCGCCGGCAAAACCTATGCTATAATAAAATCCTCAGGATTATAAATAAATTTAAGACGAAAAAAGGGGGGGAGCGTATGCGTGGCAAAAACAGCGTTTTTCGGCATACTCTGCAGATGGTCATCAACCAAATTGTGCCGGCGAGCGAAATGGAGGAAGAGATTGGCCCCGGCGAATTTGAAAGCAGGCTTCTTGCCCTGGCAAAGGCAGGGAGGAAGGCGAAAGCTCTGATGTGGTTTTCCATGGCCGTTTTTGTGCTCTGGTTTTTTGCGTTCTCCATCGCGCTTAGTATGCAGCTCACGCCGTGGTTGGCATGCACGATCGTCCTGCCCTTTTTCACCGTCTTTGTCTTTGTCGTCAAATGGCTCCAGGTGAGCACGAGCATAAAAAGGCTCGTTGCCGGCAGCATGGTCAGGGACGCGCTGTCGGAGGCCTTCGAGCTGACGTCCTACGAGCCCGAATGCCATATCGACAGAGCTCAAATCGAGCCGACGCGGCTGATCGAAAAATGGGACGACATATTCGGCAGCGATTTGGTGCGCGGAACCTACAAGGGCGTCGCGTTCGCTTTTTCGGATATCATTCTTCTGGAAACGACGGAGGACAGCGACGGCGACACACAGCATAAGACAAAGTTTTCGGGCCAGTGGCTGGTCTGCACGCTGCAAAAGGAAATTCCCGAGCCGCTCAGGCTCCGCGAGGGCAGGCGGAAATCAGACATGGAAACCGAAAACGCGGCCTTCAACAAAAAATTCCAGATTCTGACTAGGGATCCGCACACGGCGTTTTATGTGCTGACCCCGCACTTTATGGACTATATCCTAGCTATGGACAGGCAGGCCGACGCGCGGACGTATCTGTGCTTCAGCGGCAGGCAGGCCCATGTCGCGTTCCACAACAAAAAGCGCAACCTGTTCGAGGTGAACACACGCAAACTCCGCAACGAAAACGACATTGCGCTGCTGCGCGGGCAAATCAAGCAAGAGGCGAAATACATGACCGACATCATTGACGAGCTTTTGCGAAACCAATATCTATTTGGAACGGAGGAAAAGTAAGTGGAGATTTTATGGATCGCAATCCCTATCGTCGTCGTTTTGCTTGCGGCTGTCTGGTGGATCGCCGCAAGCAACGGCTTCAAGCGCAGGGCCGTAAAAATTGACGAGGCCCTTTCCGGCATTGAGATCGCGCTGACCAAACGCTATGATATGCTCACCAAGCTGCTCGACGTTGCCAAGGGCTTTGCCGCCCATGAAAAGGAGCTGTTCCGGCAGGTGATCTCGCTGCGGCGCGGGATGCCGGTGGGCGAGCTGAACGAGGCAAGCGGGCAGCTAGACGCCCTGGAGACCCGCATATTCGCGGTGGCCGAGGCGTATCCGGAGCTGCGCTCCGCCGAGGTGTTCCGCGAGCTGCAGGCCGGCGTGCGTGACGCGGAGGAGCATCTGCAGGCAGCGCGGCGGCTCTACAACAGCGGCGCGTCGGCGTTCAACACCGCGGCCGAGGTGTTCCCGTCCAGCCTGGTTGCCAAAGCGCTGCGCCTGGAGAAAAGAGAATTTTTCGCCGCGGAGGAATCCAAGCGCTCGGATGTCGAGATGAAATTTTAGTCCGTAGGAGGAGCGCAATGAAAAAAATCCGCGAATGGATCAGCATCCAAATCGTCAAGGCGCCCGGCAGGATGGTCCTGCTGGTGATACTGCTCGCCAATGTAGCTTTTGTGTGCGTCTCGGCGCTCATTGTTTCCCGGCTGGCGCCGCCCTCGCTGGATAACGGTTTTTTGAGCTGCGTCTATTACGTGCTCACCATGACGCTTTCCGGCTACATGGAAATCGTGGTGGAGGACATCGGCGAAACCGGCTTCGCGCTCGTGCTGTTTGCCATGTTCAATGTCATCGTGGGCATGATCGTGTTCACCGGTGCTGTCATCGGGTATATGACCGACTTCATCTCCGGCTTCATCGAGAGCGCGGATTCCGGCTCCCGCGGGCTGCGCATATCGGGGCATATCGTCATTCTGAACTGGAACACCCGCGCGGCCGAAATCATCAACGACCTGCTTTATGTGAATAAAAAAGAAAAAATAGTCGTCCTTGCGGAAAACGACAGGAACGATGTGCGCGGCGCTATCGACGAGCGGCTGTCGGTCACGCTGGAGGCCGAAAACAACGCTGTTTCGGAAGCGGCCTCGCACATGAGCCTTCTTGCGCGCCGGCGCTATATACGCAAGCACAGAATAAAAAATAAATTGACTATCATCGTGCGTGAGGGGAACACCTGCTCCGCCAAGCAGCTGAGCGATATTGCCATCATGCAGGCGGCAAGCACAATCATTCTCAGTGACGTCGGCAACGAGGTTTTCGTGGACAGCCACACCATCAAAACGCTGATCCAGGTTGCGCAATTGACAGCAGCGGAGGATTCTGCGGACAACCAGCAGATCGTGGTGGAGGTGGAGGACGAGCAGACGCTCGCGCTGGTTGAAAAAATTATCCGGCACAAGGTGAGAAGCGGCAAGTGCAACATCGTGCCCGTCTCCGTGAACCGGATATTGGGCTACATTTTCTCGCAGTTTTCCATCATGCCCGAGCTCAATCAGGTCTACAGCACACTGTTTTCCTATAAGGACGCGGATTTGTTCTCTCTGGCCGACGGAGAGGCCCCGCTTTCGGAGGAGGAATTTATCTCCGAATACTTGAACGAACACACAAGGGCCATCCCTCTCACCGTCATGCCGAGCGATGGCGGGCTGAATTGCTATTACATCACCGACAGCGAGCAAGACATACACAGCATCGCATCCATGCCGCCAAACAACAATTTTCATGTTTCTCTGAATCCTGATTTTGAAATACCGGAACGGCCTGTCATCATTCTGGGGAGCAGCAGCAAGAGCGCCGCGATGATGGAGGGCCTCGCCGCCTACAACGAGGAGAGAAAGAAGCACAACGGCCGGGAGGCGCTGGCCGTCACCATCGTCGGCGGCGGGGAAGAGCATTACAAGCAATACGGCTGGGTCAAAAAAGTCATTGCGGCCGAAATCCATGAGCAGGATGTCATTTGCGAAGCGATTGACGAATTTATCGGCATTCACGGCAGCGGCTGCTGCATCCTGATTCTGTCGGATGACACGGCCTGCGCTGAGGACATCGACGAAAACGCGCTGACCTATCTGATCCTGGCGCAGGATATCCTCGCCGACCGGCTTGAAAAGGACCCCGGCTTCGACCCGGGCGGCATTGATATGATCGTGGAGATACTGGACCCGCAAAACCACGACATCGCAAATCACTACAGCACGAAAAACGTCGTCATCAGCAACCGTTATGTCAGCAAGATGATCATGCAAATCAGCAAAAACAAAGCCCTGTTTGATTTCTACCGGGATATCCTGACCTACGACGACCCCGGTGCGGAGCTATCGGGCTCCAAGGAGCTGTATATCAAAAGGGCAGACGCGTTTTTCAGCGAAATTCCGGGGCCCTGCACTGCGGCGGAGCTGATCCGGGCAGTCTATCACGCGGCACCCAACGGCAACAAATCCGTCCTGCTGGGTTATTTTAACCCCGGCGGCGAAATGATCTTTTTCTCAGGCGACCAGTCCGATATCCGGGTGGCTCTTACGCCCCAGGATAAGCTGATTCTGTTCAGTGACCATTAGCGGCAGCTCGTCCTTCCAGCACGGTGACCGGGTTGCCGTGGTCTGCGACCCCGCCAAGATCAACCGGTACAACCTCAATATCCCGGAAGACATCTCCAACCCGCGTGCATTGGGAATCGCCTTCACGGCCGGCGGTCTCATTGCGATGTTTCTTGGATACGCGGAAGCTATGGGATGGCTCAGCAGCACCCGTTATGATTGGCATAAAAAGCGGTGAGGCTTGACTTTGACAATGATTTTCAAGATATAGTGGTCATGACAGCCGTTTTTATTACTATTTGTGCCTTGAGCACAGCGAAAGGAATGAATTTTATTATGACCAAGCGGCGTTTTATCAGGTTATTATGCACAGCAGTTGCCGCAGTCTTGGCGGCAGGGCTTTTCGCGGCCTGCGGCAAGAGCGGCACGAAGGAGCAAGCCGCGCCGCCCGGAACCTATTGGAAGGCCGTATTGATTGAAGGCGGCGGGGCCGATATGGACGAGTTTTGGGCGGACCTGTTCCTCTGGGAGGATGGGACCGGCTATTTTCGTTTCAGCCAGGCCACGGCGGAAAGCAATTATTACGGCTTCCGGGATGTTTTCGCCTGCGTCTGGGACGCGCAAGGCGAAGCGCTTGTTCTGGCAGAGTCCGAAGCGCCGTCAACCGCCCTGTACACCGGCACACACAAACAGAACCGCCTGGTGATACCATACGACGGCTTTTTTGGCGAGGCGCTGACCATCACCATGGAGCGTGCCGACATGCCGCCCTACGGTGCCCAATGGGAGATTCCCGACCTATATGGCACATGGCGGATGGTTTCGTATGCCGATACCAACGGCGAGTTCAGCGTAACGGGGCCGGACGTGCTTGTCCGTTCGGAAATCACCATACATTCCACGCTCCATGCTGAGCTCTTCATAGAGGGCACACAGGGCGATGAACAGACGGAAAGCGAATTGCAGGTAACACATAAAGAGGGCGCCGGCTGGGCCGGCTGCAAAAACCGGGCATGGCACGCGGAGCTGGCCGGAAGCGCCGAACCCGATGCAACGTACGATGCTGCCCTTGTGGATGGTAAGCTGCTGTTGAAAAAGGCAGGTCCGAAGCCCGGGTTCCCCGGCTCCTTCACTGCCATATACGAGAGAAAGGAGGACGCGGCGGACACGGTTTCAGAAGAAGCGCCCTACACCTCAATCCTTGGGCATTACGCGGATTTCGCGGGCGGCATAACGGACGCGGACGAGCTGACGGAACGCCTCACCGGCGAGCTGCAGCTCAATATGCGCGACGACAACGGGCAAAGGGCATATGAACTCGGCTGCTCGGCTGCGGAGGCGGCCTTTGAGCGAAACATGGGCTACGCGCTGCGCGATATCAACGGCGACGGCAGCCCCGAGCTGTTCATCCTTGCGGACGAGGACTACGCCTTGCCGGGCTTTGTCTACGCAATTTATACGCTGCATGGCGGCGAGCCGGTTCTGGCGGGCGCGTATTGGTCCAGACATCACTGCGCGGTGGGCAAAGACGGGCTTGTCTATGTCATCAGCAGCGGCGGCGCGGACGACACCCTTGCCGCCTCGTATGTGCTCGATCCACAAAGCGGTGAATTTGAGGCTGCCAAAACAATGGACGCGGCGGATTTTCCGGCGCATTCCGCAAAAGACGCGGGCTTGGTTTTCAATTCGTTCATGAACAAGCCATTGAAAAGCGCTTCTGACACGGGTGCGGTTTATCCTTTCTCCGGCATCGTCGGCTACAAGGGAACTGTGTACAGCATCTATGCCTCTCCGGAAATACCGAACTTTATCGGAATCAGCGGTTCAGACAAATTCACGCCTTTGCCTGAAGCGATTGGAAAACGCCTTGAGGGCGAAAGCCTGTATGTGTACAGCTTCACAATATATGACGGCAAGATTTACTATTTGGCCGCCGAGCCGGGCAGCGATATTACCCCCGGGGCCGTGTACCGGTGCGCCTTGGACGGCAGTCAAAACGAACGGATTGCTGACGCGAATAATTTCTCAACCTGCATGCTGTCAAACGGATGGCTGTATTTTGATGCGGAAACGGACAGCGGCGGACACGATATATACAAGGTTGACCCAAACGACACAACGTCCGTTCAGCGCAGCGACTTTCCGGAAATCGCAGAACCGGGCATTTTTGTCTACGAGGGGTTCTGCTATTATTTTTCCGAAGGAACGCTCTACAGAAAGAATATCCGGACAGGAGCGGTATCGGTTATCCTAGCGCTCACAACCGGCCCCATGAATACCTATGGTGATGGGCATGTGATGGCTGTTGCCAACGATACCATCTATTATGTCACAGCTGGCGAATACGGCGAGAGCGGCAACACGTTCCTGCTTGGAACCAGCATACATGGAGGCACAGGAAAAGTGCTGGCTTCCTGGTTTACGTCGTAAATAAAAGTCATATGGCACAGTGCAGATGGGCATGAAGCCGGAGGGATTCCGGCCCATGCCCATCGTTTTTTTTGGAAATGCGGGATGCTTATTTTCTAATTTTGGTTATATCTTATTTTTTTGCACATTTTTCCGCCAAGCCCATGAAAAAACTTTTCAGTTCGTCGCCGCCAGGCGGCAAGCTAAGCATCGAGTGAATCGTCAAATCGTCATAATCCGCCCATCGAAATGTCATCGAGCACTCCAGGGCGTCGCGGACAAGAAATCCCCGTTTTGCGGGGTCATCGTCCTCTGCATTCAAATAGTCGTGCTCTTTTACAAATTCCAGCAGCTGTTGCATATATGCAGGGGCCACAGGTACGCGTTCAAGTTCTATTTCTTTCGCTGCTCCGCTTTCGCCGGCGGCATAACAACGGCATGAAAATAGAACGGCTCCGTCCGTGTCCTCCAGCCTATACATGCAGGTCAAGTACAGGTTCCTGCTCCCATAACAGTTTACCGTCAGCCCTGTTATTTCCTCCGGCGCTCCGTGTTTTCTCATAAGCGCACCTCCGAAAGCATATTTTTCCGCAGCTCCATTATAGCAAACTTTGTTGAGAAAAGCAAGCCCATTTTTTGCGGGTAACTAAAGCAAGAAACCCTCCGAAGCCTAACGTCTCGCTTGCGAGCCGTTTGCATCAAGGGGTTCCGCTGGAGCTTCCAAGCAGATTCGAACTGCTGACCTCTAGTTGCACGTAACGGTACATTGTATTCATATCGTTATGATTCCGAATATGCCTACGTATTTATACTGGATGCTGACCTTCTGCCTGCGCTTGTTTGAGCCCGGCTCCTTCTCGGCATTATACACCTCAATGCGCTGAATCAGCTGGTTAAGGATGGGCGCGTCGAGCGATTGCAGATCCGTGTACTGGCGGATATATTCCACGAAGCGGGCCGTGTTGTCGCGCTGTTCCTCCGTTCGAGCGATGCCTTCGCGCAGTGCATTGACCTGTTCCAGCAGAGTCTTTTGCTCGACTTCATACTTGCCCATCATGCTGCCGAAGCGTTCCTGTGAAAGCCGGCCGAGGGCCTTGTCCTCGTAAAGGCTGGTCATAATGTGGTCGAGGTCGTCGGCACGGGCTTCGTTTGCTTCCAGTTGTTTGCGGGCTTTTGCCATTTGCGCCTTGCTTTTCTCGCCGTCGATTTCCTGCAAACGCTTGCGGAACTGCGCCTCGCAGTGCGCCGCCTGTCGGGCCTGTCTGCGGATTTCCGTCAGCACAATCTGGTAGAGCGCATCGTAGCGGATATAATGGCTGGAACAGAACGCCTTGCCGTGGGTCTTGTACTTCAGGCAGGAATACTCGCCGCCATTGGGCTTGCTGGCCTTGCGCCCGTGGTAGGACAATGCCGATCCGCAGTCCGGACAGTAGAGCAGGCCCGCGAACATTTGCACCTCTCCGTTGCTGTTTTCCCGCTTGCGGCTGCGCAGCATTTCGTGCGCGGCGTCCCACTGTTCCTGCGAAATAATCGCCTCGTGGGTGTCCCGCACGATGATCCATTCGTCCTCCGGCATCTTTGTGCCGTTCTTCGCGTTGATGGTTGTTATGCGTTCTTTGCCGAAGACGATGTGCCCCAGATAGGCCATGTTGTTCAGGAGCGCCCGCACCGAAGTCGTGTGCCAGTCGAAAGGCCGCTTCCAATAATCGCTCGGATAAAAATCCGGATTGTTCTGGTTGAAATAGGCCTGCGGATTGAGAATGTTCTCGGCGCGGAGGGCTTTTGCGATGCGGTTGTAGCCGTAGCCCTGCACTGCAAGGTCGAAAATTTTGCGGATTACTTCAGCTGCTGGCTCATCTACGATTAGCTTGTGCTTGTCCTCTGGCGACTTTCTGTAGCCAAATGGCGCGCGGCTTCCTATGAACTGACCGCTCTTGGCCTTGGCATTGAAGGCCGCGCGGGTCTTCCGGCTGATGTCGCGGGCATACATATCGTTGAGCACATTCTTGATCGGCATGAGGATATCGTTGCTGTTTTGCAGGGTGTCGATGCCGTCATCCACCGCAATATACCGCACATTTTTACGCGCAAACACGCGCTCAATATAGTAGCCCGACTGGATATTATCCCGCCCGAAGCGGCTGAGGTCTTTTGTAATCACCAGATTGACCCTGCCGCTGTCGATGTCCCCGAGCATCCGCTCAAAACTCGGCCGCTGAAAATTTGTCCCGGAATATCCATCGTCTACGTAGTAATCGCAGATGCTGATGCCGTGCTCCTTGCAGTACTGCGTGATGAGTTCCCGCTGCGTTGCGATGCTGCTGCTTTCGCCCGAAAGATCATCTTCAGAGGACAGCCGGCAGTACCCCGTCGCATTGTAGCTTGGCTGCTTGACTATCATTTACGCTCCTTCCTATCCAAGCAGCAACCATTGATTTCGAAGCAAGTATATCACAGAACCCCAATGATATCAAGCAAAATCGCTGGTTTGCTCAGAATTTTTTTCGGCGGGGAAGGGCTGCCGCTCATAGTCCCTTTCCATGATTTCCTCCAGCAAATCTGTGAACCGCCGGTCGGCATCGGCGAATCTGTTGACGACTTCGTAGGTGGTATTTCCGATGTGCTGGCGGGTGATTCTGGTTGTGCTGGGTCGTTGATATGAGATAAAATGCTCCGTGATCATCCGCTTCCTTTCTGATGTTCATAGGCTTTCTCGAACGAAATCTTTCCATTCAGCCGCTTGACTTCCTCCACGCAGTAGCCTTTCAATGCCTGGATATTTTCCTCGGGCACATCGAATTGCCAGGCCATGATGTGCATGGTCATGCTCATCTCCACGGCCAATTTGAAGAGCAACCTTGCCAGCCGATTCTCCATACCGTTCAGCGTTGCGTTGAAGGTGGACTGGATCATCGGGGCCAAATAATTCGTGTTGCCTTCCTCCGTGAGATAACCCCAATAGAAGTTGATGGCTTTCTCGATGAACTCACTTTGGCTGCGGCAGTTGTCGTCCTCGTAGGTCTTGCGGACCTTTTCCATGGTTTCGGGACGTACCCATAGGGCAAACTTCTCTTTGTTCTGTACTGGCATAATAAATCCTCTTTTCTAGTAATTGTGTTGGTTTTGACTCCGTTGAAAAGCCGAGTGTTTCGGGCTTTCCGGCATTTGCAACGTCACTCGCAACGCCAAGCGAAATTTTACAACCCCGTTGCGCAATATGCCGAAGACACGCGGAAACCGCTGCAGAAACAGCAGTGTTTCGGGCTTTTCCCCGACCGGCATTGCCGGACGATGTGGTCCGCGGCGGGGAACAACCCCGGCGCTTTATCCTGCTTGTTTTTCGAACATCTGCTGGTTTTGCTCGTTTGTGCAAATTGCACGAAATTTTGGCTTGTGAGATGCGAAGCGAGGAGCCGTGTTATGGGTTCGCATACGGGCGAACACGGGGCGCAACGGCGGGGTTTCAAGCTTCTGCGGGCACATCCTCGCAGCAGGGCGCGAAAGCGGCACACGGGGCGAAATAGGGGGCTACGGAGGCCTTTGTGACGGCAGTGACGCCTGTGACAGCAAATTTGGAGCCGGGATGGTATCGTTTTTGCCGTCATTGCTGTCATTGCCGTCATAGAGCAGGGTGATTTCGCGCCGCTGACCTGTGCGAGCATAACTGTATTGGATGCCGTGGGCAGCGAGCGTCTGCTGGTTTTGCATGAGTGTTTTGGAGAGAACAGCGGGCGGTGTTTTCGTTCCGAGCTGCTCCACGAGCTCCGTGGCGCTGCCGATGAAGATTTCTTCTCTCTGAAGATAATTTTTTACGGCTGCGATGATTGCACTGACAGGGGATAAAGCATGCTCCGTGTCATCGGAGATGAGCGCGGTTCTAAAACATTATATGACTATCCCTCTGACGCAACCAAAGATTTAAAGCCGAGCGGCGGAGTATCCGCAACAGCGCAAAGCAGGCGGTCAAAGAGCGAAGGCTGATGGAAGCGGCGG
>JGI994J12354_10001951_pt1 | contig 20628 bp, 22 predicted proteins | sample IntmicLarv3ML3BL_FD_12354 | JGI IMG/M metagenome (IMG submission 12354)
TCAAAGTAAAAGAAGTCAATAAAATAGTAAAAAACGATGCCGGCAAAATCGTTACAGAGTTGGACATTGAACCGGATAATGCGGTTATCCAAGTTAAAAGCGGTGGTGGAAAAGGTTTGACTAGACTGTTAAAAAATACTAGCACGATAACAATGAAAGAAGTTATTGCATATGTTCCGGATGCGAAACCATCAATTATTAAAGCAGCACTAGAAAATGGCCATAAAATTTTTACCAATGTAGACGACTTAATAAATTATTTGAAAGGGAAATAGGTGATATGCAATCGATAATTTTAATTTGTAGCAACGATGAATTCTTAAAGGGCATATCCGTGCAATATAATGATGCTGATGTTTATAAACTTTATGAGAACAATAGACTCAATATAGAAGCTGATGAAGGGAGAATTTATATTACGCTGGACAACGGTATTGTAAATGATTATGCTGATTTTAATAGAGTCATTCTATCGCTCGTTCAAGCGTGAAGTGTTTCCAGAGAAACGATATCAAACTAGGGCTCAGGCACTTCTTGAAACCATTGATTACTTAGAGAATTATTATAACGACAAGCGTATTCATTCGAGTTAAACTATCAAACTCCTAATGATTTCTCAGACTCTACCAAATCAGCCTAATTTCATTGTCCACTTTTCTTTTGACACACCAAAAACCTCTCTATTTGAGTAGTCCGTTTTATTGACATAGTACCATAATGACATAAATGAAATTAAGGAAATATTTAATTTCGTTGAAGAAAGGCTTGTTAGCGAAGAAGAGAAATCGTAAATTTAGTTGAGGTAGCAGTTATTGAGGGTATCTATTTAGAGAAGAACTCTTGTACTTTCCACAACGAAGTATCAAGGTATTTTAGGAATAAAACCAAGCAGAGTTTTCTAGTTTGTGAACATTAATATAATAGTAGATCGATTAGTAAAATTGATATTGATGAAAATGAGGTGTAGTACATGGAACAAGAAGAAGTTAGAATCCAGCAGGTTTTAGTTAGTGGCATCCAATTATTAGAGAGTTTTGGGTTTGTAGAAACGCTAGTAAATGACAAAGTTAACTACATCTACGATAATGAGTTCTACATGTTTACATATGATAAAGGGATGAGGATGTTTTTTCTTGAAGTTGCTGTTACATTAGAGGAAGCGAAAATTAATTTTTACGAAGATATCGAAAGCTATCCTTTTTCGCTTTCTGATGAGGATATTATGTTGTATCTGAAACAAGATATTGTTAAGTACATTATTGAAAAAGGTGATAATTAGTTTTAGCAAAAAAAGACTAAGTATATGCAGGGGGGAGAAAAGATGAAGAAAAAAATCACTATTATCATGGTTTTGATGACATTAATTATTAGTGGTCTTTTCTGTATATTCATTATGACTAGGGAAACGGTAGTTCCTTATTCAAAAGACGATATTTATCAAATATATCCCTTACCCAAAAATATTGAATATCTAGATGGTGCTATGAAGATAAAGCCAAATATTAATGTTGTATGTGATGAAGCAATTGATTTACCTACTAAAAAGAGAATTGAGGAAATCTTTGAAGCCAAAGGAATTTCTGTTAGTTTTTCTGATAAAGTGAGAAAAAATAGCACTAATGTATTGTTAGGGATAATGGATGCTGGGGGCTATGTTGATAGTTATGTTCGTGACAAGTATGAATTAACTAGCACTAATATAAATAACTATGACAGTTATCAACTACTAATTAAGGATGGAAATATCGCTGTGCTTGGTGTTGATACTGATGCGGTTTTTTATGGTGTTACTTCGCTGAAACTAATACTTGACCAGATTGAAGGAATGATTGTTAGGAATTTGGTTATTAATGATTACGCTGATGTAGTTACAAGGGGCTTCATTGAGGGCTTCTATGGTATTCCTTGGACCAATGATAATAGAGCTTCATTAATGAGGTTTGGCAGTAATTTTAAGATGACAACTTATATCTTTGCTCCTAAAGATGACCCTTATCATACCTCTAAATGGCGAGAATTATATCCTGAAAGTAAACTTAATGAGATTGCTGAATTAGTGCAAATTGGAATAGATACTAAAGTTCATTTTGTTTGGACTGCTCATCCGTTTATGGGAGGATTTAGTGAGAAGAAATATAAAGAGGAAACAAAGAAATTGATTGCGAAATTTGAACAACTTTATTCCATAGGAGTGAAACAATTTGGAGTTTTGGGAGATGATGTCGGTAATTTGGATTTGAATATTGTTGCCTATGTTATGAATGAAGTATCTGCGTGGGGAATTGATAAAGGTGATGTTGAAGATTTTGTTTTTTGCCCTGCTCAATATAATGATAGAAATGCTAGCTATTATGATTACAAAGAGTTGAATTTCTATGACTCAAAGTTCCCTGACAATGTTCAAATATTCTGGACTGGTGATATGGTGCTTGCTCCAATATCTGCAAAGACGCTAGCAAACTTTAGAACTAAAATGACTGGAAAGGGAATTGATGAAAGAAGAGCTCCATTGTTTTGGCTAAATTGGCCCGTAAATGATTACAAACTAACTACTTTGGCAATGGGAGAAGCAAATCACTTGCATTCAGATCTAGACCCTAAAGACTTAGCTGGGGTGCTAACCAACCCAATGCAAGAAGCAGAAGCCTCAAAAGTTGGACTTTTTGCAGTTGCTGATTATAGTTGGAATATAGCGAACTTTGATGCCCACAGTAGTTGGATGAATTCATTTAAGTATATTGATGCTGATGTAAAAGATGCTTTGCTAATCTTGTCTTATCATATGTCAAGCACAATGCGAAAGGATTTTGTGCTAGATGAAAGTCAATACTTGATAGAGTACTTTGAAACCTTTAAGAGCAAATTAGCAAATAAGGAAGATATCAGAGATATTTCTAGGGAAATAATTGCCGAGATGGAGTTGATCGCTAGAATGGTAAGTACTTTCTTAAGTGATTGTCAAAATGAAGCCTTAGTTAATGAACTTGAGCCATTTGTGCTATCATTGTCAGATTTAGCTAATGCTATCAATCATTATGTAAAAGCCACTGTTTATCTAGAAAATGGAAATGAGAAAAAGGCTAGCGAAAGTTATAAACTAGCAAGTAGTTATTTTGCCAATAGCAAAACATATCAAAGACCTTCATTAAAGGGAAAGATTTATGCTGCCCCAGGTTCAAAGCAGCTGAAACCTTTTGCCAATTACTTAATTAAGAATATTGAAAAAGAGATTAATGCTATTGATAAAAGAGACGGTGACTCTAAATAGTTGTATAAAAACATGCGTTTTTCTATATAATAAGAATACAGGGAGGAAATTATAATGATATATGATGATTTATTAGCATCACACCTAAAATATGGGACAAGCAAAGAAGATATTCTTAAGCGGAATAGTTTTTTTGAGGTATTAGAAAATGTAGTTATTGCTCCATGGTGGAATGTGAAAATGTTTGAAGGCTGTGATGTTGAAATAACCAAGATTAATGAAATAGTCTACAACATAAGATATCAAGATACAGTGTTCACATATTTGCAACTTAAAGCAATTGGAGCACCAGTTATGATAGACTCTGTGCTAGAACTCGGAGTGAGTAAGTGTACAAATTTGCTTTTTCTGGGCTCTGTTGGTTCGCTTGATAAAACGATTTCAATTGGTGATATTGTTATACCTGAATATTCAATTTGTGGAGATGGGGCTTCGAGGTACCTAAATGATAATTTGCAAGATGATTTTGGGCAGAAGTTTTACCCTGATAAACAAAGTAACAAAAAATTAGTTGAAATTAGTGAGAGAATATGTACAGCGAATAAAGTTAAAATGCATTGCGCTGTAAACTTCAGCATTGATACTATCTTTGCCCAATTTACTCATCTTGATAGAATTATTGAAATGGGCACCAAAGTAATAGAGATGGAAACAGCAAGTCTGTTTAAGGCGGCTTCAATCGTTAAGATAAATGCCTGTGCCTTATTATGTGTTTCTGATAATACAGTTGTTAAAAAATCACTTTATAGTGGAATAACGGCTGAAGAGCAAGATTATCGTCATAATGTTAGGTATGATGTAATACCTAAGATTATATTTGAATATTTCAAATGATATTTGTAAAAAGGAGTCAACAATGATTACTAGAATCAAAAAACTGATGATAAACAGTTCCTATAATAGTGTTATAAATAGGAGGTTTTTTGATATCTATTTATTTGAGTTTATTTTTTTCTTTCTTAACTCACCAGTTGAAGACAGTTTGTTACTGTTTTTTTTGGATAGCGGTTTTACGGAGTTTCAATTTGGTTTATTGAAGTCGCTCAACGAAATAGTTCACATCTTTTTACCAGCATTGATATCATATCTTGCTATTAGAAAAAGTGCTTCTAAAATTGGCATTGTTGGAATAATTATCTGTATGTTTGGTAGTATTGTACTTGGTGCTTTTAGCATGAATCTATTTTTTATGCTCCTTGTTTGCGCTGTTTTGTTATCTGGTCGTACAATTTTGAACTTTTCTTTTGGCAATGCAATCAATCTCTCAGTAAGTTCAGACAAAAGAGGTAAGTTTCTAGCAGTAAGGGATTTATTTCTATTTTCTGGGGTAGCATTAGGACTTATTCTTGGTGGAGCGATCATTTCTTACTGGAATTTCGATACCATGTATTTGGTTTTTGGCATAGGCTTTATCTTAGCAATTATTGCGTTGAATAGAGCTAAAGGGTTTGTGAAAAAGGGAAAGCCAGAAGATGAAGAAAAGGAGAAGAAGGTGAAGTTCTCTTTCGGTAGAATAATCAAGAACAAAGTATTATTAGCATACATTGCTATAAATTTCATGAGTTCCATTTATGCGATTGCTTTTGCTTTTATGCCCAGTTTAGGGAAAACGCTTGGTGTTGAGGCGGCAACGATTATTACCTCACTTGGCTTCATGACTTTGGTGAATGCCGTCTTCGCTTTGATAATAGGTCATTTTTCTGATCTAAATGGTAAAAAGAAATACTATGTATTTGACTTGTTCTCTGATTGTATACCTGCATTAATTTTTGCGTTTACTCGCTCAAGTGGATTATTCATAGTTGGCATTTTTTGTTCAATGCTAAAGGATGTATTTGCTCCTTCATCATTTGCTTATTTCTATGATTGTTTTGAAGGTGATGAAGCAATATTTGCTCAAGGTGTTTTAGGTTCAGTAGATAGTGCCCTGTGCCTTTTTTTACCAACACTTTTTGGCCTATTTTGGAAGCAACACTACCAGTTATTTTTTATCATAGCAGCTGTGGGCAGTATTATTGCCGCAATTATTGCTTTTATGTTTTTACCTAATACTGCCAATAATGAAAGTAAGGGAGTTAACATAGTCAAAGGAGGATGATAAGATGATTGAACTTCCAGAAGCAAGAACCATTGCTAGAGATTTGAGAAAAGAAATAGTGGGAAAAGAAATTGTTGATGTTTTAGGCAACTTTACTGACCACAAATTCACTTTTTATTATGATGATCCCAACAAGTATAAAGAACAGTTAGTAGGTAAAGAAGTTACGGCAGTAATTGATCGCAATTTTTATGTAGAGATCGAAATTGCTGATTACAAGTTAATCATGCGTGATGGGGCAAATATTCGATATTATAATAATCAAGATAAATTACCTGCCAAAAGTAAATTGCTATTAGTGTTTAGTGACGGCTCTTGTCTAAATGTAACTACTTCTATGTATTGCTTTATTTGTGTTTTTAGCAACAATGAGAATTTAGACAACAAGTACTATTATTTGGATGTGAATGGAATTGGTGCTTTAGATGAAGAATTTACATTCGAATACTTTAAGTCTTTGCTAAATGAGTCTACCATTAAATTGAGTTTGAAAGCATTTCTAGCTACTGAACAAAGAATACTTGGTATTGGCAATGGTGTGGTTCAAGACATCTTGTTTAATGCCAAACTACATCCTAAAAGAAAGATGAAAACACTAAGTGAAGACGATACTTCAATTTTGTATAATGCAGTACGAAATACGCTTAAGGAAATGGTTGTTAAGGGTGCTAGGGATACTGAAAAAAACATCTATGGGGTAAATGGTGGCTATAAGACAATTTTGAGTAGTAAGAACTATAAAGAGAATTGCCCTGTCTGTAAAGGGGTGGTTACTAAAGAAAACTATCTTGGTGGCAGCATCTATTATTGCGGTTTTTGTCAAAAATAAGATAATTGTATATTGATTATACATGTTTAGTGTGCTAGATTATGCGTAATAGGGAAACCTTCGACAAAGGAGAATGAAGATGAAAACAGGTACAATGAAGGCTGTAGTTTATCATGGTCCTAATAACATCAGTTTGGATGACGTTCCTATTCCGCAAATTATTGAAGCTGACGATGCTATCGTCAAAGTGACAACTTCTACTATTTGTGGAACCGACATCCATATCCAAAACGGCGGTGTGCCAGAAGTAAAGCCTGGCACAATCATTGGTCATGAGTTCTGTGGCCAAATTGAAGAGATAGGACCCAATGTGCATGGTTTTAAGGTAGGTGACAGGGTTGCGGTTTCATGCGTAACTCAATGCGGTGAATGTTTCTATTGTCTAAAACAAGAATATTCTCACTGTACTACTGGAAGTTGGATTTTTGGTTACATGATTGATGGTTGCCAAGCAGAGTACGTAAGAGTACCTCATGCTAATTTAGGAATGCATCATATTCCTGAAGGGCTAACCGACGACGATTTACTTTTCGTTGGCGATATTTTGTCTACTGGTTACTTTGGGGCTGAGCGGGGAAGAATTCAGCCAGGTGATACTGTAGCGGTTATGGGTTGTGGACCGGTAGGAATGTGTGCCATGGCAACAGCTAGACTTTGGGGGCCATCACAGATTATTGCGGTTGATACCAATGAACACAGGCTGCAAGTTTCGTTAGATCAAGGGATTGCTGATGTGGCAATCAACCCTGCTAAAGAAGATGCGGTAGCTAAGATACTAGAGTTAACGGATGGAAGAGGCGCTGATGTGACGATTGAGGCCGTGGGCATTGCGCCAACGTTTAATCTAGCACTAGATGCGGTAAGAGCAGGCGGCAATGTTTCGGTTATTGGTGTTTTCGAAAAGCCGATTGAAGTTAGGATGAATGAACTGTGGATTAAGAATATCAATATAAGCATGGGGCTAGTTCAAGCAAACCATATCCCAGTGCTCATTGACTTAATTAAGAAGGGTAAACTAGACATGAAGTTTTTGTTAACCCATAGAGCTCCATTGAATCAAATAATGGAAGGGTATGATGTTTTCGGTAATAAAAAAGATGATTGCTTAAAGTGGGTAGTTACTCCACTGGAAGAGTAGTTAAATAGTTGAAAAAAACCTGCTAGAAAGTGTTTTGTTTTCTTAGCAGGTTTTATTTTAGATAGTAAAGTTTTGAGCACCAATATAAGTATCGCTTAGGGTTGAATTTCTACTTGCGAAGTACGAGGTTGTGGGATTGCAGGCGCGTTTTCTTTGTCGATTTCTTCTTTTTGACTATTGCATCCAACTAGTGCCAAACAAAACATAAGGATACATAGTACACTAAATAATTTTTTCATCATAGTTCACTCCGTTTCTTGTCTGTGATATTTTACAGTCACCCGCTAATTATACAGGAATTTTTTTATTTGTAAAACTATATGCCATTATCAAGTCTAATGTGTTTTCACAGTTCGTGATATAATGAATTGGGGACATGGGGGGTAATCATGAAACGTTTTAAAATAAAGAAGAGATATCTATTATTAGCAACAATCATAGTTGCCATTTTTCTTTATTGGCAAAATAACTCTTTAGTTATTACACGTATTATCTATAAAAATGCGAATCTTCCTACATCATTTGATGATTTTACAATAGTACACATTTCCGATTTGCATAACAAACAGTTTGGAGAAAATCAAAAATACCTGATGGAACATATTGAAAAAATCAACCCTGACATTATTGTTGTGACTGGTGATTTAGTTGATAGAAGAACATACAATTTAGAAATAGCAATGGAGTTTGTCAACAATGCGCTAAAAGTTGCTCCTGTTTATTATGTAAGTGGTAACCATGAGGCATGGTCTGGTAAGTACGATGTGATTGTAAAGAAACTTGAAGAAGCAGGAGTAGTAGTGCTAGATGATAAGGTGGTTCAAATTGAACATGGCGAGGAATTCATTAACATAATTGGGTTATCAGACCCCGATTTTCTAACCAGTGACTATCTTGAGGGAACAAACAGTACAAAGTTGGAAAAAGCACTAAGTGAATTATCAAAGGTTGAAGGTTTTAAATTACTATTATGCCATCGTCCAGAACTAATGGATCTATATGTAGTCAACAATATTGACTTAGTATTCTCAGGTCATGCTCATGGAGGTCAAATAAGGCTACCATTTATTGGTGGGATTTTAGCACCGGATCAGGGTTTTTTCCCTAAGTACACTAGCGGAAGTTATAGCGAAAAAAACACCACCATGGTGGTAAGTAGGGGGTTAGGAAACAGCGTGTTTCCTTTTAGGGTATTCAATCGTCCTGAAATTATTGTTGTTAAACTAACTCGCCAATGATAATCATAGGCACTTTACAACCTTACCAACAAAGTTCTTATTGTTTGCACATTTTTCTTTTAATTTTATAAGCAATAATGAACCTAAATGGGTGCACACTAAAGTAACAATCAACCTAATCCAACCATCCTGAATATTGATATGGCTTTCGGTTTTTGTTAGGAATACATTCACAAAGAAGATAGGAATGGGATGCAAGAAAAAGTAATACTTGCTATATTGTCTTAGTATCGATAAATCTTTAGTTACTAGGTTTGTATTTAAAACCCATGTGGTAAATACTAACATGAATGTTGGTAGTGTTAAAAGAAAGTTCTTGTCAATTCCTTGATTGGAGAAAATAACTAAACCTTCAACAAACATTAGAGTTGCCGAAATAACTATCAATAGTGGTAGTTTTTTACGTATTACCATAAGTTTATCTTTAAAATCATAAATACCATAGCCTATGACAACGAACAACATAGCGTAGAATAAGCCATTTCTAGGAGTGATTAGGTACTTTTGATAGACCAGAAACCATTTAGCAATTACTGTTCCACTAAGATATGCTGAATAAGTCTCAACAGAACCGATTACATAAAGAATAGAAGAGATAATGAGGACGTATCTGTACTTCATTCGTTTTAGTAGAAAAAGTGAAATCATGATAGCCATAATTGTTGCTGAAATATACCAAAGATGATAGTAAGTTCCAATATAGAAAAAAGCTAGGGTTAGGGCAATAGGATATAAATATGGAGAAATGTTAACATTGTTATATAGATACTCAATGCCAAATGGTAAATATATAATACTCCATACTAAATAAGTTTTTGCTAAAGAGATTAGATAATTTTTAGCGTAGTTTTGGTTTGACGCAAGTTTTTGTTTTAGGAAATAACCAGAAGTCACTAAGAAAAAAGGAACCGTAGTTCGACACACTACGTTCTTCAGCAAATGATGCCACAAAGGGTCAGCGATAATTCTTTCGCAATGCACGATGATAATTAGTATAGCGCAGATATATTTTACCAAATCAACCATCGCTAGATTAGTCTTTTCCTTGTTTATTTCCATCCACTTCTCCTCCAGAATAAAAGTTTAGCAGATGCTATATTATAGTGTCAAACAAGTTTTCACTTGTGGGTTGTTAAAAAGTAATTTTTTAACTATAATTAACTGTAGATTATGAGAGGTTTATATGAAGAAAGTTTTAACTTATGGTACTTTTGATTTACTGCATTATGGACATATTAGGTTATTAAAAAGAGCTCGTTCCTTGGGTGATTATTTAGTCGTGGCTCTTTCTACTGAAGAATTTAATAAAATAAAAGGAAAAACTACTTACCATTCCTATGAGGTTAGAAAAGAAATGCTAGAGGCGCTTAGGTTCGTTGATTTAGTTATTCCTGAAGAAACTTGGGAACAAAAAGTCACGGATGTTATCGATAATAACATTGATGTTGTAGTTATGGGTGGTGATTGGGCTAATAGTGAACGTTTTGAATACCTAAAAGAGTATTGTGAGGTAGCATATTTGGAACGTACCAATGGTATTTCTACCACACAAATTAAAGATGATTTAAACCATAACAATGGGAATTCTGATTAGGATCACGATAATCAACAAACTTCTAAGGAAGTTTTTTTGTGTTGTAAAGTGCTTTGATATATCAATGTAACTAATAATATAGTAAAATATTAGTGGTGATTGAATGAGAAAAAAGAAAATATTAGTTGTAATCCTAGGCATATCCCTTGTTTTTTCGAGTATTTATGGGGTAATGCTGTACAATGATATTGAACAAAAAAAGGAACAGGCAGCTATTCAAAAAGCAGAAGACAGACTTAAAATTATTCAAGCTCATTATGCATCTAGAGTAATAACTGACCGCATTACTCATCTTTATGAACTTGTTAATGATAAATACGAAGTGGTTGGCACGGTGGGAAAATCTCAAGTGTTAGAAATTGCTGAAATGGAACTTACTGCCAGTTCCGAGTATTTTTATTGTGAAGATTTAGGATACTACGTTAAGTATAATGATGTTAGTCCTCAAGAAGAAAAAATAGACTATGATACAAGATTTCTGAATTTAGTACCTTTTAATGAGAGTATTGTTTTGGAGGGAAAAACAGTGATGTATGATGAGAACGGAAATATTGTGCTAGCACTGCCTAAATCAAGTACTTTTCCAATAATTGTAAAAGAGACCAATACTTATGGGATTAACTATAATGAGCGTTTATTATGGATTAATAAAAGTGATGTTAAGGAAGTAGTTAAGCAGACAAATTCTACTAAAAAAATAGCTAAAGCGCTAAGAGTTTTTTGTTATCATAAGGTTTATGATCCAAAAGAAGAAAATTGTGGTTTGATTATTTGTCATTCTATGTCACAGATTGATAGTCACTTTAGTTATTTGAAGAAGCATAACTACTATACAATGTCGATGCAAGATATGTTGTGGTATATTGATGGCAAAGCAAACATGCCTTACAACAGTGTTTGTCTTACTTTTGATGATGGTGGGAAAAACACTAAGAACTTAGTGAAGTTATTAGAGAAGCACGACCTTCATGCTACCTTATTTTTGATTGGTTCCAAGTATCGTGATTACATGGTATCAGATAATCTAGAGTTGCAATCACATACTTTCGATATGCATTCTGATGGATATTGTAGCATTACACCAAGAGGAAGCGCTATTGTTTGCCTTAGTCGTAGCAAGGTACTAGTTGACCTAAAGAAAAGCAAAGAATTGACCAATGCGATTGCTTTCTCATATCCGTTTTATGAATATACTAAGGAAACTATTAGTAGAGTAAAAGAAGCTGGCTTTTTATTAGCGTTTGAAGATAATACGGGTTTAGTCAAAGTGAAGGACAATAAATTTACTATATCTAGATACACATTAAGTAATGTTTCGACTGTAAATCAAATGGCTAGTTTATTGCACTAGCGGACATAAAAAAAGACCTTCGTTGAAGGTTTTTTGTTGCATTAATGTTTATGTTTGTAGTTTCTGGAGCAGGTGAGGGGAATTGAACCCCCGTATCGACCTTGGCAAGGTCGTGTTCTACCATTAAACTACACCTGCAAAATGGCGGTCCAGACGAGGATCGAACTCGCGATCTCCTCCGTGACAGGGAGGCATGTTAGCCACTACACCACTGGACCGTTTATTTGGCGGAGAAGGAGAGATTTGAACTCTCGCGCCAGTTACCCGACCTATACCCTTAGCAGGGGCACCTCTTCAACCTCTTGAGTACTTCTCCGTAGGTTAAACATTAGCGCCCATTTATAATAGCATAGCACGTTAGAGTTGACAATACCTTAAACGAAAAATCTAGATTTTTTACCACCAATCCGATATAATTAAGCGTGGAGGAATGTAAGATGAAGTTCATGCAAACTAAGAATCTAAACATCAGAAGAATGCATGCAGATGATTGGGAGGGTCTCTATAAACTGTTAAGTGATGAGGAATCTCAAACATATCAAAACAAAGGCGTATACACTAAAGAAGAGTGCATCCAAGAAGTGCTTGAGATGTCAAAATACAATACCAGTTGGTCACTATGTTTAAAAGATACATCAGAAGTAATAGGGTTTATTACTTTGTATCAAGTGGAACCAATGAACTCCAGTATTTTCAAGTTGCATTTTAATGCTACTGGCGTTAGTTATGAAAACGGTTATGTTGTTGAAGCTGCCAATCGCATGTTACAGTATGCTTTTGAAGAACTAGCAGCTCATAGAGTAATTGGCCTAACTTGTGTATCTGATATTTTGAGCAATAGAGTTTATCACAGTATCAAGATGAGAAAAGAAGGAATGTTGCAAAGAGCGCATACCTATCGTATGACTAGAACAAAACGACCTATCTGGTGGGATATTTATACTTTTGCTATTTTAAAAGAAGAATGGCTCAAATTGGTTAAATAAGGAGAACAACTATGACCTACAAAACAAGAGCATTAGGAACGTGGAATTTGTTGATAATAATACTTGCTGTGTTAGTTGGAATTATGTGTTGCTTATCAACATTGTACTATTTTATGAATATTGGCAATGTTAATTTTATGTTTGTACTTCCATTATTTTTTGTTTGGCCAATAATTAAGTTAGTCATTTCTATGACCAATCGCTATATAATATTTGATGGCTTTGAATTAACCTTTCATATCGAAAATACTAGAACTAATATCTTACAGTTTCCGAAGTATTATGTAGAAAAACTTAAGTTAACGGATATCGATTTCTATGGTGTTTTCACAGATATGTATGTTAAGGACGTTATAAAAGCCAGTCGTAAAAAAGGATCAAAAGAATACTATGACACAATTGTAGTAAAAGAGGGTAAAATTGAAATGCCAGTTGGGGCCTTAAAACTGGGTAACCCCTTGGTGTTTGTTAGTACTAAGGGCGATAGTTACGCTTATGATGATTCTATGTTTACTGAAGCGCAACTGAGCCAACTGTTTTATCAAATTGAAAAGGCTAGCGGTAATGCTGCAAGTGGTTATGTTGATGGAAAAGCAAATGTATCTACGAAAAAAACAATCGCATCCTTAACTCTTTTCTTTGTCGTATCAATGATCATTATGGTATTGCCAATATTTGCTCCATACATCGAATGCACTATTAAGCGATTGCCATATGTTTTTATGCAGTTTAATCAACTTCAAGCTGCTTACAGTTTTATCTTATTGGTTGCGAATATTGCNCTAGTTGTATTTATTTATTACAAGAACTTTTCAAGTAATGAACAGTTAGAACGCACCAATCTGATTGCTTATATAGCAGCTATTGCAATGGTTTGTTTATATGGCATCTTCATTGCCTTAGTGGCATTAACGATAATATTCTAGCAACGATAAAAAACGTTGCTTTTTAATAATGGTAGTTAGAATAAAGGTAATAATGTATAATTAATGTAAGAGGAGGGTGTTTTATGATAGAGAAAATTACCGCCATTTTTAATAGCGATTTNACCAGAATGATTATCAGTAATGGTAAGTATGGAGAGTATCATAAAATTATAATTCGCCCCATCCTTTTACAAGAGATATTGCAGTTTCAGTTTGAGTTCTTTACTAAGACACAAGTTTTTCATCGCAACTTAATTAGAAGCGACGCTATAACATTAGTAGTAGAAATAATGAATGATATGCGACAAATTGATGTTTTTAGCGCAACGGGGAATAGGGTTATAAAAGTAAGTAAAAAAGGGAAAATATTTGACCATGAAGTCAAAGTTGTGAACCCTGCTGCTAAATCAACAGTTTTGGAACATAATAGGAAGAAAAACTATATTTTAGCAGAAGGAATAGTAATCCCTGCTTTGATTGATCTAGGAATTACTACTGCCCAAGGAACGATAATCAAGGCAAAATATGATAAATTCAGACAGATAAATCGTTTTATAGAAATGGTTGATGATGTAATTACACAAGAAAAGTGCGATAAGTTGAACATTATTGATTTTGGTTGTGGCAAATCTTATCTTACTTTTGTCTTGTACCATTACCTAACTGTGATTAAGAATATTGATGTCAAAATAGTAGGGCTGGATTTGAAAGTTGATGTTATTAACAAATGCAACAAAATTAGAGATAGCTATGGCTACGAAAACCTGAACTTTGAAATTGGTGATATCCAAGGATATAAGCCTACTTTCGACATAGATATGGTTATTTCCTTACATGCTTGTGATACTGCCACAGACTTTGCACTAGCAAATGCCATTAATTGGCAAGCGAAGTATATTTTGGCAGTTCCTTGTTGTCAAAAAGAAGTAAATCATAGTATTCGAAACACTGATGACTTATTGTTGTCATATGGCTTAATTAAAGAACGGTATAGTTCGCTAATTACTGATACCTTGAGGGCTAAAACCTTGGAGCTATGTGGTTATGGAGTGCAGGTTTTAGAATTTATTGATATGGAACATTCATTTAAGAATGTACTAATTCGTGCCATAAAAAGGACAACACCACCAATTGTTAAGTTATCACCAGAACTCATACAGTGGTTTAGTAATCTAAATATTGAGCCTACGCTAATCAATGAATTAGTTAGGATGGGTAATATATGCAGAGAATAGTTGGCGAAGAAGTTGATATCGTATTAGTTCACAAATATCGTAGTGGGGTACTTCATCGTTTTGATTTATACTATTATGATATTATGATTCACGGTACCAATCAGCGTATTGGCTACATTGATTTGCGAGTGGGACATAGTGAACACTTATATTACTTGGGCAATATAGGTTATCGTATTTTTGAGGAGTATCGTGGTCACTATTATGCGTATAAAGCATGTCTTATAGTTTTTGATGTGGCTAAAAAAATTGGCCTTTCTTATTTAATTATTACTTGTGATCCCTCAAATGTTGGTTCCAAAAAGACGCTTGAAAAACTTAATGGTACTTTCCTAGGGGTCAAAAGAGTACCAATGAGCCATGTGTTATTTATGCAGGGTGATAAATATAAGTGCATTTATCGTTTTGACTTATGATTTTTAATTATTAATGCCTTGTGAAAACTTCTACTTTTTTCGTAATTATGCTATGATGTATCTGAAAAAAAGGGAGGATTTATTCTATGAAATTTGGAATTGTAGGTTCTAATTTTGTTTCTGATTTCTTTATGCATGCGTCAAAATTAGTTCCAGATGTTGAAGTAGTAGCAATTTGCGATATTAATGAAACGATGGGGCGAGCTTTTGCGGAAAAATATGGAATTGAAAACTTTTTCACTTCTTATGAAGAAATGGCAGAATCTGGCTTAATTGAAGCAGCATATCTAGCGGTGCCTAATGGTTTACATAAAGACTTAACTTGTTATTTCCTGAATCGCAAAATTCCGGTTTTATGTGAAAAACCATTTGGTAGTAATGTCGACGAAGTTAAGGAAATGGTAGCATGTGCTAAAGAAAATAATACCTACCTACAAGATGCAATTGTTCCTTTATATACTGATAATTATCAACGTACCAAAGAAGCCTTACCTCGAATTGGCCGCTTACGTCGTGCTATTATTTGTTATGGTAAATATTCGAGCAGATATGATGCTTACCTAAGAGGGGAAAATCCCACAACCTTTAGAAGAGACTTGGCGAATGGTTCAACGATGGATTTAGGGGTTTATGCAATTAGTGATGCGATTGGTTTATTCGGCATGCCAAAGAAGATTTATGCTTCTGGAATTCTTTTGGAATCAGGGGTTGATGCCCTAGGAACTTCTGTTTTCACTTACGATGATTTTGAAGTAGTAATCATGCACTCTAAGGTTACTGATACAACGATAATTTCTGAATTCCAAGGTGAAGAAGGAAACATCTATGTTGATTTATTAAGCAGATTTAATGAAGTTTGGTTTGTAGATCGCAAGACGCAAACCAAGGAACTTATTTCTACTGAATCTGCGGATGGTATGTCTTGGGAAATTAAAGATTTTGTTGAAAATGTCCAAGCAGGTCGTATTGAGTCAATGAAGGTACCTCATCAATTGTCCATTGATATTCACGAAGTAGTAACTGAGTGTCGTAGGCAAATGGGAGTTATCTATCCAGCAGACGAAAAATAATAGTAATTAAGGAGTTATCTAGGCATAATTCCTTTTTAATTGGTGGCCACTAAAAGCCGCAAATTATTGCTAGTGTCAAGTGAAATTGCTATAATAGAATGTACAAGGAGATTTATGAATATGAGAGACAAAATGTTAACATATGGTGTTTTCATGGGAAAAAGATTTAGCCCTAAACAAAAGGAAAGATTTTTAGCTTATCTTGTTCATGATTTAACAGAGATGGGTTATGAAGCAAAGGCACTTAAGGGTGAAGGAAGAAACAAATCGACAATGAATTTGATAGTTGGTGATTTAGTTAAGGCGAATACTGTCTATACAACTTACTATGATACACCTGCCAAATTATTTTGGAGTAATATCGATTACTATCCCTTAAATGGTAGTTTATCGGTAAAAAAATCATCGGTAGCCACTTATTTACCACCAATACTATTCCTACTATTGTCAACTCTGCCAATAATGTATGTTTTTCTAAATCCAACATTAGGTGGTGATTTCCACATGTATATTTTAGTTGCGGTAGCAGCTATCAGTATGTTTGTGAGTTCATATTTCTCTAGAGGAGTTGCGAACAAAGTTAACTTTAATCGTAACACTTCAGGTGTTTTAACCTTATTGGATATTGCTAGTAAAATACCTGAATCAAAACGTAAAAATGTAGCCTTTATTTTCTGTGATAAAGGCACAAGTAATAATGCCGGTGCCAAAATGTTAGAACAACTTTTGCCTAAGAGTCTGGCTAATCATCTATTTATTGTAGTTGATTGTGTTGGGGTTGGTGATAACATTGGAATTGGTTATCGCGAGAATAACAAAAAAGAAGCTAAGGAACTAGCTAGTTTGTATAAAGGAACTAAGGATGTAATGACGGTTGAAATGGACGAAAAACGCCGCATTTATACCAGCACATTCTTTTTACCTAAGTGCTTGTTAGTTTGTACTGGTAGAAAAGAAGAAAAGGATATTGTTGTAAGCAATACATCTTCTAAAAGAGATTATGATTGGGATCCCGAAAATATCTCAGAAATCAGTGATTTGTTAGTAAAGTATGCAAAATAGTATCGTAAGGAGATAAATAATGAAACTTGTGTCTTGGAATGTTAATGGAATTAGGGCTTGTGTACAAAAAGGGTTTATTGATTTCTTTCAAACAACTCAGGCAGATATTTTTTGCCTTCAAGAAACTAAGTTGCAAGCCAATCAGATAGAACTTGATTTAGTTGGTTATCACCAGTATTGGAATTATGCTGAGAAAAAAGGTTATTCTGGTACAGCAGTTTTTACCAAAATTGAGCCGTTAAGTGTAGCTTATGGTTTGGGTATTGAAGAGCATGATAAAGAAGGCAGGGTCATTACCTTGGAGTTTGATAAGTTTTACTTTATCACCGTTTATGTTCCCAACTCAAAAGATGAATTGCTGCGCTTAGATTATCGTATGATATGGGAAGATGCTTTCTTGAATTATATTAATGAATTAAACAAAAACAAACCAGTAATCTTCTGTGGTGACTTAAATGTTGCTCATAAAGAGATTGACCTAAAGAACCCAAAAAGCAATCGACGTAATGCAGGGTTTACGGATGAAGAAAGAGGAAAGTTTGATACCTTATTGAAAAATGGGTATACTGATACATTTAGGTTTTTCTACCCCGATGTTGCAGGAATTTATTCCTGGTGGTCATATCGTTTCCAAGCCAGAAGCAAAAACTCGGGCTGGAGAATTGATTACTTTGTGACTTCTCAAAGCCTTGATGACAACCTTAAGGATGCTAAAATTCATACCGAGATATTAGGTTCAGATCATTGTCCTGTTGAATTAGAAATTGATATATAAAAACACGCAAGCGTTATTTACGCTTGCGTAATTCTTCAGGGTTGATTGTTAGTACAACACATAGTATTCCAGGTAAAACTACTAATAGAATCATGAATTGCCTAAGTGTACCTTGAATGCCTGGAAATAGGTTGTCGAATTGCCAAAATAAAATAGCACTGGCAGCAATTATAACCCATCTGCCATAATTCATAAAAAGTTTTTTTAATTCTTCCATAGAGTATACCTCCAAAACTATTGTACCTTATTTAGTGCCAAAAAGGTAGATATATTCTTCTAATGTCCATTGATATTTGTGGATTATTGTTGCTGCTTCAACCCCAACATATCTAAAATGCCAAGCCTCAAAGTCAATGCCTGTTATGTACTCTTTTCCTTTAGGGTAGCGTTGAATAAAGCCGTATTTATGGGCATTACTTACGGTCCACTTATAACTTGCATCTTGGCCAAAACGAGTTAAATCATTGTTATTGCCAGCGAAATCAGCTACTAAACCAGTCTGATGCTCAGAATGGCCAGGTCGACAACTGATGGAGTCGGCTACTTTTTTTCCATAATCACTGACATACGATTGATATAGATATTCTTGTAGTTCATAACTGCGGTAGTTACTTGCAGCTTTTATCGTATAACCTTCCTGGCTAGCTGCCTTAGCAAGTTTTACAAAAGAATCTGCTGCTTGTTTTCTCATCGGATGGTTATGGACGTAATAACCGCTTGGCAGCTGTTTTAAATCTTTAGGTGCATAATTCTCTGCTAATTGGTATTGCTTGTTGACCACAACAAGGAAACTATCGGGATCATTAACTTTAGTAATATTGGTGTAATATGAGCTCCAGTCAATATTTTCTGCGGAAACTACATCTTCATTATTGTTAATGTAGCTAATTATCTCATTAGTTGTTACTTGTGGCTGTTGGTCTATTTGCCACAAATATCTAGCCAGATTACTAAAATTGAAATCAGAGTTCTCAATCAGTTCAACTAATTTCGGAAAATAGTTTATCTTTGATATTACACTAAAATCATCTAGACTCAATATACTACTAATAGTAAAGGCATCTTCTAGCAAATAACCGGTGTCTATAAGTGTTTTAAAGTCGCAAAACGCAAGTTGCTTATCAACGATCTTATCAGCTTCTTTTTTATTAAAATCACCTGCACATACACTTTGTTCAAGATTGGAGTTTTGTTGAAAAACGGCTAAGAAAATATCAACATTAACTATTTTAGGTTTCTCTAATATATAGCCAACTTGTTGATAATCTAAGCCGAAATCAAGCAACTGTTTTGTTTGATTACTAGTATAATCTAACTCGATTAATAGGGGTATTACAGTATTTATTTCATCGTAACTAAGGGAGGTTTTAGAAATATTCAAGTAATATTCAGCATTCTGAACTGTTACTACTCCTGCAGTAGCTGCTTGATCAAAAAAATCACTGTAGGGATACTTTACTACTAGCTTGGTTAGTTTTAGTGAAGATACTAATGATCTTGTTTCACTGTTATATGCTTGTAATTTATTCTGTTGAATGAAATAGTTGAAGATGAAAAAACCGGCAATACAAACAGGTATTATCACAATCATAATAATCACTAGCGGTTTTATTTTTCTTTTCATTTACGAAAACCCCTCCATGGTTCTTGGTTTGGAAGTTTTGATTCAAAAGTTAACAATTCTTTTGTTGTGGGGTGTTCGAAACTGAGTCGGTAAGACCATAGGGCAATTTGTTGGCCGATTTTCGCATTCTTATTATAACGTTGATCACCCCATATGGGGTGGTTGTGGTGAGCGAATTGCACTCTTATTTGGTGAGAGCGACCAGTTTTTAAGTTTATTTCAACTAGTGACAAAGAATTCTTATATTCCAATAAATTGTAATCAAGAATAGCTTTTTTTCCTTTATCACTGGAAACTACGCTTACAGTATTTGTTTTACTGTTTTTGTCTAAATAATCGATCCAGGTAGCCTGCTTTTTATGCAACTCATTTTCAACAATTGCCAAGTATGTTTTTTGCATTTGATGAGTCGATATTTGTTTTGATAACCTTGCTGCTGCCTTTGAGGTTTTAGCAAACACCATTATTCCTCCGACTGGTCGATCAAGACGATGCACTAAACCTAAGTAAGCATCATTTGGTTTNTGATATTTTTCAACTAAGTATTTCTTTAGTTCACTTAGCAAATCCTCATCTTTGGAACTATCGGCTTGGGTGGGAATATTTACTGGTTTTTCAACCACCAATAAGTGGTTATCTTCATAGACAACAGTTATTTTCATCGTGAAAACTTTCCAAAGATACCACATGGTAGTAACATTTTATTCTTGATTGGCAGGGCTATTTCACCAGTTTCGATTTTTCCTGCATATTTTTTACCAATAGTCATGGTTAGGATATTTTCTAGCGCCAAGGATGAGAAACCGGTGGTGTAAGCATTTATCAAAAAGAAAAGAGGTTCATCATCAAGGATATCAAGACAAGCGTTTATTAATTCAGGCAACTGTTCTTCTAATTTCCACATTTCATTATTAGGTCCTCGTCCATAACTTGGAGGGTCCATTACGATAGCATGATAAGTATGGCCACGTCTTTTTTCGCGATTAACAAACTTTAAAACATCATCAACAATGAAGCG
>JGI994J12354_10001952_pt1 | contig 20625 bp, 12 predicted proteins | sample IntmicLarv3ML3BL_FD_12354 | JGI IMG/M metagenome (IMG submission 12354)
CTCTTTTCCATAGGCGGGGTCGAGATATGGAAGACCGTCAGGGTGCTTATATCCGCCGCTCTCCGCCATTACCCAGCGGCAATCGTCGCCAAGGAAGCTATAAATTGCCTCGCGGGTCGGCTCAATTCCCCAGGCTTCGGCGTACAGGGGGACTACGGCATCGCTTGGGTGGCCTGTCCACATGACGTCATTTCCACCTTTGCGGTTAAAGGTGGAAAGCACCTTTTCTCTGCTTGTTTTCATTTTATGTTGTCCTCTCTTTATCCTTTATGACAGTAGGGGCGGATGGCAATCCGCCCGGATTTCAGCGGGACGATTGCCATCGCCCCCTACTATAAATTTTCTACAACTATCAGTATATCATAAGATATGCGTCTAAACAATCCCCCTCTTTTGCACAATGCTTAGGGAGCCTTATGTGCGGCTACAGTACAAGACGCAAAAATAAGCAAAAGCCAACTTCCATTTTAGCTCTTTTCTGTTTTGGTGTCCAGTTTTGAGACGGATAGAGTGCATCTCAAAACCCGCATACATACCGGGGAAATAACAAAACACCTATTGCTATCCAAACCCGAGGGGTTCAGATGTCAATAGGTATTTCAATTGTTCATCTCTTTAAGCCTTAAAATACCTTCTCCAGCGGTCGTACAGTCGTTTGGCTTTTTCAATATCATCGGTACTTGTTGCCAGGAAAATACCCCGTCCACCGTTTCTTTTAACATCCCTAAATAGCGGGAGCTGCATGAAGGCTTCAATATTTTCTACCTGTTCAAAATCAACATCGAAGCACATGCTGACCTTATCCTGCAAAGCATCGGTGTCATTGTTGAAAAAAGACGCATATCCCTGCCAGTTGTCAACGCCATCTACTATGCCGGGGTTCTTCGCAAGAGTCGGCATAACGTGCCACGCAGGAAACGGGGTTGTGCAAAAGTGAACAAACAAGCCGCCCAATTCCTCACGAACCCTTTTAAAGAGCGGGAGCACAATTTCCTCAATCATCGCAGGAGACAGGTTAACAAAAGCATCGCCCGACATTCGTGTTCCGCGGATACAAATCCCGCGCTTGTTTGCGGTAATATGTTCTCTGTAATCTTCATTTACGGCGTTTTTGAGGTATTTTATAGAATCAAGTGTTACGTCCAGAATTCTATTTAAAAATTTGACGCATTTTTCGGGTTCAAGGATTAAATCCATGTAAAAATCACCGCCCCGCATGACCATGGCATAATCCAGCGGTGCCATGAAGCGGGTAACCGCGACATTTAAATTGTCCGGAGCGTTGGCTTTCAGGTACTTCGCGTGCTCCAACGCCCTCTCAAGCGGCTCGTAATTGATTTGAAGATTTTCGGCTTCGTCGATTGATGCCAGGATGGGTCTTGCGTCGATATTGCCATCCGGCATTTCGCAGGGTGTTGCGCCGAACATGCAGGGGATTATCGTTTCCTGGAAATCGCTTTCGACTGTAACAACCCTGTCTGTCGGGAATTCCAGCTCCATGGAACGGTTGTAGCACACCGCGTCAATCAGTTTTTGCGGATTGTAAGTAGCCTCCCAGCGGGTTATAGGCTTTTCATCGTTGCGCTCCATATTTATCATCAGCGGAATATAGTCCGTTTTTCCTGCCATTACATCATAGTGCATCTGTTTTAAATCCATTTTCAATCACCCTTCCTATATATTTACGATAAAAATAAAAGTCTCTTTTTTATCATTATACTACTTTTTTTATGAGAGCGCAATATTTTGTTGCATTTCAAGTCAAAAAAAATAAAAGCCTTGAAACTGTTGGTATCACAGTGTTTTCAAGGCTTTTTTTGTCTATGTTCTATAAAAAAGATGTCATTGGAAAACCCCTTCATATCAACGGTTTCAAGCTATGTTCTTATCACTTCTAAATTTATACATCACAAAAACACCAAACTGCAATTTACTTAAGCCGTTTGCTTTTTTCAAATTAAACCAATTGTTATGTGGATAACGAAAATTTAATGATCAATACTTTCTGGAATAAGTTTGTATTCATACTCGTCAAATTTCATTTCATATATCGCTATATTACGACTTTTTGCAATTTGTTTCAATTCATTAACAGCCGCTTCATTATACTTTATCGCATCTGCACCTAAATAAATAGCTTTAATTGCATTTATGGTCGACAGTTTTGTTGTTGGATTTTCTAAGTGATTGCATAATTCAGGATTAATTATATTTGCATAACGCCACTCTTGTTCATATGACCATTCAGGAGCTTTGCATAGTATTGTTGGAATTATTAAATTCTTATTTTTCAAAAATTGTGGCAATATTTTATACCTTTCAACATTATATACAACAGGAAAAAGCAGATCAGTTATATGTTCATCATTGCTAAAATTATATTCGATACAAAACCCTTGATGATAATTTGCGTAATGGCTCCACATAAGAATCGAATCCTTTATCTCGCTAAAGCAAGAAACTCTTAGTGTTTCTCTTAAAAATGATTCCGAACGCTGTCCTGTGTATCTTTCCAATAAAGTCCTGTCAAGCAATGTCCTATTTACTTTCCTACCATGTTGTTCTAAAATAATACAAGTAACTTCTATTAGGTCATCAGCGTACATCAATCTATTGAAATCTACCTTCTTCAATTTAATTTTTTGAGTTTCGAAATATTTTATTATCGAATCTTTGAACATTAATTTTGATGTTTCCTGGCTAACATTTATTAAACAATCAAAAGGGTCGTTAAAGTTATTCGGTGAATTAAGAAAAATGATTCCCTTTATCCAATCAACCCAATATTGCTTATCATCAAAACAACGATATTTGTAAAATTTTCTATTTAAATTACGGTCTTTTATATTCTTTGCTAAATCTAAATCCCCTTTTAATATATGGGTATCATACTCGATTTTCCATTTTTTGCACATATTTACCGCCCTTGGTTTTCACTTATATGTAAATATACATATATACAGAAATTTAAATAAACTTGCTTATATTGTACAACATTTCTCCGAAATAACCAACTAAAAGGTTGTTGAAAGAGATACTTTGTATGACTACTGCTAAATATTTTTGTACTTTAAAACAATTTTGTTTTTACAGAATCAATTCGAGACACAATGTGTCCTGATTTTCACACCCCCCTTCAACCTTTGCGCCGCATTCCAATCATCCCTATCAATAATAGCCTCATGACTGTTTCTGATATATACTTGCTCCAGCTCGCCAGTGTTCTTAACCTGCTTTCCATCGAGAAAATCTTTAACATATGTTTTCTGAGATAAAGAATCGCCGCAATATTTTTCGTTTGACAGGATGCGGTCAATTGTTGAAGTGCTCCATATAGCTTTTCTGGTAATTGTTTTGATACCATTGCTTTCAAGGTGCTTTTTTATCTTTCGGCAACCACAGCCATCAAGATATAGCGAGTAAATCAATTTGACAACTTCAGCTTCTTCGGGAACAACTATAAGGTTGCCGTCTGTGTCTTTTGTATACCCCAAGAAGTTTGTGTAGTTCAACTTCACATTACCTTGCGATGCTGATGCTTTAATTCCCCATTTAATACTTTCGCTCTTTTCGTAGCTTTCTTCTTGCGCCACTGCAGCACAAATCGTAATGATTCTTTGGATGTTCAAATCTGTATTCATGGAATTCAACCTTTCTGTTTCAAAATATACTGCAATGTTCATTGTTTTTAGTTCTTGTAATGTTCTCAAAGTGTCCAATATGTTTCGCCCAAAACGACTGATTGATTTTATCAATATCAAATCCACTCCACCATTTCTGCATTTATCAAATATTTTACTAAATTCTTTTCTGTCGGTAAGGTTTGTTGCGGATTCCTGTTCTTGATAAATTCCAGCCAATGTCCAATTCGTATTTTGGGATATCATATTTTGGTAAGCGTTTGCCTGATTTTCTAAACTGGAAAGTTGCTGTTCATACTTGGTACTTACTCTGCAATATACAGCAACCCTCAATTTTTGTTCTGCTAATGTGGCAGGAACTTCTCTCGCCGGTATTTCTATAACAGTATTCATGTAAAGTCTCCTTTCAGTATTCAAGTGAAATAAAAAAATTGCATGGCTGATTAGTCAACCATACAGTAAATTTTGCATTTAGTTATATAAGTGAAAAGCCACATTTCACAGTGCTTTCACACTATAAAATGTAGCTTTCAACTTGAGTCATTAGCTCGAAATAAATGCCGACAAATTTTCAGGATAGTACACGGCATTCAAATTATGCACAATTTAAATCAATACATAACCAAGGGACTAGGACGCAATCGTTACTGTCTTAGTTTCCGCGTCCCATTGCACATCTGCATGTAATCCCTCGCTGACCGCTCGCAGGGGCACCAATGTCCGGCTTTCCACAAGTTGCGGCACAACATCAAGGGTTACCGCAATTTCGTTGACCATCATGACAGGATTCCCGATTTGCATGGTGATAACCGTATCTCCTCTTGTGGCAGTAACCATTTTTGTGGCATTATCCCACTCAATGTCCATGTCGAAATCGGCAAAGATTTTACGCATGGGAACCATGGTTCTGTCCTGTATGATTTGCGGACGAACATCAAAAAACAATTGCGTTCCATTAAGCAGTACCTTGACCATCGGCAGAAATGTTTTTCCTCGCTCCTTCGCAAAGGCTTCCGCTGTAGAATTGACATAGCCGTGTATATCGGTCAAGTTGGAACAGCCTTCAAAGGTAGGATGTGAAGAAAATACGATGGAATCCCAACTTCCACCTATTTTGTTTGAGTATCCGCCATCGCTTGTTACAATGCTTGTATCCGGATTATGGAATACGACGGTTGTCAGATTCCTACAAGCGTAAAAAGCGCCGTTTTCAAGAGCGGTAACATTGTGTGGTACAGAGATGGCAGACAGCCTCCCGCATTCGTAAAAGGCAGACCAGCCAATTCGGTCAATGCTATCCGGCAGGGTTATTGAAGATAGGCTTGTACAGCCGTAAAACACGGCATCGGAAATCTCGGTTAAATCGCTTGGCAGCGTTATTGTAATCAGTGAAACACATCCCAAAAATGCACGAGGGCCAAGCTGAACAACACTGTCCGGTATGGCTACCGTCGGTAGGCTGATGCAGTTGCGGAAGGCCCCGTCTGCAATGGTTTTCACGCCGTCCGTAATGCTAAGGGAAGTTACGTTTACACACCCTCGAAATGCATCTTGGCCAATGTCAATCACACTGCCCGGCACAGCAATTTCAGTCAATCCATCACAACGAGAAAAAGCACTTTTGCCTATGTATTCAACGCTGTCAGGGATAGTGATTGACGGCAATTTAATGCAGTTTGTAAATGCGTAATCTCCTATTATTTTCACATTCTCCGGTATTGTTATAGATTCTAAACGCTCGCGCCCCGCAAAAGCAGATTCGCCAATTTCAACTACACTATCCGGTATCGTGATTGAGGTTAAGACGGAAAAGTAACTAAATGCCCCATACCCAATATGTGTAACGCCGTTGGGTACTATGACGGATGTTGTGTTAATGTCATGGCTAAAGCCGCCGACACTATTCATATAGGCAAAACTGTCAATAGAAGTTACCGGACATCCGCCCAGACTATCCGGTATTATCAGCGTTTTAGCCCCCCATCCATGATATCGCACAATCGTAGCATGTCCGTCTTCTATGGCATACAGATATGTGCCGTTATCCGCAACTGCGGCAAATGGAACCTGACTGCTCTTTGCATACGTTTCAAAATAAGAATCGGCAGGACCAAATATTTTGAAACTGCTGCAATTTTTAAAAGCATCAGTTCCTATACTCTTTATGCCGTTCGGCAGAATCATGGGCGCCAAGCTTGTGCAATTTTCAAACGCCAATGCCCCAATGCTTTCCATCGTATCGGGAAGCGGAATACTGATCAGATTTTGGCAGTTTGCAAACGCTTTTACCCCAATACTTGTGGCATCTCCGTCTATCATAGAAACATGACTTACGTTACTGCAACCTTCAAAAGCCGATTCACCTATAGTCACTACGGTACTTGGTATGTTAATATATGTCAGACCGCTGCAACCTTTAAAAGTCGATTCACCTATAACCGCTACGGCTCTTGGTATGTTAATATATGTCAGACTGCTGCAACCCTCAAAAGCCGATTCACCTATAGCTACTACGGCTTGGGGTATTTCAATAAAATTCAAACCATTGCAATGCGTAAACGCATATTGCCCTATGCTTGTGATGTCCTCGGAAATAAAAGCATACTTTATGTCAAAACGATATTCGTGCCACGGAACATCAGACACTTGCAAATACTCGTCCATATCGCCTGCGCCGCTTATAATAAGCGTATTACCGGAAAAACTCCACTCCGCGTTTACTCCGCATGTACCGCTATCGTCTGCAGCGCAGATCGGCGGCGTAAGCACGGGCGACAGCATCAATATCAGTATGGACAACACCAATAGAATACACATACCTGCTTTTTTCATTTCTGTATACCTCCCAATTTTCTAAATTATATCATATTTCAGCGCAACTATTTTGCTTGAGGTTATTATATCATAAAATATGTCGCCAAACAATCCCTATCTTTTTTGCACAATACCTAAGGTGAAGGGAGTTCATACACGACTAAAGTACAAAACACCGGAACAATGGGAAGCTGATTTCCTTTGCAGACAGAGCAGATTATGGATGTGCTGAGTTGGACAGATGGGTTCAGAAGTTAGAGTTTTAATTGTTTACATCGCCATTTTGACTTTTTTCTATTTTTGTGTCCAGCTTTGGGACTGATGATGTGAAGCTCAAAACTCACATGAATACTGGAGAAATGACAAACCACCTACTGCTGTCCAAACCCAAGGGGTTCGGATTGCAATAGGTGGTTCAACTCAAATTATAAAAGCCTCGTAGCCAATAGTAGTCATTAAACATAACAGGAGGCGAATTTGCATCCGTCCGAGACGTTGCACCAAGTGTCCCCAGATTTGTCATTAGGCGGTACATCTGCATATGGTCAATGAGAAAAACCGTATCGGTCAGACGGTATTTCGCCCCGTAGGTATATTCAAGCTCTTCAAAGGGTCGAAGGGCAACCAAAGGATTGTCCCGGCCGGCATCCCAGCTTTGGCTCAATTCAATAGGAATGAAAACTTCGTTTTCGGAACGCTCCAGTTGATCTTCGGATAATCCGTTCCATTGAGAAACGGTTTTAATAATGCTTATTTCGCTTTCGGTAAAATTCCCCTCCGCGAGAAAGCCCTTTTCATCGGCATAAAGCGGGCCACGCACAAGACTTGTAGAGTTTGGTGGATTATTCCGCGGCCAGACCACCTCACCGGCAGGAGCAGTGGAATTTAGCCACGCACGCATATTGCTCTCTTCCCAAAACCCGGAACAGGTAAGGTGTCCACCTCTATCATCATGTAGCTGAGTATCATAAGCTTTGCAACAAAGAATCTGATCGCTGATAAGCAACATACCGTTTTCATCGCTGTCATCCATGAATCGCCATAGAATGGCTTCGTCTTGGTATTTTCCAAGTTGGAAGTAGTCGCCATAGGTGTAGGTGGGTTCAACAGTGCCCTCCCAGCCAAAGGCCGGGAGGGTTACGACGAGGGCGATGATTAGTATGATGGAAACTAAGCGTCTTTCTTTCGGTTTAAACATAGCAAATATGAATCCTTTCGTTTACCGATTCGGCCTTTTCAGTGGCTCCCAGGGATGATTCACCGATTCGTCCGGGGTGTTGGTGATAACCACGCGGTCGAGGTTTCCGACCCAAGTGACTTTCGCGCCGAGGGCTTCGGAAATGGCACGTACCGGCACCAGCGTCCGGCCGACTTCCGTGCTGTAGGGCGCTACATCCAGCGTGACTTCTTCGCCGTCCACCGTCATGACGGGGTTGTTCAGCTGCATGGTGATGGTGGTGTCTTCGCATTCGGCGGTGATTGTTTTGGTCTTGGAATCCCACTGGATGTCGGCGTCCATGGCCTCGAAGATGGCGCGCATGGGAACCAATACCCTGTCACTTTCCAATACCGGGGCTTGTTCGAACTCGGTGAGCTGGCTGCCGTTGCAGTAGACGGCGATATCGCCGTTTTGTCCGGGGCCGTCGATGACGTAGGGGTCGGCTTTTGTGCCACTGCCGGAAAGAACCACCATGGTGTCGCTGTCGAGGAAGAAGGCGGGGCGAATGCCGGACGGATAATAGGCCCTCAATCCGAATCCTTCGTATGTGTCACTGCATATTTCAGAACCCATGGTATAAAAACCGCGTAGCCAATAGGAGCCGCTAACCACAGCGATATCTTGTTCTTCTCCTGTGTCAGAACCGGCACCCAATGTTCCCAAATTTGTCATTAGACGGTACATCTGCATATGGTCCATGAGAAAAACGGTATCTGTCAGACGGTATTTCGCCCCATAGGTGTATTCAAGCTCTTCAAAGGCTCGAAGGGCAACCAAAGGATTGTCCCGACCGGCATCCCAGCTTTGACTCAATTCAATGGGAATAGATATCCCGTTTTCGGAGTACTCCATCTGATCTTCAGGTGCTGCATTCCATTGAGAAACGGTCTTCATAATGCTAAGTTCGCTTTCGGTAAAATTTCCCTCCGCGAGAAATCCCTTTTCATCCGCATAGAGAGGTCCAAGCACAAGGCTTTTGGAGTTCGGCGGATTATTCCGCGGCCAAACTACCGCTCCGGCAGGAGCAGTAGAGTTTAGCCATGCACGGATGTTACTTTCTTCCCAGAAACCGGAACAGGTAAAGTGCCCTCCATCCCACTGATGCAATAGTGCATCATATGCTTTATAACAAAGAATTTGGTCACTGATAAGCAGCATGCCATTTTCGTCACTGTCGTCCATGAATCGCCATAGAATGGGTTCGTCTTGATATTTGCCAAGTTGGAAGTAGTCGCCATAGGTGTAGGTGGATTCTGATACATTCATGTTGTCAATACGGCCTGTCTGTACTGTTGACAGGTCATTGATGGCGGCATAGGCTTTTTCAGCTATACTCCGCTGGCCGAAGACCAGAAAAGTTAGGGTGCTGAGTAGTACAACAACGAGGGGAATGGTGAATAAGATACGCATTTTTTTTGTTTTTAACATAATTGCAATTCTCCTTTTAAAAATATTTCATTTTATGAATAAATATGAACAGTAAAACGTTAAGTAATGGGGTTTTGGAAGTTATACAGGAAGGTTCTTACCTCAGCAGGAAATTCGTTTTCATACAGCAGTCCTCTTGTAATTCCGTGAATCAAGGATGCATCATGCTTTTGCGGCTTAACTGCATAATAAATAGGATAATCATATTTAAAAAGGGTGTCAAAATAGGAATAGGGTGCATCATGTGTGTTAGATGTAATTATTGAATAATGATTCCCATTGCTGTGACGATTCGGATTCGGATCAGCATCGCCACGCTGACCATAGGCCTGTTCATTTGGACCGCCGGAATAGATGCCAAAGGAAGTGGTACCGTCATAAATCTTGTCTTTATACCAATTGAAAATATGATTGAAATATTCCGCTTTTTTCTTTGGTGTTGCGGTATACTTTGCGTTAGTGCCCGTTAACGAGTGCTGTCGTCCGGTCACAAGAGACAAATCATATTCAATTTCAAAGCCGATGGCGGTACTTGTGGTTTTTTTGCCGGTGGATATATGTTCACCGGCTGTGCTGGGTGTATACCGAACAGCACCGGGTACAATATGGGGATCATCATATTTGTTGTTATATGTATATGTGATTTTTTTATTGACCGTGCTCTGATACGCAAATTCAGCACCACGCATAATCTCATCATAACTTTCGCCCGGCTTATTTTCATATCGATAGAAAAAATGGGGCTGTAAAATGACCGTGTCAAAAATACTATAACCGCGTGTAATACCGATATCTACCGGCAGTTCGTATGTACCATGGTTTACAATTTCCTCAATAACACTTTGTGACCTCACACTCTTCGCATTGTAGGGCATCCATATAAACCTGTAATTATTGTCTCGTGCGTATTCGGAGATGTTCCTCATGACCTGATAATGCGCGGATTCTGTCAAGTCGACAACGAGCGGATTGAGCGGATCGAGCGGGTTTTCCAGATTACCTGTTACTTCCTTGGGGTTTTTATCATCAATCGGGTCTTCTCGGCCAAAATAAATCCCCTTTAGGGCATCATCATACTCTGCGTAGTCAAGAATCCCTTGAGCGTTTTTGACGATGCTATCTGTAATCTCTCTGTATCGAGACACAAGGGGAATTATAGCAGATAGCCGATTTCCTGTAGGCATCGGTAGGTCTGTATGGAAATGCGGGGTACCTATATAGATATCAGGCATGACCACATCGTTATAAAGATTGCCGTCATGGTTGACAGTATCGACTGCCGCTATTAAACACAAAAGAATATCGCCTACCTTTTGATTGATTGCTGTTTCTATGACAGTAGTTCTGTCGGAAATATGCTCGCCATCTACCGGCATATGCAAATCCCGAATGGAAATAATAAATGCTACTTTTTTATCACCAATCAACTCCAGATAATCTTCAAAAAAGGCTTGCGAATATTGATATGTTTCGCCGGTGTTGTCCTTATACCGATTCATTGGTTTACCGGGCGAATCTGCATCGCCTATCGCATTCATAGTATAATCTGGATACAGGCGATCTGGCGAATCATACAGAATGATGTATGCGGTTTTTTCGATATCATCTACTAGAGAATCTACCGGGTTGTCTGTCGAAATTCTGCCAGACGCATTGGGCATACCTGTTACTGTAATCAATACATAATCGCCGTTTTTCATATTTGTGATTGGGTAGTAATGATTCGTTCCACCAGGGAAATTACCCACTGGGAAAATAGATTGAAGCTTACCTGTTTGATTGCTATATTTCTCAACAGTTACCGTTGTTGATGGATCCGCACTTGTTGCCTGAATTCTGTACAGGCCTTCTTTCGTGGTGTTAAGTCGGAATGTTTGCTCGCCGGACGAATTCAAGGTGTATGTTTTTGAAGAACCACTCGTAATCGGAATTGTGGTATTAGGCGGTTCCGCTTTGAGGGTTATTTCATAATCACCTGCGGAAAAGGTTGTGCCCGTGGGTCTTACAATGCTCAGAAAATAGAGGCCTTGGATATTGTCAATGTAGGCAGTTGCGCCCGGGGCAAGCACATTGCTGGCCTTTCCAACCCATGTCCAATCATTCGCCCGCAGTGAATAGCTTAAGGTTACAGAAGATGTGTTTTTTAGCGTCAACCAGCATGGTTCATGGAAGTTACCGGAGGCATCTGTTGCCGTCGCAATTTTTGCCGTGTCTTCATTGGGCTTGATGCGGTTTCGCACGGTGGCATTTTGCACCGTATTGTTTGAGGGGCGAATGACCTGGAAGAGGGGGTCAGGATTTAGTCTACCGGAACTTACACTGCGCTTGTAATTCGCAAGGAGTACGATTAGGTCGTCTATCGCCATTGTATGCTGCTCCTGCGCTGCCAATTTTAGAACAGCCTTGTCCTCATAGCCTACTACCTTTTTATACTTGCCAAGCAGATAGATTAGGTCATCGATATCTACAACTCCATTATTTTGACTTAAATCAAACTCTATTCGGCCATTATCTAAGGCACTGTTACTCATCGGTGCTTTGGACTGCACGCCTGCAAAACTGCGGACGATGTTGCTTACTGTGAAATCAGAATCCTTTGTGCTGTCGTCTATAATCGATATGCCTGCCTGCTCGACCCATTCGCCATTTTGGTATACATACCACACATCGTTTTCGAGGCTTTCATTCTTTGAAGAGACTGCTTGCAGATTTTTGCCGCCGGACTGCAATTTATTTGCAGACTGTGAACGGTTGGCACCTTCTGTGATGGTTACGGTAGCCTCGCCAAAGGTGGGATATGCCCTTTCGCTTTCGGACAGGGCTTGCCCTTTTGAAAACGTAATGGGGATAACATCTTCGGTGGTGTCAATAGGCCGAACGACAATATCACAAATTTTTTGATTTGTGAAATAGTCGGTAAAAATAGCCTGTGTAGTATCAATGCCGTGTGCCACTGTCAATTCATCATTATTTGTCAGATAAACGCTGAGCGGGTTGTTATTATCAGGTGCTACGGGCACTACGGCGACAGGTTCCAGCTTGCTTTTATCATAATCAAGCTTTATTGTAACCTGCCCTATGCCTTGGTCGTCCATTCCATCCAAATAGACCGGAATGTAAATATCGTCTTCACTGCTGCCCACAGCATCCTCTGCGTAAAATGTTATGCCGTCCGGGTTATCCATTCGGTTAATCACAATGCTGTAAGTGCCGCTTTCTTCAACGGTTATGTAGTATTTGTCATTCTCAAACATAGGTGTTTGCACTGAGAAAGCGTCGGAGCTGTTCACATCCTCACAAAGCAGTGGACCATTTTCAAACATTGTATGAACATGCCCGGTCATTGCGGTGCCTGTTGCCTCAATTCCATACAAGGCTTCCAGATTTGGTTTTACGACATAGGTTGCTCTTCCGGTGGTCTGTGCGTCGTAGCTTTGCCCGGGTGTTAAGACATACGGGCCGTCCTGCACTATTACCGAGAGTACCGAATCGGCAAAATCGTCTTGACAGTCCGCCGGGTCAATTTGAATGTAATAGCCGTCTGCCATAAGATTTGCGTTAAGTTCCAGGCAACCTTCTTTATATGTTACGATAGCATCTTCCAAAAGTTCACCTTGTTTTGTATATATTCGCATTATATACCCTTTGGAAGCATTTTGCAATAGAATTTCTACCGATTTGCTGTCTGCAATGTCTGTATAATACCAAACTGATTGTGATGCGGAATGGCAGGACAGATATGCCTCCAGCCCATATTCCAAATTCATGTGGGATGCCGCGACAGGGGAAATATTTACATAATACGTTTCGCCCCCGTCACCATGAATGGAGAGATAGTATGATTCTTCTTCTATTAAGTCATATGCATTGCCTGTGAAGTTTGGTTGAAGCTCCGTGCGAGAGCTGTCATACAGTGTGACATTGACATTGGATGGGCATTCCAGCACATACTGATCGCTTGCGTTAGCCGTAAATTGGACAAAATTCGGTGCAGCGTCTTGATTGATTTTTCCATAAATTGTATTCCCAAAATCCACAATATTTGCAGTATCAAAGCTATGTCCATAAACATTATCAAGGCATACAGACACAGAATACACTTGGATAGTGCCGTCCTCTGCTTCACAGATGATTTCAAAAACATCATTGTCAAATGTGAGCGCATGTATGCCAGTGCCTGTAACAATAGTAGTATCGTCCATCGGCGTTGCTGTAATCTCTATTTCACTGATTGCTTCATCGACAGAAATAGTATAGAGCAGCTCTGCACTTGAAAAGACCGGCGTTAGTGCGTGGTCGGTTACCTCCATCGATGCCAACGTCGCGTTACTGCTTTCTACATGGAATGGAATTTCTTCATCAATCCAACGACCCAATGCATCTTTTAGATTATTGTCATTAAGATTCAGTGTGTAATCACCGCCGGCCATCTGTACAATACCGGCAGCAGAATTGTGGAATTCATATTCATCCCAGAAGTTGTTGATATTGAAAACAATCGTGCTGCAGGACGGATCTGCCACATCGAAGTGTGTGGCGGAATCAGCTTGAATCTTTCCCTTTTGTTCTGGCCCCACATAAATATCCTTGATATAATCGCAGGACATTGGGATATTAAATTCCACCCGCACATTGGCAGACTTGTTTGTGATACCGTGACTAAAGGAAACATTCTCTACTGTTGCGGCAGGCAGCGTACCTTTAATGACAGTGATATAGTATTTGCGGGTTATCAACTCATTGCTCGACTGTACAGAAATTTCAAAAGTGGTGAAGCTGTCGTTTTCTGTAAGAGTTTGAACACCTGCGCCGGTTACCGTTGCTTCCGGTTGACTTGCTATGGCGTCTATGGTAATTTCGGACACAGTATTACTTACAAGGAGCCGATAGGTCGCTGCATTAGCGTTCGGCAGTTGCGTCAAAGTGTATCCGGAAACCGTTAAAGAAGAAAGCGATGCATCATAAGCTGCAGTTTCCGCCTCGCCTACCGGGGTTACATAGATAGCTTGTCCACCGTCATATATGCTGCCATCCTCTGCGGTAAAGTGCAAGGGCTCGCCCGTGGCCTCTTGAATACGCATTTTTTTCGTGCCATCAAAGTATTCCCTTAGAGCTGCATCGACGTTGCCTTGCAGTTCTGCTTTTTTGTTCAAGAAGTAGATGGTCTTCTTGTCTCCGCTCAATGTAACAGCATTGTCACCATATGAATTTAAGAATTCTTCATTGTGCGGTAGTTTGAAAAACTGTATATCCAAATTTGCAGGAAGTTCCATCGGCTTGTCGAATGTAAGCGCTACCTGGCCGGAATTTGTGAGCATGGACTCCATCAATATGGGTGGATATGCATTGATAACAATTTTTGCAATGCCGCTTGCTGCTTGGCTTGTGGAAATTGAGTTGATTCCGCCGCTCCACGAAGAGAAGCCAATATAGCAATGCTCTGCTGCTTCCGATAGGATGTCCCCATTCGGCCAAGTCTTAAATCTTACTATGCTTTTGTCATTTGAATCCGGATACCAAGTGTTGCCGTTTAGGACAGAGTTGACAATGAAGTTACTTTCATCGCCTCCTTGCACGCCGCCAAAGGTTCCGCCCTGCACCGAATCAAGGAAGAACATAACCCTTGAATTATCCGTTTGCAGGTTGACAGGCTCACTGAATGTGACTTGAACGATCATCTCGCCTTCGATAAAGGAAATTACCTCCGTAGCGATCACAGTTGGCAGGGCCGCGTAAACTGCGGCAGGCAGCAGTGCTGCAAAGATTAGCATTGCCAGGATAAGAGAGATACATTTTCTCATGGGTTGCCGTCCTTTCTTTATCTATAATATCCATTATCTGCAGCGGAATGCTGCAGCTTAATGCAACAAAAAAAGACAAAGGTTACCCCTTGTCTTTTCGCAGAACACTATTATTGCATAAATGCATTCGTGCTAATTTCATCAAACTACGCACCTTTCTAACAATACATCTCACATTGTTCGTTTGGCGGCACTGAATCTATTATGATAAATATTAATTGGCTTTTTTGCATTTATCTGGTATACTAAAGATGCTGAAAGACACACATGCTGTTCATTGGATGCTACTCTATACACGTGTATGTGAAAATTTTATCATACATTGCGAAAAAAGCAATAGTATTTGCGCAAGTGGTATCTGTAGCGGAGTGAAACGCATAAAAACAAATCGGCAACTGCTCGTGACAGTTACCGATTTGTTCATTTCCTAGTTGAATTAGCAACCAAAAATCCAATCATGAAGTATCCAAAGAGCTGCAAACATCCTGTCACCTCCTTCCTGACTCGAACATAGCCGAAATCAGAAAGGAAGTATCGGAAAATGGAACGAAACGACGTTTTAGCGGAGCAAATCACATATACTATTTTACAAAGGACTTATTCGGGAATGAGGATTGCAATCTGTGATGATGAAAAAATCATCATTGAGGAATTAAAAAAAGGTATTTATGAATATTCAAATGCACACAAGATGGAATTGGTTGTTGAAACATTTTCGTGCGGCGAAGACCTTTTGAGTGCCCTGGATACTTCCATGCATTTTGATATCACTTTCCTGGATTTCAAGATGGATGGAATTGACGGACTTTTGACCGCGCGGAAAATACGGGAACGCAACATCAGCAGCGCCATTGTTTTCTTAACCGCGTATTCGCACTTTGTCATTGATTCCTTTGAAGTAAGTACCTTTCGCTTTTTGGAAAAACCGCTTTCCACCTTGAAATTACATAAAACGCTGGATGCATATTTTGATGCCTTTGGAAACGATTATCCGCTGGCATTAATGATTGACCGGTCGAAAATCTTTCTTGAAACAAAGAATATTCTATACGTTGAAGCAATCGGAAAGCGTTGTTCGCTGCATTTGGCGAAGGAAACCTATCTCAGCGCAAAGACCCTAAAAGAGGTTGGTGAACTACTGCCGCAGAACCATTTTTTCCGAATCGGAAAGTCTTTCATCATAAATTTAAACTATGTATTCAAAATCAGCGGCTATACAGTAACATTTAAAAACGGAGTGTATTTACCCATCGGAAGGGCCTATCTGGCACCACTAAAGGAAAAGCACATGAAATATGTGAAAGGACGAGTTATATAAATGGGCAGCGCTATTTGGATAGAAACCGCACTTTCTTTGGCAAGCATACATATACTTTTAACCATGATTTTACCGGGGAGGGCAAAAAAACAACTGCCAATCATCACGATTGGCATTGCAATTTTGGTGACAGCTATTTTATACTTTTTCCGTTTTGCAATAGAGCCGGTACAAATGTCTGCATTGTTGGTTCCGCTGCTCTTCATCTTGTTTCCGCTTTTGACCATATCGAGCATCAGCAAGAAACGGATTGTGTACAGTTCGCTTTTTTACACCGGCTTGTCCGGGGCAATACTTGGGATTGTTTCCTGGGGAATAACCAGAATGCGAATAACCAATATGCTTTCTTTGGCAGATATTTTCATTCATTTTGTGCTGTTCATACTCACCGTTCTCATTGGCAAAGGAATTCTTTTTAAAGGATTTGCAACAGCTATATCGTTGATTTCCAAAAAACTGAAGCTTTTTCTGCTTGCAGTTATATGGAGCTGCAACTTATTTTCGCTTGTTTTTTTTAAGTTTTTGGGGCAGTTTTCAACTACGCCGCGGATTATAGTTATTGAGTGCTTGTTTGCATTGGTAACGCACCGCGGATTATAGTTATTGAGTGCTTGTTTGCATTGGTAACGCTTTTTATTGGGATGATCCTCCCATTAATCATTGTCAATAATCTTGCCGGTACCTACTATAAAAAGCTTGCACATACACTAAACAGTCAAATTGACAACCAAGTGCAACACTACGAAATGATGGCGGATGTAACCGCAGATTTAGCCAATATGCAGCATGACTATAAAAATCTTAAAATCGGCATCCTAAGCATGGCAAACTCCGGCAATTCGGAAGAACTGCAGCGCTATCTGCAAAATTTGGATAGCGCTATATTTCCGCCTGCTTTACTTTATAACACCGGCAATCCTATTTCCGACGCACTTTTAACGGACAAGCAAAATGGTGCAGCAGACCATAATATTCAGATTGAGTTTGACGGCAGGATGCCTGTTAAGATGATAGAAACCCGTGACATCTGTCTCATTCTTGGTAATGCCCTTGACAATGCTGTGGAGTCTTGCGTTCAATTGCCGCGAGAGGACATCAAGATTATCTCAATTCGAGCGAATATGCATGATGGATATTTGTTCTTAAAGTTGTCAAACCCTACATTGCAACAGGCACAAATAAAAAATAATCGCATCGCTACTACAAAGGCTGACGCGGGAAAGCACGGGATGGGCCTTTTATCTATTCAGCGTGCCGCAAAAAGATATGCAGGAAATATGGTGCTTCATTGCGCCAATAATGTTTTCACCATTGAGTTGGATCTTGATTTGTCGGGGATTGCGGTGGGGGGATGTGAAACTTTATGAAATATGCTTTGATAAAATGGAAGTATATTTTCCATGAAGTCTTTTCAAAATATAACCATGTCACTAAAGTGTCTGCCAAACCTTTGCTCCGCATTGTCAGTTACGCCGAATGATATTTTGATGGGAGAATACGGATTGACCGAAGCCGCCGCAAATTCCATGCTACATGGTATAACGAAAGACTTAACCGAATACGACAACAGGCTTCTTTTGGGAGTAGCCGAAAATATGCGAAAATTTAAAAAAGCAGCAAATAGAAACCAGCAGTTCAATACGCTTCATTGAACTGCTGGTTTTTTATCTCTGCGTTTAATGCTGCACAACATCTGCTCCAATAGAACCACACACTTAAACTGAACCTTCACTGCATCTGGCGAAAGAACCTTCACTGAATCAATCAGCATCCGCACCACTTTCTCGTCATATGTTGTTAAGTAAAAGCCCTCGTAAATTTGTGATATTTAGTTGTTTTGTGTGAGATTAGAGTTCGAATCCTGTTTATACATTGAAATTGCTTGTTGGAATCTATAGAATAAGCCCATCGAAAAAATTCCTTTTTCGATGGGCTTTTTTCTTGATGATGCTGGCTCAAATGGACTTGCATCTTTTTTGAGCTAATTACTTGAGTCATTAGCTCGAAATAGATGCCGCTAATTTTGCATTTAAAAAATTTTATTTAGTTTCTATTACGCAAAGCTAACCAATAATCAATAAGAAACATACGTGACAGAATTTTTTCTCAGAGACCAAAAGCTGCTCTTTAGCTCTATAATCATAGTTTCGGAAGTGTATTCCTCTTCATCATTATTGGTTAAGATTATTAGTCCGTTATCCCAAAAAACATTCAACCCAAATGCTTCAGCAACATCCCTAACTGGCAACATGGTTCTATCGTTTGCAATAATGCCGGCACATTCAAGCGGTCTGCCTATGCCATTTATATTTATAACTTTTTCACCAATTTTAGTGGTTATAACCGTGCTCCCTTTTTTTAATGTGACCATTTGATTTTTTTGATCCCAACTAACGTCAATGTCCAAATTTTCGGCAATAAATCGAATCGGCAACAATGTTTTTTCATTTTCAATAAACGGTTGAACAAACAGATTGTCAGCATCGATTGCCATATGATTTCCGCCGACTATAGCATCAGGACTTCCAATTTTCAATACAATGTCCTTTTTAATTTTTTCATATGTTTCAACGGTAAAGTTGGTATCAAAATAGGTTATAAGAGAAGGTATCCACGTTGAAATGATAATTTTATTGCCGTAAACAGCTGTGTAGTGCCAATCAATATCGTCAAAAACTACTTCTTTTTGTGTTCCGTCAAGGTTCGATTTCACTACTTTTATTGCAGGATCCGTGTAATTATGGCGCAATATCGAATAATATACACTGCTTTCATCTGAATACAAATGTTGTATGGCTAAATGGGTGTATTCAGCATCCATACGCATATCAACCGTATCAATAATCGTCTCCTGATCAAGGCTCGCATCTGCAATCACAAGAGACGTGCTTTCGTCAGCATTTTGCTTGTAGTACCAAACTTTATCCGTATTTTCAATCTTATGAAGCGGCACCACCAACGTCTCATGTCTTGTTACGGTCTTCGTTTCAATATTATATTCTATCGTTGGACTGGACTCATCAGAATAGGCCAGCAAACCCGTTTGTATTAAAAGAATATTACCATCTAAATAGAGTTCTTCCAAAATATCATTATTGTATCCGCCGTACATTCCATCCTCAAAAAAAACATTTTCAACAACTGTTACCTCAAGCGTGTCAAGCTCTACAAGATATACATTCGTCTCATTTTTATAGATAAAAAACTTTTCAGTCATAAGAAACGGGTTATAACTATAATTATTTCTGGGACAATCCATCGGCACAAAAACTACTTCATAGGTTTTCTTGTCCAGCCGCAAAAATTGTTCACCATCCGGCACAACAATGTATTTACTATTTGCATACATCGTTGGCCATAAGCTACCTTGATAAATCACCTCAGATTTATTGGTCAAAATATTGCGTTTTATTATTTGAGAATCTTCGTCGCCGTGATTCTCCATAGCCGGCGAAAGCAACTCATATTCATAGAACCCATCTCGCAGTGCAGGAGTCGATAAAATAGCAGAAACCCCAGCATTGACAGAGAGTACCATTAGTTGAATGCAAAAAATAACGACAATAAAAATACTTGTAATTTTTTTCACAGTTGTTTTCTTTCCTTTCAAATTTTTGTTGGATATACTATGGGTTTCAGTATATCATAAAATATGCCGCTAAACAACCCTTATCTTTTTTGGGCAGTACTTAAGTAGCCCTCATACACGCTAAAGTACAAGATACCGGAACAGTGAGAAACTCAAAACTCACTTGAATATTGGGGAAATGACAAACCACCTATGCTGTCCGAACCAAGAGGGGTTCAGATTGCAATAGGTGGTTCATGGTGCTTCCGAAAAATTCAAGATATAACCATCTGCAATCCGCTCTATATCCGCCTTGAAGGGTTCGGAGTATTTGTCATGAACACCATAGACGGTCAGCCCAGCCTGTTTCGCGCTTTTTACGCCCTCCGGGACGTCTTCGAAAGCAATGCACTCGTGCGGCGCCAATCCCAGCTTCTTCGCGGCGAGGATAAAAACATCGGGAAAGGTCTTGCCGCGCTCCACTTCATCCGTGGAGGCGAATGCGTCGAACAAATCATAAATGCCGTTGTTTTTCAGTACCGGCTCATACAGTACATTGGGCAATCCCGTCGCAACGCCGAGCTTAATCCCGGACACCTTTAGTTTTTTCAAGTAGTCCAATACAAACGGCTTCATTCCTACATGGTGGCTGTATTCATCTATTGCCATGTTGTTCCATTCATTGATAATGTCCTCCGGCTTTTCGGTCAGAGAGAAAAGGTCTGCGGTGTAAATGGCTGCTTCCGCAAAACTCATGGAGCAGATTTTGACAACGTAATCCTCCGGCACGGTAAACCCGCGCTTTTCAAGAAAGGCGATGTCAATACGCTCCCACA
>JGI994J12354_10001953_pt1 | contig 20622 bp, 19 predicted proteins | sample IntmicLarv3ML3BL_FD_12354 | JGI IMG/M metagenome (IMG submission 12354)
CTTCTTTCCAGACAGGCTTCAGTGTAGCATACTTCCATCCAACCACCGCTAAAAACCTACATTTTTTCCCCGGCGGTTTCTTACATTTTATCACTGGCGATGACAGCGGGTGGAGGCCATGTTTACCACCGTAAAGGTGAGCAAAAACATCCTCTCATTACGGCTTTGCAGATCAGCCAAAAGTGCTGCCGCATCTTTTGAATAGGTAATCAAATCCGACGGTAAAATATCCATGTCGCAACCGCTTCTAACCGCCTTTTTCTGCTCGTCCATCTTCATGCTGTCAATATCGCTCATTTTTGCCTTAACCGTTTTTATAGCTTTGGTCTGGCCTACTGTCTGAACGTGCAGGGTGACGGTCATTTCCGCATCCACCTCTAAAAGCTCCGCAAGCAGCTTGTCGGAAAGCTCGGAGGCCATAATCTGCATATATGAAGCCGCTCCCCATGTTGTACCAACACGAAAGGCCCGGCTTTGGCAAAAGTCAAAGGACGTAAGGGCAATAAAATCCTTTGTTCCCATTCCTGTTTTCGGTATCATATCCCAAGAGAAATTAAACTTTTTCCGGCCTCCGGGGTGTAACTGGCTGTGTATCACTTCCAAGCGTTCATACCCGGCAAGGGTGCGGCAAGCTACACCAAAAAAGAGAACGAAATAGATGCAGCGGCATGAAACCCCTGTGCCGCAATGGTTTCGGGAAATTGGGAAAGCAATCCCCGATTGCCCTTATTTCGTAGATGCGCAAGAAAAAGTCCGCAGCCGAACAGCTTCCAATGCTTGTTCGGCCTTTTTATGCCCTTTTCGCCGAAAAAGTAGAATACAACTCACCATTTACCTTCCGCTCTTTTCTTTTATCCTTTAACCTTTCCCCTCCCGTTCCCCTTTACCTCTCCGCTAACTCCCTAAGTATCTCGTTGCAGTCGCCAACAACGCCGTGCGTGCTGTGTTTGAAGATTTCGGACTTTGGGTCTTGGTTTATAGAGATGAAGTACTTTGTGTGTTTGATGCCGACGATGTGCTGAACTGCGCCGGAAATTCCGAAGCCAATGTAAATTTCGGGATTTGTAAACACTCCCGTCTGTCCGATTTGCTGAGAGGGCAACGCAAATCCGGCATCAACGCAGGGTCTTGTGCAGCCAACCTTTGCCCCAATGAGAGCGGCAAGCTTGTACAAAAACTCAAAGCTTTCTTTGGTCTTGATGCCTCTCCCGCCTGCGACTATTATTTTTGCATCGGGTAAGTCAATGAGATTGTTTGAAGCTTTGTAAAACGAGACGAGACTGAGCTCTGTGTTGTCAAAATAACTGTCGGGCACAGGTTCGATTTCGATTTCTTTTACCTCAAAAACTTTTAGCGGGCGTTTTTCAAATACGCCTTGCCGCATTGACGCAATTTGGATTTTTCCCGGTACACCGACTATGCTGAGCGTCTTGCCATCCATACCCGGCCGCCTTGCTATGAGTTCGCCTTTTTCAGAAACGTCGAGTGCGGCACAGTCCGTCATGACATCTGTTCCAAGCTCGGCGGCGACGTTCGGCAAAAAGTCACGGCTCATTGTGGTAGACCCCGCAAGTATGATGTTATAAGCGTTTTTTGATATATGGTCGCATACGATGCGTTTGTGTGCCTCGTTTATAAAACCTTTCAGATTCTCATGCTGTTTCATGGTGATTTCGTCCGCACCGTGTACAGCTAATTCTTGCACATTTTCAGGTATATCGCTCTCGAGCACAAGCACACAGACTTTTGATTTGAGACTGTCCCCTATCTTTCGGGCGGCGTTCATTATTTCGAGCGTTACCCCGGAAATGCTGCCACCGTGCGATTCCGCAAGTACTAATATGTCATTCAATTTTTTTCACCCTCCATGCTATTTCTGCTTTGTCAGCATGTGCTATATTATTTTCGAAAATAAATCTTTTAATTTTTTCGCCTGTTCTTTTGTCGAGCCCTCGATCCAAATCGTTTGCGCCTGCGTGACTTCGGGGTGTTCTCTGCCCAGCTCTACGAGGCACGACCCTTTTTCGCCCAGCTCGTCAAGGCCTATCCCCAGCTCGGCATTTGTTATCACATCAACTTTTACAGCATCGGTGTACGCTATCATTATGTCAGAAATTTTTGAATGGCGGACTCCGCTTTTGTCATTTTGTGTCATTATGACGCAGGGCTTTTTTAATTTATATGTATAGTCTCCATATTCTGTATGCTTTACGGAAATTATATTTTCGCCCTCAGCTTCAATGCTTTTTGAGTAAATAACCTGTGCAAGCCCCATTTTCGACGCCGTGAGTGCAGCCACATGTGCTCCGTCTCCGTCTATCGCCTGCCGCCCGAACAGTATCAAATCAAATCCTCCTGCGTGCTTGAGTGCTTTGGCAACGATTTTTGAAGCAACTGCCACATCCGAATTCATAAAAACGTCGTCCGTAATAAGATACGCCGCATCAATTCCCATAGTGTATGCGTGTTGTAAAAGTATTTTGCCCTCCGCCGGTCCCAGCACAAGAGCGCTGACGGCTCCGCCGTACTTGTCACGTAGATTGAGTGCTTCTGTCAGAGCATTTTTGTCGCTGTCAACCAACACGCCCACATCTTGATAAACGGTGTCTGTGTCGTCAAGCGGGTACTGCTTCAAAATGACTGCAATATTCACGGCTTAACCCCCTGTTTTTTGTAATGTATTATTCTTAAATTATTTAATTGATTATTACAATACATGGCAAAAGGCACCACTGACTACTCAGCAATGCCCCCGCCTTTTTTCTAAACCTAATTTTATCTATTTCAGTATTTTGCTTCTTTTCGTCACCTTTTGCTTGTTATATCATTCCCATGCTGGCGCAAGCGATGAATACCCCAAGAGAGATGAACGGAATAATTATTTGCGTAACAGCAATATCAAGGTAAGCATCTTTGTGTGTAAGCTTACAAATGTTAAGCAATGTAATCTGAGCTCCTTGATGAGGAAGAGTATCAAGAGTACCTGCCGCAACTGTAGCTATTCTGTGGATGTATTGCGGATTAAGTCCAAGCGAGAGGTACGTATCTTTGAGCGCTGCGAATGCGACGCCCATACCGCCCGAAGCCGAACCTGCCGCACCCGCTGCAATAGCAACTGTGATTGCAACGAAAAACATCGGAGACATCGCCATGCCCTTCAAGCCTTCGATAAGGTCTGTAAATGCCTGTGTTTCTCTGATAAGACCTGCAAAACCAACAACGATTGCTGTGTTGAGAATAGCACCCGTCGAGTTTGCCGCACCTGTGTTCAATACTTCAATCCACGTTCTGTAGTCACCGTTTCCGACTCTCTTCCAGAAAAGAATCGTAGCAAGAACCACGCCTGCAGAAACAGAAACAACAACGTGCAACCCAAGAACGTTAAAGCAGAAAAGGATTAAAATAATAGGAACGAAGCAAAGGTATGGGTTCGGAAGACCTTCTGTTTTAGTCTCAAGCTCTTCCGGGCTGAGCTTCTGAAGCGTAGGATCGTCAAAAACTCTACCCATTTTTGAAAGCTTTCTTGTTCTGTACTCAAGCCAGACAAAGATGAGAATGAACATGGCTATGGTGCTGATAATACTAGGTGTGAGCGCTGCCGCCGGATGCGTTCCCAAATTATCGCTTGCGATAACGTTCTGGATAGATGGCGACCCCGGACCACTCATTGACCACGTCCAACAACCTGCTGAAATCGCACCAGGTATAACAACTCTCGAAAGATTAGCTTCCTTAAAGAGAGAAAGTGCGATCGGATACATAACGAAGAATACAACGAATCCGGAAACGCCGCCGTAGGTGAGGATGCCGGTTATGATCATAACGATGGGGGCAACAAAACGACCTTTCGCAAATTTTGCAATAAACTGTGCGATTGAAGTTGCCGCATCAGTGAACTGGTAAACCGCACCAAACAGTGCTCCGACGAAGAATGTGAGGAAGTAACTCCGCACGTACTCCGCACTGGCAGTCATAAACGGTCCTGCCAACGACTCATACAGAGGTATTCCGAAGCATGCTGCCACAAAAAGTGTTACGATAGGTGCAAGAATTAGTGCACTTACCTTTTGGAACGCCAAAACGCTAAAAAGAACAATTGCAAGTATTAGGACTAGTGAACCCATTATACTACACTACCTTTCAACTAAGAGCAAAATTTATTCAGCCGCAAACCCCTCAGAGTTCTCGAACATAGAGCAAATATTGATTGTGTCCCAAAACTATTTTCGGCTTCGCAGCATCAATTATATAACCCCACACGAAATACCTTGAGCGAGTCGCTGCATCAAGCCTCTGCTGATGCAGCAACCCTACAAAATGAGGCGTGAGGAGATGCCGGCCAAAAGACTTTTCCGCTTTTTTATTTATGTATTCCCGTCCTTTTCCGGCTACCATGCATACTGTTACTTCTTGAGACCCATAGGAGCATCAACAAAAATACGAGCGTCCATAAGCTTGGGTTCTCCGTCCATCTTCGGCTCAAATTCCATCAAATCGAGGATTTGAGTTTTGGTGTCGATGCCCGGCGCAACCTCTATAAGATACATTCCGTCTTCTCTAAGCTCGAATACGGCTCTCTCAGTGAAATATCTGACAGGTTGCTTTATCTCTCTTGCGTACTTGCCGCTGAATGTGACGTGCTCAACTTCTTTGAGGAATTTAACTTCTTTTCCCTCCTGGTCAATGACAAGCTTCCCGTCTTTGATTGATGTTTTGAGCCCGCCCGCAGTAAACGTACCGCAGAAAAATACTTTTTTAGAATTCTGCGTGATATTGATAAATCCGCCGCAGCCTGCTACCCTTGGGCCGAATTTTGAAACATTGATATTGCCGGCAGCATCCGTCTGCGCAAGACCCAGGAATGCAAGGTCAAGACCGCCGCCATCGTAGAAATCAAATTGATATCCCTGATCGAGTATAGCTTCTGGATTTATCGCCGAACCAAACCCCGCTCCACCTTGAGGAACGCCGCCGATCGGACCCGACTCAACGGTCAAAGTCATGTAATCGCCGATTCCCTCTTCGTTGGCGACCATCGAGATAAACTCAGGTGCGCCGATACCGAGGTTTACCGTACTGCCTTCCGTGAGCTCCATAGCAGCTCTTCTGCCGATGATCTTTTTTGCATCAAGCTTTGGAGCCGGAATGTCGCCGAGCGGCATTCTGCACTGTCCGCTCAATGCCGGATTCCAGTACGTTCCCTTGAACTGCTCATGCTTTGTGTCATCTGTGCAAACGACAACATAATCCACGCAGATGCCCGGTATTTTAACAAGCTTCGGATCAAGAGAACCGTTTGCAACAGCCTTCTTAACCTGTACAATCACGATTCCGCCAGCATTCTTGGTCGCCTGTGCAATGCTCGTTGCCTCGCCCGAGAACACTTCGTGCTCCATCGTCACGTTGCCGTTTTCGTCTGCATACGTGCCTCTGATAACAGCGACATCAATTTTCGGAGAATTATAAAGTATTTTGTCTTGCCCTTTTATGTTGATAATTTCAACAATATCCTCCGTGGTTTTGCTGCTGATTTTTCCGCCGTCGATACGGGGATCAACAAAAGTGCCGAGACCAACATGCGTGATTGTTCCGACTCTGCCTGCCGCCGCATCTCTGAACATGTGAGAAATTGTTCCCTGCGGCAAATTGTAGGCTTCGATCTTGTTGTCGATTATAAGCTGCCCGATATTAGGCGCCAGGTTGTAGTGACCTGCAATCACTCTTTTGAGCATTCCCTCATGCCCAAAACGGTCTGCACCGCTGCCATCTCTGCTGCCAATGCCTGCAGCATGAAAAAGTGTAAGATTCTTTGGCGATCCTGTATCAAGAAAACTCTTTTCAATAGCGCTGTTTACGTACTCGGGCAATGCGCTGCCCACGAAACCCTCAGTCGCTATCGTCATACCGTCTTTAACGAGCGCAACAGCCTCTTCAACTTTAATAAATTTAGCTTTTCCCATACGAAGTCTCCTTCAGCAATAAAATCAAAATTCAGTGAGATTCTTTTTCCGCTTCTCAAGGAATGCTGTCATTCCCTCTTTTTTGTCAGCTGTGGAGAACGAGAGCCCGAAAAGCTCAGCCTCATAATTAAGTCCGCTCTGAAGATCCGTGTCAAGCCCGAGGTTGATCGCTGCTTTCGCAAGCGATGTGACATAAGTTCCCTGCGTCATGATTTTTGCTGCCACTTCTTTGCAATAGGGCAGAAGCTCAGCCAAAGGCACAACCTTGTTTGCAAGACCGATTCTGTAAGCCTCTTGCGCATCGATCATGTCGTTTGTGAAAATAAGCTCTTTTGCCCTTCCTTTTCCCACAAGGCGGGGAAGTCTCTGTGTTCCGCCGAATCCGGGAAGGATGCCGAGGCCTGTCTCCGGCTGGCCGAATTTTGCGTTTTCTGACGCAATACGCATATCGCAGGCCATGGAGATTTCACAACCGCCGCCAAGTGCAAATCCGTTGACCGCTGCGATTGTTACCTGAGGCATGTTCTCAAGCTTGCCAAAAGCTTCGATTGCAAGACGTGACATAGCCCGGCCTTCTTTCGCCGATGCATCGACCATCTCAGATATGTCTGCGCCGGCAACAAATGCTTTTTCGCCGGAACCCGTCAAAATGACGACCCTAATGTCTCTTCTGCTCTCGATTTCTGTGAAGCACTCTTTGAGTTCTGCAAGAGTTTCGCTGTTAAGAGCGTTGAGGGACTTCGGACGGTTAATAGTTACCACTGCGATTTCATTCTCGACTTCAAATAACAAATTGTTCATTACTAGACCTCCACCTTTTCTCATAATAATTTTTGTCTCCTATATTAAGCCTGCGTTTGGAACACAGGCCAATATACATCTGTACCAAAAACCTATATGCATTAGTTTAGGCATAATTACCAATAACCGGAATGACTTGCATGCTCAATATCAAATATATGTCAAAATTATGTCTAAAATAACTTATAGCATAGGTGTTATGAAGATGTCAATATAAATTTGGGAATTTCCAGAAATTTTTTCCATTATATTCTTGACATGCTACGACTATGATGATATATTGGCTTCGACGGTGTGTACAGTAGGTTTGCACAACGGAGAAATAACGGTGTCTTTAATCGAAAGGAGTGCTAAAAAGTTATGAAATTCGAACTTACCAATGAGCAATTAAAGGTCCAGGAGATGGCGGCTAATTTCGCAAAAACCGAGTTGCTTCCGGGCGTCATCGAGAGGGATACAAACTGCGAGTTCCCCGTTGATGCTTACAAAAAAATGGGCGAGCTTGGTCTCATCGGCCTTCCTTATCCAAAAGAGGTTGGCGGACAGGGCGGAGACTACCTTTCCTACATCCTCGCTGTTGAGGAGATTTCTAAGGTTGACGCTTCTGTAGGCATTTCTTACTCAGTTTCTACTTCTCTCTATGGCGGAAGCATTATGAATAGTCCGGCCACTGATGAGCAGAAAAAAGCTTTCCTTCCTGAAGTTCTTTCTGGCAAATCTTTTGGTTCTTTCGGTTTGACCGAGCCCACTGCGGGCTCTGACGTTTCCGGCGCAACCACTATGGCGGTGCAGGATGGCGACGATTACGTTCTCAACGGTTTGAAGTGCTTCATCACCAATGGACCTCTTTCTGACTACCTTGCAGTGTACGCATTGACTGACGCTGAGACAAAAGCTAAGAGTCTTGCTGCATTTATCGTCAAAAAAGATATGCCGGGCTTCAGAATCGGCCAAATCGAAGATAAAATGGGCATCAGATCTGCTCAAGTTTCCGAGCTTATATTTGAAGACTGTAGAGTTCCTGCTGCCAACATGATTGCACCTGCCGGCAAAGGCTTCGGTCTTGCTATGAAGACACTCGACGGCGGAAGAATCGGCGTTGCCGCACAGGGTCTCGGTATTGCACAGGGTGCTTTTGACCTCGCTGTTGAATATCTTAAAACAAGACATCAGTTTGGCAAACCACTCTTCAAAAACCAGTACATCGCTTTCAAAATGGCTGAGCTCAGCATCGAGATCGAGATGGCAAGATATCTCGTTTACAAGGCTGCCATCGAAAAGCACGAGGGCAAACCCTATGCAATCTCCGCTGCAAAAGCAAAATATGCTGCTACTGAAGCAGCTATGCACGTATCCACTGAGTGCGTTCAGATGCTCGGCGGAAACGGCTACATGAAGGGCTACCACGTAGAGCGAATGATGAGAGATGCTAAGATCACTCAGATCTACGAGGGAACGAATGAAATCCAGAAAATGATTGTAAGCGGTTCTATTTTCGGATAACACGGCGCATTTTTTAAGCTTATCTGTTTGCGATTCGCATGGCAGTGTTTTGCCACCAAAATGATACCATGTGGATTCTGTATTTATCGGAAAACCGTCGACTCACCCAAGTCGACGGTTTTTAATTTTGTTTTCTATTGGCTTATACTATCTTTAAGCCGAAATTCTGTGATTATTTGGCCGATATTTCTGCCCCTGTCGTACCATACACATTGCCGCCTACATTAATATATGGTATACTTAGCTAAAGATATAACCATGAAAACAAAAATAGAACGATTATAAGGAGGCGAGCCGTGCTATACATTATTTTGTTTTTGGAAGGCATCATGACCTTCATCTCTCCCTGCCTTCTCCCTCTGCTCCCGGTGTATATCTCCTATTTTTCGGGCGGTGGCGAGAAGAACACCGTCAAACACACGCTACGCAATGCATGCGGCTTTATTCTCGGCTTTACGCTCGTTTTTGTTGCGCTTGGCGCTTTTGCAGGGCTTGCAGGCAGCGTTCTGCTCCGCTATCAAACGGCAATCAACGCCATCACCGGAACTGTTGTTCTCCTGTTTGGCCTGAGCTACTTAGGGGTAATCAACTTACCCCTTCTCAATGGATACGGCGCCGGAAAGACGACACCTGTCACCGGATTCTTCTCATCCGTACTGTTCGGATTCGTTTTCTCCATTGCCTGGACACCCTGCGTGGGGGCGTTTTTGGGCTCTGCGCTCATGCTCGCCTCGCAGCAGGGCTCCGCATTGCAGGGTACCCTGCTGCTCTTATGCTATTCTGTCGGCTTAGGGGTGCCCTTTGTTCTAAGCGCCGTGTTGATTGAACGTTTGAAATCGACCATTGATTTTATCAAGAAGCACTACAAAGCAATCAACATGGTATCCGGCGTATTTTTGATTGCTGTCGGCATTTTTATGATGACAGGCACGATGGGTAGATTGCTGGCGCTGCTTGCGTTTTAGGAGGAAGTATGAAAAAGACGATACTCATTGCCCTTGCGTTGCTTCTTGTGATAGGCGGCAGCGCCATGCTGTACAATTACTTGACGGATATGGCGGAGGCTCCGAACCGATTGGGCATACAAGAGCAATCGACCGCAACACCCGACGGGCAAAGCCCCGAATCAACGGAGGAGAAAAGGATGGCTGCGCCGGATTTCACCGTGCAGGACGCCGAGGGAAACAGCGTCAAGCTATCCGACTTATTCGGCAAGCCCATCGTTTTGAATTTTTGGGCGACCTGGTGCCCGCCCTGCCGCTCTGAAATGCCCGATTTCAACGCCGTGTTTGAAGAGCTGGGCGAGGACATCCACTTTGTCATGCTCGACGCCGTGGACGGAACCCGCGAAACCAGAGAAATAGGCGAAGCCTACGTGGCCGAGCAGGGATTCACCTTCCCTGTCTATTACGACATGGAGCAGGAGGCCGTCATACAATACGGCATCCGGGCGTTTCCCACAACGATTTTCATTGACAGCGAGGGCTATGTCGCAGCAGGCGCTGAGGGCGCAATCGACCAAGAGACCCTGCGTAAGGGGATTGACATGATTGCGCAATAGTTGAACTTGCGCCTATTTTTCATTCGCACCACAAAGAGCGCAATCGACTGTCATGGCCGATTGCGCTCTTTCTTTACTAAATGTAATTNCGAAAACTGTGATTATATCTGCGTTCAATTTTTGTTATAATAANGNANATTNCGNCACATNATGCGCAATATTNCGNGAGNTCATTATGAGCCGGAGTAAAACGTTTCAATTTGCCGACGTTCCAACAAGCGTAGCTGAGTTTTCTGCGCTACCCGAAGCAGCCCTTTCCAGGCGGCCGCATTGACCGTGCTGGCGCTCTGCCGCTACTGCTCCGACCCTCAGATGGGGATTGACATGCTCAACGCAATCAAAGGGCCGCAGCCGCTCTCTGCGTATGAGCAACAATTTTTGCGCAACCGGCTGTCGGGCAAAAAATATGTGCCCTTCTCCTATTTCGCAGGCGCCACCGTTCAAAACAACTATACCCCGACCACGCCGCTGACCATCACAATCAAGGAGGATTCCCTACAGCTACGCAGAGGACGGCTATGCCAAGCTCGTGATTCAATCCTCCGGGGCGGATCAAGTGCGTCCGATTAAACTGCGCTGCAAGGGGCAGACGCAGCGGTTTTTGTGGGAGCAATTCTTGCTCTCCGACATCCGCCAGCCCGTCCAGGATGGCCCTTGGGCGTAAAGACCGCATAAGCTCATAAAAGCCCCGCTTGTCAAAAAGCGGGGCTTCCCTTTTGCACAAAAACCTCAGCAAGCTCTACCCTTTCCGTCGACGCTTCCACTCATATTCGTCTCGACTTTCTTTCCCATTCTTGAACGGCGGCGCTGTGTATGCTATGATGGTTCTATTGTTTGAACCATTCAACGAACAAACGAACGGAGTGCTCATATGGAATTCGCCGCACACGCAAGCTTGATAAAAGAACAATTCACCGCCTCACGCCGCCTGCTCACCGCCATCGGAGACGAAACACGGCAAGCCATCATCCTCACGCTCATAGAATCCGCTTGCAGCGGCATGCGGGTCGGCGAGATTACAAGCCAAATCCACTTGTCCCGCCCCGCCGTGTCGCACCATTTGAAAATTCTGCTCGATGCGAACATGGTCGGCGTGACAAAGCAGGGGACGAAGAATTTCTACTGGCTCAATCTCGGTGCGGAGTGGAACGCCTTTGTCGCACTGGTGGGCAACATTGAGCAGTTGCGCATAAAACTGGAACACTGCGAGGAGGGTGCAAAATGAAACACACGATTTATTGGTTTTCCGGCACGGGGAATTCATTGTACGCCGCAAAAGCGCTTGCCGAAGCGATGGGCAATACGGTGCTCGTGCCGATTGCGCAGGGCGCTCCGCCAGAGGCCGCAGGCGGCGAAGGCTGTAAGCTCGGCTTTGTGTTTCCGTCATATTACGGCGACCTCCCCCGCCTTGTGCGGGCTTTTGCGGAACGTCTGAATATCCTGCCGGGCACGGATTTGTTTGCCGTTGTGACCATGGGCGCCTTTGGGCAGGGCTCGGTCAAGGCAATGCAGCAACTGCTTGCGGCAAAGGGCTTTCCGCTTCGATACGGCGTCGGCGTGCGGATGAATGCCAACTACATCCTCGCCTATGACCCTGCGCTGTTCGGCGCAAAATCTGAGCGGCGTGTGCGCACAAAGCTGGACAAAGCGGATGCAAAGCTGCGGCAAATCGCCGCAGACATTCAAAGCGGGAAAACACAGCTCAAAACGAGCCCCATCACCGCACAAACGCTCTACAAAAACGTTGCCGCACTTGATGCGGAATTCACGGTGAACGACACATGCACGCACTGCGGCTTGTGCGCACGGCTTTGCCCTGTCGACAACATCAAGCTTGCAGATGGCAAGCCGGTTTGGCAGCATCATTGCGAGCACTGCGTCGCCTGTATCAGCTGGTGCCCCGCCGCCGCAATTGACAAGGGCACGGATACCGCAAAGCGCACACGCTACCGCAATCCGCACATCAAGGTCGGCGAGCTGGAGCATCCACAGGGGGCGCAAAACAATGCAATATAGGCTTGACCTGCGGAGCGGCAACCGCCTCTCGATACTCGGTTTTGGGTGCATGCGATTTTCACGGGGTGTCGGCGGCATCGACATACAAAAAGCGGAGCGTCTGATTCTCCGGGCAATTGAAGCGGGCGTGAACTATTTCGACACGGCATATCTCTATGCAGACTCAGAGACGGCGCTGGGCACGATTTTGGCGAGAAATAACCTGCGTGAGAAGGTATACCTCGCAACCAAGCTGCCGATTTCGCAGTGTCGCTCAAGCGCCGATTTCGACAGGTTTTTCAGCGCCCAGCTTGCGGCGCTGCACACGGACTTCTTTGATTATTACTTGATGCACAACATCAACTCGCTGGCGCAGTGGAACGAGCTGTGCGATTTGGGCATACAGGCGTGGATTGCTGCGCAGCGCACAGCGGGGAAAATAAAGCAAATCGGCTTTTCCTTCCACGGCACAAGGGATGAGTTTGCAAAGCTTCTCGATGCCTACGACTGGGACTTTTGCCAGATTCAGTACAACTATTCGAATGAGCATTACCAGGCCGGCGTCAGCGGACTGAAAAAGGCGGCGGCAAAGGGCATCCCCGTGATTATCATGGAGCCGCTTCTCGGTGGAAGGCTCGCAAACGGTCTTTCACAGGCGGCCGCCCACGCATTTCGAACGGTCAACGCCGATGCTTCGCCCGCCGCATGGGGGCTCCGATGGCTGTGGAATCAATCGGAGGTCACGGTCGTTTTATCCGGCATGAACGAACCTGCGCAGCTCGAGGATAATTTGGCCGTCGCCGATGCGTCGCAGGCGGGTATGCTCACCGAGGACGAGAGGACTGCGTATCATAGGGTTATTGAAATATTCAAAACGACGGACAAAGTTTCCTGCACAGGCTGTTCGTACTGTCTGCCCTGTCCGCAAGGAGTCAACATCCCCGCCTGCTTTGCCAGCTATAATGCCTCCTACACGCACGGGCGCTTGGCCTCGCTGATTATGTATATCACAAGCACAGCTGCTACGCGGGAGAGAAATGCCCTTGCGTCAAAGTGCGTGCACTGCGGAAAATGCGAACAGCACTGTCCGCAGAGAATCAAAATCAGCCGTGAGCTCACCGCTGTCAAGCGCCGCATGGAGCCGTTTTGGTTCGGCTGGCTGATGAAAAGGATGCGAAAGCGTGCGAAGTGAAACTATACGCAACGCAACCCGTTATCCGGCACAATCGCCGCACTTCCCCGCAACCAACAAAGCGCCCGACCGGAGCATCCGGCCGGGCGCTTTGTTTTTGCGCTGCGCTGACATAAGGACACAAAGAAAGAGCTTTCTCGTCCCATAAATCGATATAATTGTTGTCATATTGCCCAAAGCAGCGCAGGTGAATTTGTTCATCCCTCTAAAAATGCGTTTTTAACAAAAAATCGTATTGAAGCCGGAGAGAAACTGTGCTAATATACAATGTATTAACAAAGTTAATTCATTAACTGCGGAATATTTACAAAACGCAGTGGGGAAAAGGATGGGGAGCTATGAGGGGGACAACCGGCGGAAATAACAGCGACCTCACCGAGATGAATCGCTCGGCAGTTGTAAAAATCTTGCAGCGACAGGAAATTTGCTCCCGCGCCAGCATCGCCAGACAAACCGGACTCACGCAGGCGGCAATTACGAAAATCATCGCCACGCTCATGGACATGGGCATTGTCACCGAGGTGGGCAGCATCAAAGGCAGCGGCAACCGCCGCTCCATCGGCCTCAAGCTCAACGCCAACAGGCACCAAGTGATTGGCGTGAAGTTCGCCCGCCAGATGTTCGCCGTTGGCGTGTTCGATATTTCCGGCAAGATGTACACCGAAACGGAAACCGAATACTCCATCGACGAGAGCCCCAAGGCGGTGCTTGCCGCCATGAAGGCACAAATACATAAGGCACTGCGAGATCATGAGAGCGTAGTCGCCATCGGCATCGCCGTGCCCGGCCCCTACCTGCGCACCGAGGGGCGCATTGCGCTGGTCACCCAGATGTCCACCTGGCACGACATCAACTTCTTAGAGGAGTTTAAGGAAGAATTCGACAAGCCCGTGTTCATCGAGCATGATGCGAAGGCGGGCGCACTGGCCGAGTGGTGGTTTGGCGACCACGACCGCCAGCTGCACACGTTGGCCTACATGCTGGTGGGCGAGGGCGTTGGCTCGGGCGTGATTGAGGACGGCCACCTGCTCATGGGCACGCAGGGCATCGCCGCAGAAACCGGCCACATCAGCGTGGACGTGTGCGGCCCTCGTTGCGAGTGCGGCAACTACGGCTGCCTGGAGCTCTACTGCTCGGCGGCGGCGATGATCAAGCGCATGGAGCAGCGGGCGACATCGGCTTTTGCCGCAGCACTGCGCAAAAGCGACAACGCCTGCCACGATATTTTCGAGGCCGCACGCAGCGGCGATGAGGCCGCTCTCGCCGTCGTGCGGGAGACGGCGGAGTACATCGGCTATGGCTGTGTGACGCTGATCAACGCATACAATCCCGACGTGATTACCATCGGCGACAGCGTTTCCCAGGGGGGAGGCATGCTGCTGGCCACCGTGCGGGAGGTCGTGAAAAACCGTACGATTCCCGAGCTTTACAGGAAAGTGCAAATTAAAATTTCCACGCTGAAGATAGACCCCACACTATATGGTGCGGCGGCGATTGCAACAGACCAGGTGTTGCAGCTGCCCAGTGCATTTACGGCCAACTTGAAAAAAGGAAACGGGGCAAAAAAGTAAATGCGGCGAAATGAGAGGACCGAAAACATGAAAGATTTTGTAAGTATTGGGGAAATCCTGCTGGACTGTGTTCCCTATCAGGTACCGCAGACCCCCAATGTGCTTTATCAGATGAATCCCGGCGGTGCGCCGGCGAATGTCGCCTGTGTGATGGCGCGGCTGGGACACAGCGCAGGCTTCATCGGCCGGGTCGGCAATGACGTGTTCGGCAGAGAGTGCATCGACACGCTGGCGGCCTGCGGCGTGGACACCACCAACATGCTGGTGGCAGAGCAAGCCCCCACCACCCTCGCCTTTGTTTGTCTGGACGGCAGCGGAAACCGCAGCTTTTCCTTCTACCGCAACGGCTCTGCCGATGTGGGGCTCACGTGCGGGGACATCGACAGCATCGACTTCCCCTCGGCAAAGATTTTCCACTTCGGCTCGGTGTCCCTCTCCGCTCAGCCCGCACGCAGCGCAACGCTCTACGGCGTGGAGCGGGCGAAAAAGGCAGGCTGCCTCATCAGCTATGACCCCAACCTCCGCCCGCCTCTGTGGGAATGTCTGGAGGAGGCAAAACAGGAAATTTTGAACGCTGCGGCGCTGGCGGACATCATCAAGCTCTCAGAGGAAGAGGGCGAGTTCCTCTTCGGCGAGACAGACCCGCTGGAAATCTGCCGCATTGTGGAGCAGCGCTTTGACCCTGCCATGGTGGTGCTCACCCAGGCCGAGCAGGGCTGCACATGCAGCATCCGGGGACGCATTTACCGGGCACCGGCCTATGCCGTGAACACCGTGGACACCACCGGCGCAGGCGACGGTTTCTGGGGCGGCGTGCTGCATGGTCTGCTCCAAAGCGGCAAGCGGCCGGAGAAGCTCAGCGACGGCGAAATCGAGGCCATGCTGGACTTCAGCAACGCCATCGGCTCACTGGTGACGACGAAGAAGGGTGCCATCCCTGCGATTCCGACTATGGCGGAAATCGAGCAGTGCATGGCGAAAACGCCCCGCACCATCTGCTGAAAAACGCAATGAGTACAAAAGGAGGCGAAGCATGGAACAGCCTTTTATCCTTCAAATGCAGGGCATCACAAAGACCTTTCCCGGTGTGCGGGCGCTCGACGATGTCACCCTTGAGGTGCGGGAGGGCACAATTCATGCCATCTGCGGCGAAAACGGCGCAGGAAAATCCACCTTGATGAAGGTGCTCTCCGGCGTGTACCCCCACGGGAGCTACGAGGGGCAAATCATCTACCAAGGCCGGGAAATGACCTTTCGGGACATTCGGGAGTCGGAGCAAAGCGGCATCGCAATCATCCATCAGGAGCTCACCATGATTCCCGAGCTGTCCATCACAGAAAATATTTTCATGGGCAACGAGATTGTCAAGCACAGACTCATCGACTGGGACACCGCACGCCAGCGCACCCGCACACTGCTCACCCGCGTAGGACTGACCACCGACCCGAACACCTTGATTAAGCACCTGGGCGTGGGACAGCAGCAGCTGGTGGAAATCGCAAAGGCACTGTCGAAAAACGTCCGCCTGCTGATTCTGGACGAGCCCACCTCCGCACTCAACGAGGCGGATTCGGAAAACCTGCTCAACCTCATGCGGGACTTGAAGAGCAAGGGCATCACCTGCATCATGATTTCCCACAAGCTCAATGAAATTGCCGCCGTCTCCGATGCGGTCACCGTGATTCGGGACGGGCGCACCGTGGAGACCTACACCGTGGAGGCGGGGCAGGTGGACGAGGATCGCATCATCCGCGCCATGGTTGGCCGCTCGATTGAAAACCGCTATCCGTCGCACGAGTCGAACCCGGGCGAGGTGATTTTCGAGGTGTCCGACTGGCGGGTGGAGAGTCCCACTGTTCCCGGGCGCATGCTGTGCAAGGATTCGAGCTTCTTCGTCCGTGCGGGCGAAATCGTCGGCTTCGCCGGACTCATGGGTGCCGGGCGCACCGAGCTGATGCGCTCGATTTTCGGGCGCAACTACGGCGTATACCACGGCGGCACGATTCGGATTAAGGGGCAGGAGCGGCAGCTCCCCTCGGTGGATGCGGCGATTCGCTGCGGCGTGGCCTACGTGCCGGAGGACAGAAAAACGCTGGGGCTCAACCTCATTGACAGCATCCGCAAAACGGTTGTCTCTGCGAATTTGAAGAAAATCCTCCGCGGCCGCCTGCTGAATTTGGACAGGGAGTTCCAGGTTTCAGAGGACAGCTGCAAGTCTCTCAACGTGAAAACCAGCGGCGTGGACGTGGGCGTAAGCACCCTCTCCGGCGGCAACCAGCAAAAGGTTGTGCTGGGCAAATGGATGTTCACCGAGCCGGATGTTTTGATTCTCGACGAGCCCACCCGCGGCATCGACGTCGGTGCGAAATACGAAATCTACCGCTTGATTCACAGCTTTGCGGATCAAGGCAAGGCCGTGATTCTGGTCTCCTCCGAGCTGCCCGAGCTCTTGGGCATGTCCGACCGGATTTACACCCTCTTCGAGGGCAGCATCACCGGCGTGCTCGACCGCAAGGACGCAGACCAAGAAAAACTAATGAAAATGATGACAGCGACTTCGAAAGCAGAGCCGGATTCATCAGGAAAGAGCGGGTGAACCTCATGAAACAAATCAAAAAAGTTTTGGGCGGGGAGCTGCGTCAGTATACCATGGTCTTTGCTCTGGTGGCGCTGATCGTCATTTTCAACATCGCCTCCGGCGGCCGCATGGTCACCTCCTCCAATTTCCAGAATCTGATTACGGGCTACTCCTACGTGCTCGTGCTGGCCATCGGTATGCTCATGGTCGTTGTCATCGGGCAGATTGACCTCTCCGTCGGCTCGGCCGCTGCGTTTTGCAGCATGTCCATGGCGCTGCTGATGCGGGAATTCAGCCTGCCGTGGTGGGTGGGTATGCTCATCGGCCTCGCCATCGGCGCTGCCATCGGCGCATGGCACGGCTTCTGGCTGGCCAAGGTCGGCATCCCGGGCTTTATCACCACGCTCGGCGGCATGATGATTTTCCGCGGCGGTGTCATTTGGATTTCCAAGTCCATCTCCATCCCCGTACCGAAAGAATTCACCTTCTTCGGCGCAGGCCACCTGCCCGCCTGGGGGCCGGAGACGGGCATGAGCAACCTAACCCTATTGCTCGGCGGCCTCGCCATCGTGGCGATTGTTTTGCAGCAGCTGAGCAAGCACAGACGCATGGAACGGCTCAGCGAGGAAAAAGAGGATCTCTGGCCGACGCTGGTGCGTATCGTCCTCATCAGCGCTGTGCTCGCCTATCTCACATGGCTTTTCGCCTCCGGTCGCCCCGGCACTTCCTTCCCCGTACCGGGCGTGATTTTGGTGATTCTGGTTCTCATTTATCACACCATCACCCAGCGCACCCGCTTTGGCCGCCATATCTATGCCGTCGGCGGCAACAAGAGCGCAGCAGCGCTCTCCGGCGTAAACGTGAAGAAAACCTACTTCCTCACCATGCTCAACATGTCCTTCCTCGCCGCCATTGCAGGCATCATGTTCCTTGGGCGCTCCACCAGCGCCGGCCCTTCGGACGGCACCGGCTGGGAGCTTGACGCAGTCGCCTCCGTGTTCATCGGCGGCGCAGCGGTCTCCGGCGGCATCGGCACCGTGCTTAACACGATGGTGGGCGGCATGGTCATGGTCGTGCTCAACTCCGGGCTCATGCTCATGGGCGTCGGCGCAGACAAGACGCAGGTGATCAAGGGCTTGGTGCTGCTGGCCGCCGTGGCCTTTGACGTGTACAACAAGCAGCAGGGTCGCAAGTCCATTATCGCCCACCTCTTCCCCGGTGCGGGGACTGATTCTCAAGAAGGCAACTCAGCCAAGAGCGACAAGTAAAATCGCTCTGGCCGGGCCTAAATATCGTTCGATCCATTTATTTAAGGAGGATACCATAATGAAAAAAAGACTGTCTCTTATCATGGCAACCGTTCTCGTTGTAGCGCTGGTGCTCTCGGCCTGTGCGCCCGCTCCCGCTGCAACGCCTGCGCCGCAGACCGCCGCAACACCCACTCCCGCTGCTCCCGCAGACCCTGCAATCCCTGCCGGTGGCTTTGAAGCAGGCGCCACCATCGGCGTCTCCCTCCCCTGGCTGGGCACCCAGAACTGGAAAGAAGCCGAGGATATGTTCCGCGCTGAGCTGGAAGCCGCCGGCTTCAAGGTCATCGTGCAGGCCGCTGACAACAAGGTCGCTCAGCAGCAGCAGCAAATCGAGGCTATGGTTCAAAATGGCGCCAAAGTCATCGTTGTCGGCCCTGTTGACGGCTCCCAGCTGGGCACCGTGCTCGAGCAGGCCGCAGCAGAAGGCATCTACATCATCGGCTATGACCGCCTGCTGGAAAACACCACCGCTGTAGACGGCGTTGTGCAGTTCGGCAGCATCAAGACCGGCGAAATCCAGGGTCAGGCTCTCTTGGACGGTCTGAAGGCAATGAAGGGCGAGGGTCCCTACAACATCGAGCTCTTCGGCGGCGGCCCCGCTGACCCCAATGCACCCAACTTCTTCACCGGCGCAATGAGCGTGCTCCAGCCCGAAATCGACGCCGGTAATCTGGTTGTCGTTTCCGGCCAGACCGACTTCACCCAGTGCGCCACCCCCGACTGGGACAACTCCAAGGCACAAAGCCGCATGGACGCCCTGCTCTCCGGCTTCTACTCTGACATCGAGATTGACGGCGTGCTCTGCCCCAACGACGGCATTGCCCGCGCCTGCATCACCGCTTCTGAGCTGGCCGGCCAGGCGATTCCCGCTGTCTCCGGCTTGGATGCCGAAAATGAGTCCGTTGAGTGGGTGTGGAGCGGCAGACAGTATTCCACCGTTGCCAAGCCCACCGATGTACTGGTTGGCAAAACCATCGAAATCATTCAGTCCCTACAGGCCGGTAACGGCATGCCCGCCCCCGACGTGATGACCCCCAACGGCAAAATTGATGTCGGCGTGTACGAGCTTCCCCCCGCAGCCGTGACCAAGGACAACGCCAGAGATGTCTTTGCAAACGATCCTGCCCGCATGGAGCTGCTGAAGTAAGCATCACAGGAAGGCGAATGTAACGATTCGTTTTGAAAAGAACGCTTGTAATGCAAGGGTTCCGGGGTTTTCGGAATAGCTCCGAAAACCCCGTTTTTATGTAACAGAAAGGCTGAGAGACATGAAACGGTCAGAAATCAATCGTGCCATCAAAAAGCTGGAGGCGCTGGCGCAGGAAAACGGCTTTCACCTGCCGCCCTTCTGCCACTGGACGCCTGCGGCTTGGGCGGAAAAGGGCGCAGCCTGCGACGAAATTCGAGACAACATGCTAGGCTGGGACGTGACGGATTACGGCGAAGGGCACTACGACACGCTGGGGCTTGCCCTCATCACCATCCGCAACGGCAATGCGGGCAACTCCAAGTATGACAAGAGCTATGCGGAAAAGCTGATTATGAGCGAGGAAAACCAGATTTCCCCCATGCACTTTCATTTCAACAAGATGGAGGACATCATCAACCGCGGCGGCGGCAATCTGGTGATGCGGTTGTATAACGCCAACACCGACGGTAGCTTTGCCGACAGCGACGTGGCGTATCAGTCCGACGGCGTGGCCTGCGTCGTGCCCGCCGGGAGCGTGATTACCCTCCTGCCCGGCGAGAGCATCACCCTCACCCCCGGCCTCTACCACGAGTTCTGGGCGGAGGAGGGAAAGGGCACGGTGCTCATCGGCGAGGTGTCGCAAACCAATGACGACAATACCGACAACCGCTTTTACGAGCCGCTGACCCGCTTCTCCTCCGTGGAGGAGGACGAAGCGCCGTATCGTCTGCTCTGCAACGAATACCCGCAGCAATAAATCAATGTAAAACAGCCGTCGATTCCCTGCGGGGAACCGTCGGCTGTTTGTTTTCTTGTTTCAGCAACGCAGCTCCTTTCCGATGTAATCGGCAAGATTGACCTCTTTTCAGAAATTGCCCGCCGCCTATATTTTCTTCGCCATGAATCGTTTCTTTTTTCCATCTTTTATGGTATAATAACCTCACGAATCTCTATCGGAGCAA
>JGI994J12354_10001954_pt1 | contig 20621 bp, 22 predicted proteins | sample IntmicLarv3ML3BL_FD_12354 | JGI IMG/M metagenome (IMG submission 12354)
GGTTTCCACAATGCTGTAGATAATGGCACTGGCTTTAGCCCCCTTTGGAGTGTTGGAAAATAGCCAGTTTTTCCTTCCGATAACAAATGGTTTGATACTGCGTTCGGCCCTGTTATTTGAGATTTCAAGTCTGCCGTCAAGCAAGTAGTGTTCAAGATATTTCTGCTGATCAAGAGTATAGCTGACTGCTCTGCCGAAAGAGTTATTAGCAGCCGTTTTGCGCTGAGTCTGAAGCCACACAAAGAACTCGTCGAGAAAGGACCTAGCCAATTCCTGACGTTTTGAATATCGTTCCTCAAAAGATAAGGAAGAAAGTTGTTTTTCTATGGAAAACAACTTGTCGCAGTAGTTTTTGCCTGCAAGAGTGCTGCTTCCCAAAACTTCTTTAGGATTCATGCTTTTCAATGCCTCATCGAACTTTCGTCTGGCATGAGCCCAGCAACCGACAATGGTTATATCTGGGGAAAGTTTGTGGTATCCGGCATACCCATCAGCATGAAGGTATCCTTTAAAACCTTTCAAAAACGTCATCGGGCGGTCAGATTTTCTGTCCGGCTTATAATCATAGAGAACTATGGGCGTTTGGGAGTAGCCACTAGTTCGATAGAGCCACATGTAGCTCTTACTTTGAGCCGTTTTTCCCGATTCATGCAAAACTTGTACGGTAGTTTCGTCAGCATGCAAGACATCATGAGCAAGAAGCTGTTTGTGAAGTTCATTATAAATGGGCTCCAACCAATCCTCGGCTACTTTAACAGCCCAGTTTGCCATAGTTTGGCGGGATATTTCTATACCTTGGCGGTTCCATTCTTGCTCTTGTCGATATAAAGGAACACCCATTACATATTTCTGTGTAAGGATATGGGCGATAGTTTCGGGAGCTGCAAAACTGCCTTTTATAACAGGCTTCGAAATAGGGACTTTAACTATGGGTACGGAAACTGCATTTTTTTCACAGCAGCGGCAGGAATAGGTATAACTGACATGCTCAATAATAACTGCTTTGGCTGGAATGATTTTCAGTTCACGGCGCTTTACTTCTTTGCCCATAACATGAAGCTTTCCGTTGCACTTGGGGCAAGATTGCTCATCGGCATCAAGGGTATACTCAATGACCTCCACAGGCAAATCCGTTGGAAATTTATCTTTGTGTTCTTTGGATTTCTTCCGGGAATGCCGTTCAATTTCAATAAGTTCAGGTTCCACTGAGTTTGGATTGGATTCCGTCTCTATCTCATTAAAAAGATGAAGTTGAGAAGTATCCATTCTCTCGCTTGAAGCGCCAAACTGTTTGTGCTTCGCAAGGCGAACCTGTTCTATGAGCCATTCATTTTGCTGACTAAGACGATTGTTTTCAGTTTTTAGGGTTTCATATTCTTTCGCAGAAATAGTCACTGTTTTCATGTATTTATTATACCATACATAAGAGTGGAATCATAGAGAAAAGCTTGATTTTTCAAGCTTTTCTCTATCTTAGAATTAGGTTTTCAACTGTCTTAAGCGCTTTGGGTTGCTCCACCGAAAGACCTTCCATCAACCACCGATATTGCTGTTTTGTGATAACTTTTGCTTCACTATTTATTCTTGGCCATTGAAATGCTCCTCGTTCCAAACGCTTATACAGAAGGACAAATCCGTCCCCCTCCCAGTATAAAGCTTTAATCCTATCTCGTCGCCTTCCGCAAAACAGAAATATGGCGTTCTGGAAGGGATCCAACTGAAAACTTTTCTCAACTATTACTGCAAGTCCGTCTATTCCTTTTCTTAAATCAGTATATCCACAAGCTATGTATATTTTTTCTGCTCCGGTGAAGTTTTTTAACATAGGCTTTTTATGATGGCTTCTATTGTTTGGCTGTCAGCTTGACCTTGTATCTCCACCACAGCATTTCCGATACGGATTGTTATGGCACTATTTTCTGATTGGGGCGGTAGATTTATTTCTGCAAATGTTGGTTCCGATATTGTTAAAACATTTGTATTTTTGCTATCTACAATCATCTCCGCTGCTGTTTCTCTCAATCGTCTTTGCCAGTAGTAATAACTTTTTTCATTTATGTCATGTTCCCGACAGTATGCTCTGACACTTTTCCCACTGTCGCCCCTTTCTTGCAGTATACGAAGCCAATGTTTTAACCGCATTTCATGCGTTAGTTTTCTCATATCCACTTTTTATACACTCCCGTTCGTCTCGATTTTATGAGCCTCTCTTTTTCGAGTCTTTTGGGGGTAGTTTAGTACTTATGAGAATGCTTTTTCAAGGTGCCTCTGAGATTTACGCTTACGATACACTAGCTAAATATTGTCAAGGATATAAACTAGATTAACTTTAGAAGCTAAATGATATTGAATAAAGATAAACATTATATTTGTTTTTTTGGAAGAACTTTTTAAGACGATGAAGTAAATCAAGATGATTTGATTTTAAGCATACTTGCGCGCCATAGGACAAACCTTTTTCTAAAAAGACTATTGGGTATAAAGTTACTGGCGTCAGAGAAATCTCTTTGCCGCTATGCTTCATTTATTTTCATTATTAATTTTAGAAGTTTTTTGTTAATGAGTATGGCCTTCAACGCTCTGATTATGATATACTTTCTATAATGGTAAATTTATCATGTGTTTCCGTGACAGGTTTTGGAATCTTTATTTATGGCAATAATTAGTCATATAGTAGGATTTAGCGATTGCAAATATATGCTGATGAGCCTATTCGAATTAGTAAGGTTGAAGGAGTGAGTGGATTGTCCATACTTTATGTAAAGCCACGGGAAAAAAGCTTAACTACACAAACATTTTATAATGATATTCTGTTTCAAGTAGAGCCTTGCTTTAGGAATGAATACGAAACCGTAGAGTTCGACTTTAATGGATTAGCCAGTATCAACCCAATGGTGTTGCCACTGCTTTATACTTTAGGCATCGAACTGAGGAAAAGAGGAGTATGCCCAATACTAAACATCATTCCTCGTCTTAGCGATGACGATTTTAGTAATATTTCTTATTTCATTGAGTATAGCGGCTTTTATGAGCTAAATAAAACTTATAATCATATACATAATAACTCAGAAGGTTGTATTTTTGAAATTCCATATGCACGAGGCGAAATTCAGAGATTTGACTATATAAAAGTCGATTATATTGAAGCGAAATCAACCAGCTCTAAAATCTATAAAAAACTTGAACAATTTATGAATGTATTTATTAAGAAGTCTTTTAAAAGCTTGATACCTGAATATTTTAACAGATATTTCGAATATCAAAATGAAGTTGAAGAATATGTCAAATCAAAATTTATAGAACCTTTGTACCAAGTTGCATTAAATAGCACGGTTCACAGTAATGCAGGCTGTGCGGTATCAATAAGTCATATAGGAAAATTTAACAAATTATATGTAAGCCTATCCGATGTTGGAGTCGGATTATATGAAACTCTTGAACCAAAAAGAAATTTGATTGCAAAAGACCCTACTATAAAAGAAGATCTCAAACTCTCAATTTTAAAATTGTACGAATTATCCGATAGCGATAGTGACTTCAAAGAAATGTATATGATAATCATAGCTTTAATATTGAGAATGACAAGGCTTAATGAAAATGACATTGAACATAGCGATTACGGATTAATTAGTGTAGTAAATTTTATTTTACAGAACAATGGCTATTTTAGGATTCATAGTAACGATACTCGTATTGTACTATCTAATAGGATGTCCAAATATTTTTGTGTTAGAAACATTTTAGATTTAGTTGAGTTTTTGAAACACGAGGATAAAAATCTATACAAACATAAGTATTTTCAAGGTGTTCATATAGATTTTGAACTTGACCTAAATAATATGTCTGAGTATTTTTGGGAAGATACACAAAAGAAGATAATGGAGCGCATTAACGCAAAAGAAGTAATGTAACAGGAGGAGGTACACTGCGATGATCGAAGTTATTTTCTATTCGGATTCTAGTAAAATACTGATTCCTATTCATGCAAATATTTTTTTTAGCACGTATGATAACAAGGAAAGAGATCTCTATGGAGGTGTCTTAAATAGTCAGACTACTGAACGGATAATTGATTTTATTGTTCAGAAAGGTAAGGAATTTGATTTTTATTTAGATTTTGCTAATGTGAACTCGTCCGATTCAAGGGTTTTTTCCAAGTTCAGTAAAGTAGAAGGTTATAATATAATACTCATAAATGCAAATACAAAGCTATATGAGAATATTTTTTTGGAAGCATTAAGTGCAACAGCTGTTACAACAATCAAATTGGAAAATGTTGTACCAACAGTCATTATTGATAATATTAAATTTAATCACAGAAAAAGATTATTTAATGATATCACAAAGCCTGACGAAAATTATTATCTCGATTCCTCTAATGTTTATTTAAATAAATATGTAAGTGTTAAATCCTTATTTAATGACACTATAAATTTCAAGCTACTATTATACGAACTGGCTTATTTAATTATTGCAAAGTATACCAGAGAAAAGAAGGTGCAATTTGATTATCTCGTGTCGTCTAGTTCAAATGGTTCGGCAATAGCTGTATGCATATCAGATATTTTTAATGTACCCGCATTATATTTTCATAATATTGGTCCTAAATATGCAATGCACAATGCAAATATAAAGGATCATATAAGACACGGAAAAAAATATCTCTACATATATGATTTTATTTGTTTGGGAACAGAATACAGGTTAACAAAAAATATTGTTGAGTCGAACTCCGGTAATTTTGTAGGAGGGGTTGGTTTTTCTAGCTATGCAAAGCCCAAAATGAAAGTTATGAACAAAGTTGAGAACAAAGAAGAACACTTACACGTAATGAATATTGAGAGTCTCGCATATATGAATGATATTATACCAGACTACAAAGTCTATACTGATTACAGAGAGGAGCTGAAGAATGAAGAACCTTAGATGCATAAGTGAAATGAGTGCTGAAAATTATAAACTCTGGGAAAGAATTATGCAAGCATATAAGCCTATCTTAAATAAATCACCCATATTAAGCGACATAGCCTTTACACCTCATGATTTCAAACATCATTGTATCAATATATATAAAATCGCATCGGAACTTATTTTTCCTGATACTGCATATGCATACTTTACAAAAAAAACCGATGAACTACTGGCATTTAATATAGCTGTAATTGTTCATGATATTTCCATGACAGACTTAAATTGCGACAGGAGTCAGCACCAATTGCTCTCTATTGAAATGATTCAGAAAGATTATGAAAGTGGAAAACATGCTATTTCAGAGATAAGCAGTTCAGTATTTGAATTGGTTAAGGATTTAATTAGGGCTCACAGCGATATTAAGAAAGGCAATAAAGAAAATACATTAAGAACTATATATGATGAATATTCCTCAACAAATCCTGAACGTGTTATTCTATGTGCTGCTTTTCGCTTAGCTGATGAGATGGATATTACCTCAGATAGAATTGATATGCCTGGATTTGCAGCTCTAAAAAAATTTCTAGATGATAACAGAGCAATCATTGAAAATATTGAAGGTGAATATGGCTCAGTGGCTGGGTTTATTAGCAAACTGTCAGATAATCATTCTGAATTTTCCAATTTTGATGAAATAAGTCATAAAAGAAAAGTTTCTTTGGCAAAAGATTCATTTAAGCATTGGGATTTTTGCAACTATGTAAAAAGAATCCAGTTTGAAGGAACTCTTGATGATACATTGGTTGTTATATGTTCCAAAGATAAGATATCTGAATTAGGTGATGAGGAAAATATTCTCACAATGCTTTATTCTGAGCAAAAAAGCTTGGAACAAAAAATTAATGGACAGATTAATGGAATACTAAGTGATTTGCAAAAGGCAGATATGGTGAGAAAATTTATGCGCCCAGTGAAATCTATAAAATTCATGATAGGTAAGGAATATTTAAGCACTATGGTTGAAAGTGTTTTAACTGGGAAACCAGATTCGAGTGTCTATCAAATAGAAGATACTCTAATAAACAAAAATATTTACTTGTTAAAAAGCGAGCTAACTGAAGAATTAAAGAGTTGGATATTAGACAATAAGCTACTTGATTCTGGACATTTTAGACTAAATGATAAAATTTGTTCTAGGGATTGGATTCTAATTGATGAGATTATTCAAGATAAGGATAAGTTTGATAAAATTGCAATGTATTTTTATCATCATATAGTCGAGAAGTACAAAGATAAAATAGATAAACTATATATTATCGGCTTAGACTTTAATGGAATGCTTTTGGCTTCGAAATTGGGGTTTTTATTAAACGTTCCGTTTACTTACATTGTACCAAAGCACTCTGAATCATACCATGGTATTAATGACGTAAGCCCTGAGCTACTTGCAGACAAATCTATTGTTGTCATATATGATGTTTTAATAGATATGACGATGTTCAATGAGAATATCGAATTGTTTGCCAAGGCAGGACGAGAGGTATTAGGAATATATTCAATTTTTTTCCGTGAAAAAGTTGGCAGAGACATACTTTCCTCTGACTACACTATATATACCTTTAATAATCATTTTGACATAGAAATAATAAATAATATAAATTGCAAATACAGGGGAACCGAGTCTTGCATTAGGAAAAACCCTATAATCATTTAGTATTACTGATGAGGATGGTGAGTATGAGAATAATAGAGCCAAGTTTTAAAGTATTGGAAACACTAAATGGCAAAGAAATTCTAAAAAAAATAGAGTATGCAGGCAGAATATGCTATAAAAGCGAGAGTAAAATAACAGATGATTCAGCTATAAAGTTTGTGTCAACAATTCTATCAAGCGGACATGAATCAGTTATTGAGCACGAAAAGATAAGTGTCTTGATAATATGTGATAGGGGTGTTACTCATGAAATTGTAAGACATAGAATAGCAAGTTATAGTCAGGAGAGTACAAGATATTGCAATTATTCTTCAGATAAATTTGGAAATGAATTGACTTTTATAAAGCCTTTTTTTTGGGAAGAAAACAGCGAAAAATATGAACTTTGGAAAAAAAGTATGGAAATGATTGAGCGAAATTATTTAGAATTGCTGAGACTAGGAGCATCTCCACAAGAAGCAAGAAGCATACTACCAAATAGCTTGAAAACAGAAATTGTAGTGACTATGAATCTAAGAGAATGGAGGCACTTTTTCAAATTAAGAACAGCAAAAAATGCTCATCCCCAAATGAGAGAGATTGCGATACCATTGCTTATGCATTTTAAAGATGCACTTTCGATTATATTTGATGATATTAGCTGTGAATAGTTTTGGAATCATTTAGTTCGTCGGCAACATTTTGGCAACAAAAATCCAGATAGCCCAAAACATATGGATATTAAAAGCAATAAGAATACCACAAACTTAATCACCCAAACAAAATTGTTTAGATTAAGAATTTTGGAATTGAGAGGGAATAGAGAAAAAGTATAGCCGAATATTTATTAGTGAGAAACCGAGTAACTAAAGCGTACTAACACTTGAAAAAAATATATATAAATGCTACAATAAGCATACAAAAGGGAGTGCGTCAACACTCCCTCAGGCATAACCGCTATAAAGGCGGCAGGCTTGCATTAATTTTTGGATAAAATAATTGCTCACCTATTGCGTAGGGGGGGGGCAATTATTTTTTTATGTATGTCAATAGAAGTAACAAAAGACTTCCAAAAGCTAACATTAATGCTATAGCTTCATAAACAGACATAGGCTCACCTCCCTCCCGTGGAGGATAAGGGCAAGCCAAACCACCCATATGCAATTATGCTGATAATTATTATATATTATATTCCGCATAGCTTCAAGGCTATTCCTTCATCATATGGAATCCTCCTCCTAAAAAAAGCAAGTACCTTGCTCCTATTTGAAAATAGGTAGGCAGAGTACTTGCTTTTTCATCGTTAGATTATTATAAAAAGAAATTAATAAAAAATTGCTCCTAACTTATCTTTTATACTCAAATGCAATTCATCTATTTGCTTTCTAGTGCAATCCATAATTGAGACTATATCTTTTTTTGCAAATCCAAGCAATAACAGCTCAGCTAACCGTAGCTGTTCCATTGTCATAATAGAGGCTAACTCGATTTCAAGCAGTTTTTCCTCAAAAGCAACATCAATATCGCCAATGCAGTCATTAAAATTCTTCATAGCATCAAAACTATACAATCCATACTTTGGTTTACGCTTCTGCCTATTCTCACGCGTTTTATGATTATAAACGCACGTTTTCATCCTTCTGAATGCAATCGTTGAAAAAGCGTAACGGTTTACCAAATCCACATTTCCAAGATAATCCTGAACGGCCTTAATAAGCCCTTCTATAACTATTCCATAATATTCGTTCTCATCTAACCTAAATCTGCTCATAAATCTGTAAACCATATCGTGGTTTTCTTCAATAAACCTGCGTTCTTTATCCGTTATATAAGCTATTTTCATATAAATTCTCCTTTTCATAATAGAAAACTGCCATTTCGCAATGGCAGTCATCAGCATTTATTCTTTATTCAACTAATGTATCTGGATATAAGCGAAGTAAGATTCTTTGGAAGCTGATTTACATCAGTTATATCCAAGAAGCCATCTCCATAAATCCTTTCAATACAAGGCTTATCATCTCCAATGGCGGCCGCAAACATGGTAATGCCCTTGTTTGTATATTCACGCTTTATTCCACGCAAATCGGCTTCTGCCTCTGTTCCGTAATAACCAGTATCAGCAGGTTGCCCATCGGAGATTATTATCATAAGTTTGGTTCTCTCCGGTCTTGTTATAAGCCGTTCACACACAAATCGCAGTGCAGCACCATCACGGTTGGATCCTCTCGAACTTATATCCATAAGACGATAACGGTCCTTTTTATCAACCGATTCAAACTCTGAATATGCATATAAATCAACTCCACCATGGGTTGTGTGTCCATAAATGCATACAGGAATGTTTAGCTTTTCGCAGAAATCCTGCAATACTATGCTGGCAGCCCTGGCAGAAGTTGTTCTGTCATTACTGGACATAGATCCGCTTTCATCAACAAGCACACCTACAGATAGTTCAGCTTCATCAATAGGCAGGCGGTTATTATAGAAATATTTCCCGTCGTTGCTGGTTAGAGCTCGAATATTAAGCCTTTTACCCAATAAAAGACCGGTCTGCTTGGAACCATCACGCTTATCCTTCAACACCTGCATAACCTGTTGCTGCATACGCTTTGACAAAGAAAGCAGAGGCTTTGAAACAGACTCATAACTTTCAATCATTTCAGGCTCAACGCTAGTTATTCTATGTATGGTGACTTTCACGCCCTGATGGATATTGCCATATCTTACTTTTTTGGATGCCGATCTGAGTTCTTGAGTCAATTCTTGCTCCAGCTTAATATTGGTTCGATCTTCAGCAATGGAATTAAGTATTCTATTTATGTCTTCGGCAGATTTTTCATAACCGGAACCACTGTAAAAATTATCATACTCTGTATTTCCATAAACTCCACCGGTAATTTCTGTTGTTTTTTCTAACGCAATACGGCCGGTTTCATAGCCTCACTTGTTCCGCTGTTACCATAGGCGGATATATGCTCTTTAGACTTAGCAGGAATTGATGGGTCATTAAATGGCTCCGGCAATTCCAATCTCCACGTAAATGAGTCATAAAGTTTACAACTTGGCATAATTTATCATCCCTTTTTTTTCCATTCAACACAGAAATCATTCTCAGTAAACGAACCGAATAAGCCTTCACCCTTTATCGTTTCCAACAACTCCTTCCAATTTGCTTTAGGAGGGAAGTCAGGCAAAGAAAAACAATGGTTTTCCACATTACCTTCAGATCTAACAACTGATATATATCCAGATTCGTCAACTAGCATTTTATTGTGGCCTTTTGTATTAAGCTCTCGCACAATAGCAAAGAGTTCATCTCCACTATCGCCCTTGATCCAATCTGAAATACTAAACCTTTTTGGAGGTACAGTTATTTTATCTTCTGGTTTTGTTATACCGACCGTCTTTTCTCTTTGCCCCAATGGAATAACGCTAATTTTTTTCAAGGTCAATTCTCCGAACTGGTGTTGGAAAATGTCAATGCAATCGCATTCAGGAATGTTAAACACTTTAATGCGACCGAATTCTCCGCCTAATGCAAGAGCAATAGGGTTCATGTTTTTCATCCATTGCCAATTTGCATCAGGATAAAGGCTCTTTAGCTGATCGTTTATGCGGCTTTCAAAATGTAGTTTAAGCGCTTTTTCATATAATTCTTTACCTGAAAAATTATCGGGCTCATCCTCATCATCAATATTGCTCGCCGGCTTGATTTTAGACAAAACTACTGCACCTTTTTTAATTAAAAATGCAAGCAGATTGAAAACAATCCATAAAATTGCGGCTGCCAATACTAATAATTGCCCGTTTCCATAGCCGAAAACTGCCATGATAATTAACGATGTAACTATGAGCATTGTCGTACTGATTTTCCAATGATTCTTCAATATTTTTTTCATAATTAAGCTCCTTTTCAATATAAAAAGAACTGATATGCTCAGTCCTTTTTCGTAATATGCGACTTCAAATTAAAAAAGCGGCTCCTCAAACTCATCTTCAATATCAGAAGTGTGATAATCCTTTTCTATATCCGCTTCTAATTGAGAAGTATCCGGGCTTTTCTCTCGACTTACGGGGATATAATCCCAACTAATAATATTAAGCCGATTAATCATACGCTTGTTGCCGTCTTCTCGTTCATAAAATTCAACATCCAGATCGCCTAAAACATTTATGATGTTTTTTGTTGTGACACCTGCCTTTATAAAGCTCTCAGCTGATGTGCCATAAAGCCAGCATTGAAAATAAATGGGATGTTTTTTGTCGCCAAATCCTTTTTCAACTGCAAGGTCAAATTTTACATACGGCTTTCCTCTTTCGCTCAACGATAATTCTGGGTCCTTTGTCGGCCGTCCGAAAACTGGCACAGGAATCGTTCTCATTAAATCATCTCCTTCTTTTTTATATAAGCAGCGTATAGCCTTTATTTGCTAAAGCTGCTTTAGGACAATAAAAAAACGGCAATGATAACAGCTCTCTTTCGAGCTTTAATCATTGCCGCAGTGTACGGTTCCCCGTAGAAATTAGGACATAATATGTCCCGCAAATATACAATCATCGACAGTATGTGCAGCGATATTTTCATATCACCTTAAGCACAGAATAATTATTACTTTAACAGTGTACTACTATATGTTGTACATGTCAAGCTAATATGTCTATATATGGCGATTCATTTATAAACTATTGATTTTGGATATAGAGCATCATAAAAGCTCGTTTGAACTGCCGACGATCTTACGGGTAATTTCTTCTAATACTTTGTATTCGCTAACACCAATTGGCTTTGTCATATCTTTGAGTGCGTATTCAGCAATCAGTTTGTTTTTGTTTCGGCATAGAATCAGCCCTATGCTGTTGTTATCCTGCTCAGTCTTTAATAAATCATCAATTGCTGATAAATAGAAATTCATTTTACCTGCATATTCCGGATGAAATTCACCTGTTTTTATTTCAATTGCAAAGAAGCAGTGTAATTTGTAATTATAAAAAAGTAAATCAAGATAAAAATCGCCATCTGCAACTTTTAAATGATATTGGTTTCCGATGAAGGCGAATCCGTCTCCCAGCTCAAGTAGAAACTTCGTAATATTCTGAACCAAACTTTTTTCAATATCCTTTTCAAGCAATTTTTCTTCCATAGAGAGAAATTCGAATACATAAGGGTCTTTAATTGTTTCAATAGCCAGCTCACTTTGAGGCTCAGGTAGCTTTGTTAGAAAATTTGTTGTTTTAGTTGAAATAGCCTGACGTTCATAAAGCTGGGAATCTATTTGCATGGCCAAAATATTAGAAGACCAACCATTCTCAATGGTTTTATTGGCATACCAAACTTGCGCCTCATAAGAACTTCCTTTATCCATAAGTTTGATTATATGTCGCCAACTAATTTGTGCAACAACCTGTTGCACAAATTCTTCATCAGGAAAATCCTCAGTAAACTTCTTCATATATTTTAGATTTCTAACAGAATAACCTTTAATACCAGGAAAGTCACTTTGTATCTCTTTAGAAAGGTTATCAATGAATTTATTTCCCCAAGAGGAATTATCAATAAGTACTTTACCTATATGTCTGTAGAGCATAATAAGCTCTTTGTTAGCCGATAGAACAGCACGGTATTGAGCCTGTTGTATCTTTATTTTTATATCCGATATGACAGCTATATAATTACTTTGTTCAAGCGCCATCTCTTACCCCCAAATTCTAGCATAAACATATTATAACAATCAAACCAAGTCATTTCAATGAAATTCGATTTAAGATACCCCTTTCAAATCAAATAATATCATTCTTTTCTCACACAATCCATTGATAGAGTTTAAAACTGCCATACGCTGCTTTTCGAATATTTCTATATCACCAGCCTCTGCACCGGTTTCTAATTTCGATATAACCGCATATAGGTCGTCTGCTGATATTTTTTTGCGCTTTGCTATATTAAATATTCGCTTTTCATCCGGAGTCATTTTGGGTCTAAGCAAAAGCCCATTAACTTTTGTAATCGACTTATGCTTAATGAGCATATCAATGTACGCAATTATAAATAGGAACATATTTTTCCTAATCGGAATTATCGTAAGTTGTTTTAGCAAATTATAAAGCGAATCTCTTCCGGAAACACCGCTACCTGACACTATGAGTTTTCTCGTTTGCAGTCTTATGAATAAATCATCAAAACATATAGAATCATTAGGCTCAGAATAATTTTTTATCAGATGATTAAATTTTTCTTCTATCTCCTGCTTAGTCTTGATACCCCATACAGATATAGACCATATAATCCTTTCATATTGAGAAACCCTCTTAGCTTCATTTCCTACCACAATATTGAATGATTTTTCAGATTCTATGTACTCGCAACGCCCCACGGCGGTATATAGATTGACCATAAACACACACTCCATTCTGTTGTTTTTTATACCTCTAATGTATTAGTGCTCTTTTTGTTAAAAAACCTGCTCTAAAAGCAACAAAAAAAGGAGAGCTGCCGCTTTGCTCGAAGCAACAGATCTCCTTAAATTTTAATTATGTATTACGCTATTTATTAAATGTAAATAATCGCTTGTTCAATTGCATCTTAATACCCGGTTCTTGGGAGCTTTTCCGTCTGTGTCTTATAAATTTTTGTCAACCATGTTGTATTCCCTATAATCCATTCAATACCATATTTCCCGCCAATGTCAGCCTTATTAGCAAACTCTGAAATATTGGTAACATTTCCCTTAACGGTACAAAGAATCTTAGGATTTTCCACCTGACAGAAGCCGGCTTTAACTACGCCGAATACAAACATGACTTCCGTTACATATTCATCGCTATAGAGCCCTAAACTGGCGCTGCTGCAATCAACAACATTGTTCTGAGTAGTGGAAAGATTATCCGCCATAACACGGTAATCATTTTTATTTGTCTTAAACATAATTTTATAACGCAATGACTGATTGAAGCTGCCGGTTATAATTTTGTCCAAAGTTACAGCGTGTGCCGGAATTACATCCCTGAAGAAAAAGTCGGTAAGTGGCCCTGTTGACTGGTTTTGAACAGTCTTGAATTCATAGGTTACCTGCTGGCCCGGCATCGTTTCCAGTGGGCCTACTTTTTTAATACCAACACCTGTATTAGCAGATTCGTTTGTAAATTCAAATTTGAGGATCTGGTTTGAAAATTCGATTTCCACATCCAATATCTGATCGCTCATTTTGTAATACGGGCTGGCTTTGATTTCTTTTACAATCACACGACCCAGAGGTAATGGTCTGGAAATACCAACTCCGTTAGGTCCTGTTTCGAACTGGTCCAGCACCTGCACTGTTTTATAATGAGTGACTTCAAATACGCTGCCGGCTAGAGGAGTACCCTTTGGTAGTCCAGTCATTTCGTTATCATCTGCACTTTTCTTGAGCACATGGATTTGCCCCATCATAGGCGAATTTGTCCAAGTAATTTCCGTGTAGCTGCCGGCTTTAAACTCTACTGTCTTATACTCAGTATCCCGAATATACCCCGGAGCTTCTCTTGTCTCCATGATCTTATAACGGCCTTCAGGCAATATTCCAGAAAAATCTACGATTCCATTATTATCACTGTAATATGGACCACCGACTTCTTGAAGTGTTGTGAAGTTATATACCCTGAATTCCACACCGGAAATTCCCGAACCGGTCACTGAGCAAATCTTCTTAATCCGCAAACCGGATAACGGAGTATTTTCAACTCTAAGGGTTTCTGCTTTACCTTCACGAACTGTAATCTTATAAACTTCATCATTAGGTTCGTAATTAGGCAAACCTTTTAACTCGGTTATGTGATAGTTCCCGGCTTCAAGCTCTAAATATATACGGCCTTTTGAATCCGTTTTTAAGTCATTTCCAATCAGTTCACTATTTTCTTTGCGAATCTCGAAAATAACACCCGGCAACACTTTTGAAGAGTCTGTGCTGTCAGTTTTTGTTATCAGCAATGAGCTAACAGGGGTATTCTCCCATTCAATATATACGGTTTCACCCAGCTTAACTTCAATGTGCTTTGGTTCTAAGTCATTTTCATATCCATCATTTTTTACTTCTTGAAGCACATAATTACCTGCTGCTAAATCGCTGAAGAAAATCTCGCCTGATTTAGAAGTTTTGTATTCCGTACCGATGCGCTCACCATTGATTTTGCTCAAGGTGAATGTAACTCCTTCGATTGGGCTGCGGTCTACAGAAGATATTTTCTTCAAGTGAATGGAGCCTAATTTTGTATTCACAAACTCAAGCGTTATCAGCTTAGGATTAGTTGTAACCTCGAAATCCTGCGGAGTTGGATTCAATGAATAGCCTGTTGTACCGACACTTGTTTCATAAGCGGTATACCAACCGGGTGCAGGGCCTTAAGCAAAGATAGTTCTGCATTGTCCCAGAAATGATCTCCTCGACCTGAGCTAGTATTGCGAATAACGACATCACATAAAACATTAGTCATTAATTCGTTTCCATCGGTTTCAGCCAGGCAATGCCAACTGTCTGAATTTTCCGGATTAACTAAGTTGAACTGTTTCACGGGCATAATAATTTGCTTTGATTTTCAAGAGGAATTTATGAGTGGGTATTGCAGCAGTAATATATCCTTCCAAACCATTAAAATGAATAAGTTCAAAGGGAGTGATTTATACAAATACTAAAAAGGTAGTTTCAGTATTAGAGATTACCTTGCTGTTAATTTCCACGTTGTATGCTGCCGGCATTATTGCACAGTTTATGAATAACTACGCCCAATGGCAGGAGGCAGGAAATATAATTGGCAGCAGAGTGCCGCCGGAGCTTCCAACGATGAACTTCATAATTTGCATCAAATCTATTTTCATAATGCCCTATGGACTTCAGGCAATAGGAATATGTATCGTCGCTATAGGCATTCTTATGGTTACAGTATTTAATTTTGGGCGCAGCGGAAAAACAGAGCTTGACCGGGATCGTAATTTGGAATATTCAGATAAAGGTACCTATGGTACGGCAGGCTATATGACTCAAAAGGAGCAGGCAAAAGTACTTAACGCCTCCAAGTCAGTCTATGATATAAACGGAACCATATTAGGCATAAAAGATAAGAAAATCATAAGCTTACCTGAAAAAACAAGGATGAATAAAAACATTGCTGTGTATGGAGCTTCCGGAAGTATGAAATCCAGAGCCTTTGCTCGAAATATGATTTTTCAATGTGTAAAGCGCGGAGAATCTCTTATTATAACGGATCCCAAAAGTGAGCTGTACGAGTCTATGAGCCAGTATCTAAGAAATAATGGGTATACCTGAATCTCTTGAAGCGACAGTGCTGAGTTGAACCGTGCCAGTTTTGGCAGGTCGCATAAATAATTTAGTAAAACAGGCTTACCTTCTAAAAAAGCATCGTGTTCAAACAATCGGTTTTTATCAGAGGGGCCCAGATTATGGAGTAAAGAAGCGTTTAAGGATTTGCGCATTTTTTCGTTGCTGAGAATGCGAGTAAGTATCTCTCCATTTTTATCCAAAGTGAAGTAGAAAAAATTTTCAAATGTTCCGTCAATCATAAAGTAATTCTTATTGGTATTATCCATCAGTTCGGTTGCTAAAGACATATTCTTGCCAAATAATACAGCGCCAATTTCTCTGCCTTTAAATGATTTCACTTGCATATCATAAGCTAAGTAATGCCGAAGTATTGACTTAGCTCGTAGCTCTGAGCTTGTATTCCATTTCATTCGTGAATCGCCTGTATTGTATATCATATACGCATCTGTTTTTGTAATAAACAAACCGGCGGCCCTGGCGTTTCTCATTTTTGCTATTTCTCCGCCAATATCCTTGTATTCTCGTGAAGTATAAAAGGCGGTATAAGGGTACATGTCAAGGATTTGCTCCTTATCACCTGGATAAAACAGTTTTGCTTTTTCGTCCCTAAATGTTTTAACATGGACATTGTTCATCAATACAATTATCTCAGCTATACGCTGAAGCCGAATTCGCCGCCGTAACTCGCTCTTAACCCGATTGGTTTCTGCATTTTCTTCCAATGCGTATGAAAAGCGCTCATGGTTATTGGATAGTAATTGCTTTTTGCCTTTTATTGTAACCCTATATCCCCTAAGTCCATTTCCGGTGTGCAACTTTATGAAACCGGCATCTCGAAGTTGGGTTATTATACGACCGATATATTTTTTGCTGGATATATTTATGTTGTATATTGTGTCAGCATCCATCTCTCCGGAGATACAAATCAGAGAAAGAATTGTGTATGCTTGATGATTAATTGTTACCACTCTTGTACCCCCAGTTTTCTACCATAGATTTACCCTATGCACATAGACTAGGGTAAATCCTGTAAATTTCAACACCCAGCAAAGCCTTATTTCACAAGGGGTTAGAATGCCCTGAGCATGGTAGAAAAACCAACTGCCATATTCGCCTTGTTTTTCTACCATGAATTTACCCTACGTTTTTACATTTTTTATAGTGGCAGAGATTCTAAAATAGCATTATTCTCAAGCCAGTCAGGGAACAGATTTTTCTCCAAAACAGTTAAGCAGGTATAGTCGCTGTCACCGAGTTTTGTACAGTTGAAAGAGGCACAATATCTGCCTGAATCATCAACCATTGTATATGCGGCAATCAGGTCTATTATCTCTTTCGTTTCAAAGTTATCGTAATCCCTTATTTTCGTGGATACTGCATTACTATAATAGTGGGTCATGCATATAACATTATCCTGCATTTTACTGAAACCAATATTACTGTCATATTCATCAAGTGCCGCATATAAGGCATCTAATATGAAATGGCCATTTTCTGAACGGCGCTTCTTTGGCAGAAGGGAAGGGAATTTTATATTTATAATTCCTGTATCATTACACTGGTGTATTTTGATGTCATGTTCAACAGAAACCAGCTTCAACAGCTCCTTTTTGCTTATGCCCGTTGATTGGCAAATGAGATTTCGGATTTTACAGGCAATTTTCTCAGCCTTGAAGCATGAATCCATAATAAGTATGTTGTATTTATCAGGCTCAATGCTCATATCCATAAAACTTGATGCGGTTAGGGTTCCATTTAAGCCTTCAATTTCGGTCATTATGTTGTTCAGTGTAGTATTTAGTGTTTTTTTATCCATTGGCAAACTCCTTTTTTTACAAAGAAAAAACGCCCAATTTTAGGCGTTTTATGTATTGTTATATTTAGTTATGGTTTATTTCAAGTTATCAGTACTACGACTTTGATGCATGATTGAAACGATACTTACTATATCTTTGTAAAAAATATAGTAGATGTTGTAATCATAACCCTTTACAACATATCTCCTATATTCATATACCCCTTTATGCCGCTTTTCGATAATTGTACCGGCTTGAGGGAACTGTTCCAATATTGAAAAAGCATTATCAATACTTTCCAACAGGTTTATGGCTGCTTGAGGCGAGTTAAGAGTTTCAGAAATATATATGGCAATTTCTTTAATGTTTACTTTAGCTTCAGGATATACATCAAGCTCGTAATTTTTGCTCATATTCTGCTTTTAACTCCTTAATGAATTCTCTACCATTTTGACGGCCTTCGCCTTTTAAAAACTGTTCCGTGCCGCGTTTTATACTCTCATATGTTTCAGAGTCTATAGAATCGTCAACAAAATCCGGGATATAGTTTATTTTTTTACTAGCTAATTCAGACATACAAATCACCTCTATGATTTTCAATTATTATCCTTTTCCGGATTGCTATTTGCGAATAATTTTTCTTTTATCTCTCGCATGAATTTATGTCCCTCTACAACTCTCCCATTTTCAATGTCGCTCATACCTCGCTCGATTGCTTCATAAACTTCTGAATCAAAAGGCTCATCTAAGAAATCAGGAATTGGTGCTGTTTTTATTTTTTTGCCTGCTAATTCAGACATGTGAATCACCTCTATAGTTTTCAATTATATATTGTTTAGAGTAATTTCATTATGCTCATAGAATACCACATTCGCAGGATTAATACAATTACAATCAACTATCAGCCCGCTTGAAATATCTTACATTACCGTCATTTTCCATACAGTATCCGATGGTATTGTAAACTTTGATATCTTTCACTTGGGACTTATCATCAATCAGCACAATGCGTTTTGCCACATATTGATTTCGCTTATCACTTCGTTGCGCGCGATTGATAATGACTTCCTGCCCTTGTGGAACATGGATAATTTCATAATCCTCACTATCCATAAGAAAAACAATCTGAACAGGGAATACACTTGGAGAATGGTATTCAACCCGATCAATATAATCAAGCAATATCCAAAATGTCTTGATTATACTTTCATCAAGCGTCTTTAAGTCGGATTCGGTTGTCGCCAGATAGTGATTTATTCTGTCATGATATAATCTACCTTCTTTAATGAGCCGATTGATTAAATTGTTTATACTCGGCTCTCTTTCTTTCGGATAAAGTGAAATAATCTGTTGATATTGAAGGGTTTTATACTCCGATAAAATATTTACTATTTTTATTGCATCTGTTTCACTTATAAAGAGTTTTGTCAACATCTCACCTCCCGTTTTACACAGCGTTAATTATTGTCTTACAATTTAACACTGTGTTATTTTCTGCTCAAAGAATTTAATGCTGTGTTAAATACTGCTTGTATGAATTAACACAGCATTAATCGCTTTGTAACATCAATTGTGTAAAACTAACACAGTGTAAACTGATTATGAGTATTTCTTCCGTTGTTAATCTATTACGTCAATCGCCTCCACTGTTTTTCTTCTTAAGATGTCCTTCAGCTCTGATCGGTCGGAGGTAATCAGGTCCTTTTCGTAATCGCTGGCCTTGAATTCAACAGTTACATTATTGTTATTCGTTGAAATAAGACCATTGCCGCGCTGAAAATGCTTTACTGCAAACATTTCCGAAACCGAAAGATTCAATATATTCTGAACACTTCCTGCTTCTTCATCCTCTAAATTGAGGATAATCTTTGTTTTGGCATTATTAAGGATTCCTTTACCGTATTTTCCACCCTCAAGAGAAATCAATTCAGACAGTTCTTGGCAGGCACATATTGCAGCGCCGCCATACCCTCTGATAATGCGAAAAATCTCCAATACAAATTCAGCGGCCAATGTATTTGAAGTGGCACCCACCAGCTTCCAAACCTCATCAATAAATATTGCTTTTTCTTGTGTGCGGTTTTCTTTGGCTTTGTCCCAAACATAATCTAAGGTCACAAACATTCCAACTGTAAGCAGATCGCCTGATAATTCAGATATATCAAGCACTGTATACTGGTTGTCCAGATTCACATTCGTCTGCTGATTAAAAGATTTTGCTGAGCCATGTACCAGGCGATTGAGAATATTAGCAAGCCGCTTTGTTTCCGCTTGTTTTATGAGAATATTGTAAACATCTTCCAGAATAGGCATCTCCTTATATCTTGTAGGATTATATGGATCAAAAAGTGAATCGTTATCATGGGTGATGCCTTTAGATTCGTAGGTCTTAACCAAGGCTTCATCCAATAACTGTTTTTCTTCATAATTCATATCTGGTATAAGCAAACTGAAAAATATATGCAGGCTTTGAATTTTTGATGATAAATCAGATTTTTCTATTATGCCGCCGTCAATAAGTTCTGTAGCGGTTTTGTCAACCTGCCGAATCTCCATAATATTGATACAATTCCGCGAAGCCGGTGAGATTGATATAAATTCTCCTCCAATATTATTACATGCCCTAAAAAGTTCATGCCCTTTAAGCGGAGCAATAATATATACCGGAATATTCTTCCTACGCATACGCAGCGCCATCAACAGACTTTCACCGTTCCAGCCAATAACAGCAAATATTCCAATTGGTAGCGCCGTAAAGCAAAGAGTTGCTATTTTTGCAGTCAAGCCAAAATCAAGCTGAAAAACTCCATAAATAATTACTGTGGATATAATGCCCAACTCAATCATATTTCTTAATCTAATCGAGCCACCGAAAACAGTTCCTGTATCTACAAAATTGGGTGGGAT
>JGI994J12354_10001955_pt1 | contig 20617 bp, 16 predicted proteins | sample IntmicLarv3ML3BL_FD_12354 | JGI IMG/M metagenome (IMG submission 12354)
CGACAGAGAATTGAAACTTCTCTCGCGTATACATAATTACGGCGATTTTCTGGAATGCTACGAAAACGCGAGACTTGCAGGTTTTACAAATATAAATGTCGATATTATGTATGGTATCCCAGAGCAGACTTTGAAAAGTTTTTATGAAACCTTGAAAAAAATTATACGGCTTAAACCCGAGCATATATCGGCTTACGGATTGAAGATTGAGCCCGGAACGGTTTTTTATAAAAATCACGCGAAAATACAGAGATTTTTACCGTCTGAGGACGATGAACAGAAAATGTATTTTATGTGCGGTGAATTGTTGGGCAGAACGGGATATAATCACTATGAAATCTCGAATTTTTCGAAAAAAGGCTGCGAATGCAGACATAATCTGAAATACTGGACCTGCTCCGAATATATCGGGCTTGGGACGGGAGCGCATTCGTATTTTTCAAACTGCCGTTTTTCGTTTAAAAAAGATATAAAAGAATATATAAAAAATTTCAATTACAGCGAGACAAAACTTAACGGGATAGACGTTTTTGACCTTGAAAAATATAATTTGTTCGATGAACACACGGAAATAAAACCGAATGAGAGAATAGGCGAATATATAATGCTTGGGTTCAGACTTAAATCGGGAATTGACGTAAATAAATTCGCCAAACTTTTTTACATGGATTTCGACGGTATGTATTACGATAAAATTTCGCCGTTTATAAACAGCGGGCATATCGTAAAAACAAACGAGGGTTACGCGTTTTCAATTGAGGGAATGTTCGTTTCAAATTATATACTGAGTAAAATAATTGATTTTGAGTAGATTTGTGCAGATTCGAAAATTTTAAAGGAGCTTAAATTTATGCCTAAGCAGATTGAGCTGAACAGCGTGAAAATAACAGGCGGATATTTTTACGAAAAACAACACATGAACAAACATGTTACAATCCCCGCGACATACAGACAATTTTACAACACAGGAAGAATCGACGCGTTTAAATTAAAATGGCGGAGCGGCGACCCCAATAAACCGCATATATTCTGGGACAGCGACGTTGCGAAATGGATTGAGGGCGCGGCGTATACTCTTGTATACAAGAGGGACAAAAACCTTGAAACATTGATTGACGCTATCGTTGACGATTTGGTCACAAGTCAGACAAGCGAGGGATATTTTAACAGTTATTATCAAACAGTAGAACTCGCGAACAGATTTACAAACAGAAACAACCACGAATTATACTGTGCGGGGCATCTTATCGAGGGTGCTGTCGCGTACAAAAAAGCGACGGGAAAAACAGAATTTCTCGACGCTATGCGAAGATACGCGGATTATATACACGAAATATTTACGGACCCTTACAGGGATAAAAATTTTGTCACCCCCGGACATGAAGAAATAGAACTCGCGCTTGTTAAATTATATCATGAGACAAACGACGCTAAATATCTTGATTTGAGCAGGTTTTTTATTGATATGAGGGGAACTCTCGACGGTGAAAAACAGACTTACTCGGATTGGGCGAGTCCGAATTACGCGCAGGACCATCTTCCGATAGCGGAACAGGCGACGGCGGAGGGTCATGTTGTAAGATGTTTATATATGTTCTGCGGAGCGGCGGATATTGCTATTGAGTTTAACGATAAAAATTTACGAAAAGCGTGTGAAACCGTTTTTGATAATATCGTCAGCCGAAGAATGTATGTAACCGGAGGAATCGGCGGAAATTATTCGGGCGAGGCGTTTTCTTACGATTACGATTTGCCGAATGAGATTGCGTATACCGAAACATGCGCGTCTATCGCTATGGTTTTCTTTTGTCAGAGAATGTTTCTTTTGACGGGTGAAAAAAAATACATGGACATAACGGAATTGCAGTTATATAACACCGTCATGGCGGGTATATCCCTGCACGGCGATAAATTTTTCTATTGCAACCCTCTCGAAGTACACCCCGACCGAAGAGATTATTATACAAATATAAAAAATTCACAGTTTGCGCCCGAATATGAAAGACCCGAATATTTCGGCTGTTCCTGCTGTCCCCCGAATGTAATACGCCTTATCGCTTCACTCGGACAATATATGTATCATGTTGACGGAGATAACGACGATAAAATTTACGTGAATTTATATAACACGTCTGAATTTACGCATAACGGGGTAAAAATAACGCAGGAAACGGATTATCCCGGAAACGGTAAAATAAATTTCACTATATCAACAGATAAACCCGTGAAAATATATTTCAGGATTCCCGACTGGTGTAAAAATCAAACGGGAAAGAACGGATATANTTGTATAAAACTGGATAAANCCGAAGAATATAAATTCGAGCTTGATTTTGATATGCCCGTCGTTGAGCTTCACGCCAACCCGAAAGTACACTATTGTGCAGGGCGAATCGCGGTAAAACGCGGTCCTGTCGTATACTGCGCCGAAGGTGTTGACAATTCTGAAAATTTATTGAAATCCGCGACAATATATAACAGTGAATACACATGCGAACAATCGCAAATCGCCGGAAGTAATATCGTAAAAATAACATGCGATTGTGAAACAATTGTCGAATCGTCGAGGGTTTTGTATTCCGAAACGCCGTTTAAACGTGAAAAACGCTGTCTTTCGCTTATTCCCTACGCATCGTGGGCAAACAGGGGCAGAACGGAAATGCTCGTATGGTTTTTGAAGTCGGAAAAATAGATATGTATATAGAAAGGGGGGAGCGGTAAATCAACCGCTCCCCTTTTGTTGTTTTTTGTTTAATTTATCTCGCCGCAACCGACTTCTTTTCGAGCCACACCGACGGCTTCATAAGTATCAGCACGGGGAAAAATTCGAGTCTCCCCAAAAACATACATATCATAAACGCCGTTTTTGACAGCCACGAAAACGACGAATAATCATAATGCAAACCATCGCTTGATATTCCGACGCCGACATTACTCAACATCGCGATTACCGACGAAACCGTCAGCATTATATCTTTTCCCTCAATAGAGACAATCAGCGTCGCGACAAAGAAAACCGCGAAATATACAAATAAAAATACGGCTGTTTTGGTTATTATTTCGTCGTCAACTTTTTTTCCGTTTATCGTTATCGCTTTTACACTGTTCGGGTGAAGCATTTTTCTCAATTCAACTCTCGCGGTTTTAACGAGTAATATAACCCTGACTATTTTTATTCCGCCGCCTGTTGAACCGGAACAACACCCGACAAACATCATACACAATAATAAAAATTGACTTAACACAGGTATCTGCGGTGACGCGAGCAGAGGTGAATATCCTGTCGTCGAAATAAACGACGATATTTGAAACGCCGAAAACTGTACGGCTTCGCCGAAAGAATTTACTTCGCCGTATATATTAATCGTCATAATTATCAGAGAAACAAACGCTATACCGCAGTATACGCGCAGTTCTTCGTCTTTTAAAACCTGTTTGAAATTTCTTTTCGCCATGTAAAAATATATAAAAAAACTTATCCCGACTAAAAACATAAACACGGCTATTATTATTTCTGCGGCGGTGTTGTCGTATGCCCTGACCCCGTCGTTCATGTTTGAAAATCCCGCGCTTCCCGCAGTCGCGAAAGCGTGGATAAGTGAATCATATAACGGCATTCCCGTTAAAAGTAAAAGTATGGTAAGTAAAACCGTTATGGATATGTATATAAGATATATTATTTTCGCGACTTCTTTTATCTTAGGCAGGATTTTTTCTCTTGAAACACCTGTTATAACCGACATTTCCGCTCTCAGAAGATTTATCGACGAAGCGTTTACGGCGGGAAGTACAGCCATCATAAACATCAGTACGCCGACACCGCCAATCCAGACCGAAAGCCCTTTCCAAAATACGACGCTCCGCGCCATATTTTCAACGTCGCCAATCATTGTCGTCCCGGTTGTGGTAAATCCTGCGGTGGATTCAAAAAGACAATCAATAAAATTTTTTGATGAACCCGACAAAAAATACGGCAGTGCACCGAAAATTGAAAATGAAACCCACGTTAAAACAGTCGCCGCAAATGCGTCTTTAACCGTGATTTTACTTATTTTCGGTTTTATCAAAGCCAAAGTAAACCCCAAAGCCGCGAGCAATAAAATCGGGAAAATAAAAGCCAGCTTGCTTTTTAAACTTTCCCCGAAAATAAACGAAACCGCGAGAGGTAAAATCATAAACGCGGATTCTATTTTGAACATGTTGCCCAGTAATTTTAATATAAGTGAGTAGTTCATTTAAGTTATCCCCAAAAATAAACATATTCGAGGGCGGGAAAATCCCGCCCGTAATTATTATAATATATTCAGATAAATCTGCTTTTGATACATTTTTATTGCNGTGTATCGTCTTTATCCAGTTTGAGCAGTTCCTCGACGTTTATACTCTCTCCGTCTCCCCAAAGTTTTTCGAGTTTGTAATAATCCCTCGCTTCACTGTTGAAAACATGCACAAGAACGGAATCATAATCGAGTATAATCCAGTCGGTGCTTCCGCTGCCGCTTGTTCTCGACGGTACGATGTTATATTTTTCTTTAAGCTGAAACTCAACCTCACCCGCGAGAGCTCTTATATGCGTTGACGAAGTACCTGTTGCAACAACAAAATAATCGGATATAATCGTCTGGCTTCCCGTCTCGATTATTTTTATACTGCGCGCTTTTTTGTCGTCCAGAATAACGCCGATTTTTTTCGCTAGTTCTTTTGATTTTTCCACCTGTTCGGGGTTGATTTCAAGATATTTTACCGTTTCTTTTTTTCTGAGATTCCCCGTTTCAGCTTCGTTTTCGTTCTCTATTTCGTTTTCAACATCTTTTTCCAATTCCATGTCCTTTTCCATTTCCATCTCAATATCCATTTTAATAGTTCTCCTTCCAAAAATTGTTGAATAAAAATGTGTTTACTTGTATTTTTTATTTTTACTTGACCAAGCCGTCCATTGTTACTCCGTCTATATCGACGGGATATTTTGTCCCGACGTCGGCGTCGTATATATTTACCCTTGATTTCGGTATATCCTCGTTATAAGGATTGTAATATTTGTTTATTATCTGCATAGTCTCATCGCTGTACGCTTCATAGCGCGACACGGAGCCTATCCAGTCGCCCGGTACAGTATGCGTCCGCATATTCTCAAATTTAACACTCATGGCTTTTGTCACAAACCAGCCCGCATCGCTCAATATTATATCCGTTCTCACATATTCCGAAGCGGTTTTTAACATTGCGTCCATCGTCTTTTTATTGAAATTGAACAGTTTTTTCGCCAGCACGGCGATAAATCTCTGCTGCGTCTGTATTCTTCCTATATCTTCGGCGGGATAATACACACCGTCAATCGTTCTTCCGTATCCCGGATAACCGGGGTCGCCGTGTCTGAATCTTATGAGCTGCTCCGCTTTCGCGCCGTTTAAAGTCTGCAAACCCTCTTGTAAATCTATATATAAATCCTGATATGGGTCTGTGTATTTCATTCTGAACGGAACGTCAAATTCAACCCCGTCTATTTTATCCACAAGAAATTTAAACGCACCCAAATCTATAGACAAATATCTGTCGCACGGTACTCCGAACGTGTATTTTATCGTTTCCTGAAGGAATTTCGTCCCCGCTTCTTTCGCTTTTTCCCTGTCCTGAGTAGCGCGCCAGCCCGCGTTGTAACCTTTCGCGTAAGCTCCGTTTATTTTACCGGAGTGTCCGTCAACGGTTACTGAAATATCCCCCGATATTTTATACGTCGTTTTTTTCATGTTTACATATGTGTCTCTGGGGATATTCAAAATAGAAATTTCGCTGTTTTTAACGTCGAACATTACAAACATTATCGTGTCGGTGTTTAATCCGCTGTCCGTACCTATGACTAAAAAGGTGTAACTGTCTCCCCTGTTTCTCGCGGGGGGCGGAATTTTCACCCCTTCGTCGTCCGTGGCGGCTTCCTCGTCGTCGGGCAATAACATTTCATAATCGTCATACGGGTCGGGTGCGTCAACTTCTATATTCGGCTCGTAAACATACAGAAAAATAACTATCGAAAGTAAAAACACAAACAGAAGCGATAAAAACGTGAGTAAAATAACCCTGCCGACCGTCAAGACTTTCCCGTTTTTATTCTTCCCCTTGCCTTTACTTTTCTTTTTGCTGTTTTTATTTTTTTTTCCTCCGCTAATCCGGGGGACTTTTAATTGGTTCATATTTTTTTACACCATAATTTTTAAATAAATGAATTCCTGTGTTTTACAGTGTCTTTATGAATGAAAAGATTTTCTTCAATCAACGCCTCTATCGTTTTATTACAGGAGAATAATATCGTTTCGTCCAAAATTTTGTATTTCTCACCGAGTGTTTCCGCGTTTTTTATTCCCGAATAAAAATATTCCCTGACCTCAACGCAATCGCCGTATGTTCTGTTAATCTCGATATAATCGGCGAGATAAATTATTTTGTCTGCTATAAACGAATCTACCGGACCTCCGAGAGTATGATTATATATCGCGTTAAAAATTATATCGTCCGCGTAAAATTCATATTTCGCGATATACGCCGCGGTTTTGGAATGAACGGGTTTTTCTGATTTTATATCGTCATAATTCAGCTCAAAATTATATTTCGCGGATATTTCAACCTGTTTTTTCATGTCAAATTCTTTTGTTATATCGTGCAAAATCGCTGACGCTTTTATTTTTTTTATCAGTTTGGCATCTGTAATCTCAAAAATCCCCGCGAGTTTTACCGCTTCTTCTTCAACTCCGAGCGTATGAACATATCTTTTTTCTTTAACAAACGATTTAACAATTTCCCTAAGTCCGTCCAAGTCATCCCAGTTTATATTATCTTTATTGCAAAACATACATGTTTCTTTCTTTTATATAATTCAAAACCTCAGGGCTCAAATAACAATTCAAATAATCAAAATCACGTTTTTTTATTTTTTCCCTGAGTTCCGTCGAGGATATTTCAAACACAATATTATCCAGAAGTTCAACCGTATATCCCCGGTTTTTTAAATCATCTCTCTGTTTAATAACTTCGTTTATCTCTTTTTCATTTCGGTTTCTGAAAGCAACGGTAAAAACGCACATTTCGAGAAGCTCCCTGTAATTTCGCCAATGTTCGAGATATAAAAACATATCCGAACCGACCAGAAAATATATCAAATCGCCCGAATATATCTCTCTAAGCATTTTAACCGTATCAAAAGTATAGCTCACGCCGTCTTTTTTTATTTCTATATCCGAAACTTCTATATTATAACCCTTGTATTTATCACAGTCAAAGCAAACTTCGCACATTTCATAACGCATAAAAGGCGTTACGTTTTCGTCGTTTTTTTTATGGGGCGGGATATTTGACGGTATAACAAGAAGTTTATCAAGACCGCATTTATTGTAAAACTCCTCCGCCATACTCTCATGTCCTTTGTGAATCGGATTGAAAGTCCCGCCGAAAACGCCGATTTTATTCATACAAAATACAATCCGTCCTCTCCCCTGTTTTCATATATATTATAACACAGCAATTTTTTTTTATTATAACGATTTCATTAATATTTAACATCAAAATGTTAAATATTATATATTGTCGATAATTTTTGACAATTCACGTTTTTCAACTTTACGCGATTTTTTATAAAGTATAATTTTTGAACCTATAACCTGAACGACTTCGCTGTCCGTTCTTTCCGCGAGAGCTGCCGCCGCTTCTTTTGCCGTATACAACGACGTGTCAAAAACTTTTATTTTTACAAGTTCTTTCGCGTCAAGCGCGGTGTTTATCTGGATTATATAATTTTCGTCTATCTCATTTTTTCCCATTTGGTAGAGTGTTTCCATGGTTGAACTTATCGATTTGAGTTTCGCTCTTTGTCTGCTTGTAAGCATTGTTTTATTCGCCTTTCTGTTTTTAAAATGTTTAATATTTTATAATTTTTGGTGTCAAATAATATATTTGACGATTTCTTTCGCAAATTGTTCCGTCGCCAAAGCCCGGTGACTTATCTTGTTTTTTTCATCGTCGCTTAACTCCGCGAACGTTTTATTTTCGGGCGGATAATAAAACACAGGGTCATAACCGAAACCGTTTTCACCGATTTTTTCGTTGAGTATAATTCCCCCGCATTTTCCCGAAACACAAAAACTTGTATTTTTATCAATTATACAATAAACAGCGCAGTAAAAATGAGCCGTTCTTTTTTCGGGCGGAATATCCTTTAATTCTTCAAGTAATTTTTTTATGTTGTCGTCACTGTTTCCGCCGGAATATCTCGCGGAATATATCCCCGGCGCGCCGTTTAAATAATCCACGCATAATCCCGAATCGTCGGCAAAACAAATCATACCGGTTTTATCAAAAACCGCGCGGGCTTTAATTTCGGCGTTTTCCTCAAAAGTCGCGCCGTTTTCGATTATATCTTCCGTAAATCCGACGTCTTTTAAACCGAGAAGTTCTATTTCGGAATGATGTATATTTTTGTTTATTATATGATTCATTTCCCTGATTTTTCCGCTGTTGTTCGACGCAAATACTATTTTTGTTTTTTGCATAATTTACATTCCTTTAAAAATTTGAAATCAACAATTCTCTTATTTTTCCCCTGTTTTCACCGTTGCAATTAATCATGCGTGCCGCTTCCACTCTTTTAATTTTATGAGCGGAATATATGTTGTCAAAAAAATTATCTTCTGTATCTGAATTTTTCGGGTCAGAATTGCTGACAATTATTTTCGCGTTTTTTTCTGTCAGCTTATCTACAAACTGCCCAAGTTCAATCTGTTCTTTATCGGCAAAATTTACTTCGGCATATGATGTAAACCCGGCGGTTTCGGTAAGCGGTCTGTACGGCGGGTCAAAATAAACAAATGTGTTTTCGTCTATAAATTCATATGATTTTTTGTAATCGCCGCATGTTATCGTCACTTTCTGCAATTTTTCCGATACCATGCGAAGATTTTCTTCATCGCAGATTAACGGATTTTTATACGCTCCCATCGGCACATTATACAATCCCTGTTTGTTTACCCGAAAAAGTCCGTTAAAACATGTTTTGTTCAGGAAAATAAATAATGCCGCTTTTTCAACGTTCACCGATTCGTCGCCGTTTATTTTGAGATAATTGAAACGCTCCCGATTATTATAATAATATTCTTTCCGTCTCTCGGTATCTGACAGCCAAAATTTCCCCTGCATTGCTGATAATTCCGAGATTAAATTTTCTAAATTTGTTTTTATCTGTGTGTATGTATTTATCAGCTCCGAGTTTATATCATTTATCAAAACTTCTTTGACAGAATAATTCGAGAGAATATCAAACAAAACCGCGCCGCCTCCGACAAAAGGCTCGCAATATTTTGTTATATTTTTTCCCAGTTCAACAGGATAATTCTTGCGAATATCCCGCAAAAGCTGACTCTTTCCCCCTGCCCACTTCACAAAAGGTTTCACCGTCATTATATATCCCCCTCCTGTTTCGTTTTAAATCTTTGTCAAATTTTAGTCAAACAAAGCTCTCGCGAATTCTTTTCCGTCGAAATTTTCCAAATCGTCTATCTTCTCGCCGACACATATATATTTTATCGGTATATTAAGCTCACGCTGTACAGATATAACTATACCGCCTTTTGATGAACTGTCGAGTTTTGTTAAAACTATACCTGTTATATTCGCCGCGTTCTTAAATTCCCTCGCCTGATTTATCGCGTTTTGTCCCGTTGTCGCGTCAATTACAAGTAAGGTCTCAACGCTCGCATCGGGAATTTCACGGTTTATTACCCTCGATATTTTCGCGAGTTCATCCATAAGATTTTTTTTGTTGTGCAAACGTCCGGCCGTGTCAATTATCAAAACGTCGGTGTTTTTACTCTTGCACGATTGTATCGCGTCAAAAACAACAGCCGCAGGGTCTGCGCCCTCCTGATGTTTTATTATATCAACGCCGGCTCTGTGTGTCCAAACTTCAAGCTGTTCTATCGCGGCTGCCCTGAATGTGTCCGCCGCGGCGACAGTCACAGTTTTTTTGTCTTTGCGTAAAATATTCGCGAGTTTGCCGATTGACGTGGTTTTCCCCGCTCCGTTTACCCCTATCACAAGTATTACCGACGGGGTTGTTTTAAGATTTAAACCCTCGTTGTTTCCTATGGTTTCACATATTATTTCCTGAAGGACTTCTTTTACCTGATTTCCGTCAGATAATCTGCGGTCTTTTATCTCACCGCGTAAACGCTCTATTATCTCCGACGCTGTTTTTACACCGACGTCGGAAGCGATGAGTATTTCTTCGAGTTCTTCGAGTAAATCCTCGTCTATTTTAACAAACGCTTTTAGAATATTGTTGACCTGATTTAAAACCGTGTCTTTTGTTTTCTTTAATCCCTGTTTAAATTTATCAAATAATCCCATATGTTTATGTTGCCGCTCCTATATTTTTTATTCTTTTTTCCGCCTCGTTTATATCGAGCGCGAGATATGTTGAAATCCCTCTGTCCTGCATTGTTATACCGTATAATCTCCCCGCCGCTTCCATTGTTCCGCGTCTGTGAGATATTACGATAAACTGCGTCTGAACGGCGTATCTTTTAAGATATGCGGCGAACCTGTCAACGTTCACTTCGTCCAATGCGGATTCTATCTCGTCAAGTATACAAAACGGTGCGGGATTGATTTTCAGCAGCGCGAAATATAACGCTATTGCGACAAATGCCTGCTCCCCTCCTGATAACAAAGATATATGCTTGACGTTTTTACCGGGGGGCTGGACTTCTATTTCAAGTTCGCTTTCAAGTACGTTTTCGGGGTCAAGATATATTATTTCAGCCGTTCCTCCGCCGAAAAGCTCCGAGAAAACCGCTTTGAAATTTTCGTTTATCCTGCGCATCGAATCCGCAAAAAGGGCTTTCATTTCTGTTTCCAGATTCTCTATTATCTTTTGCAGCGACTCCATCGCATCGCTCAAATCGCCCGACTGTTTTTTCATAAAACCGTATCTTTCGCTGAGTTCTTTATATTCCTCTATCGCATTTACATTTACGTTGCCGAGTTCTTTTATTTCATCTTTTATCTGCGTAAGTTCTTTCTGAATATCGGCTGTTTTTATCTCCGATGCTTTTATGTCATCTGAATTATCGCATATTGCTTTCGCGTCAGTGAAAGCGAGAGAATAATCGTCCCAGAGTTTATTTATCAAATCGTCGTGTTCTTTTTCTTTCTCGGTTTTCCTCATTTCAAGCCTTGTTGTCTCTTTGAAAAGAATATCTCTTTCACGCGTCTTTTCTTTTATAATATTCCTCGATTCCACGTTTTCCTTTTCAAATTCCGTCTTTTTATTTTCATATCCCGTCATAGAAAATTCCGCTTCGCGCAGCGACTTTTCAAACTCCGTTATTTCGTTTTTCATCGCCGTTATTTTATTTTCATCAGAAGATAAAATTTGGCTTTTTTCACTGTTCTGCGTCGTTATTTTATCATTCTGCGATTTATAATTTATTCTCGTGCGGTTTAAATTTTCAAGTCTTTCGTTTTCTATATTTATATTGCTCGAAATTCCCGCCAATGCCAGTTGTTTTTGCGTTATTTTGCCCAAAACGATTTCTTTTTCGCGTATTGTCGTATTTATCGACGTTTTGTATATACTCAAAGTCTGCGTATATTCCTCTGATTTTTTCACGGCTTCCGCGAGTTTTATCTCAAATTCGCTCTGGGTTTGTAAAACCAGACGCTCCTCGTTTTCTTTTAATTCGCGCTTCCCCGAATTTATCTGATTTTCAATCAAATACAGAGAAGAAAGCGTCATTTTTATCTCCGAATCCGTTTTATATAAATCCGAAATTTGAGCGTTCAACTGCTCTTTTAAAGTTATATTATACTCCGAAAGTTTCGCTATATCCGAAGCTGCCGCATCTATATCTTTCTGAATCTCTGTTTGTTTTTTATCACACTCGATATTTCTTTTTTTCAGCTTTTCTATCTCGTTTTTGTTTGAGAGCAGAGAGCCTTTTTTTATGATTGAGCCGCCCGTAAAAGAACCTCCCGCATTTATAACCTGACCGTCAAGTGTGACTATTTTATAAACATACCCTGTTTTATTGGCAATTCTCGTGGCGTTGCTTATATTGTCACAGATTATTGTTCTTCCGAGAAGATATTTTATTATATTCTCGTATTTCTGCCCGCATTTTACAAGATTACTCCCAGCGTCGATAAATCCCGACGCGTTGTTGTTTAATCTAAGATAATCGAGTTTATCCCTCTCGATAAATCTGCCTTTTATCGTTGAAACGGGATAAAAAGTAGCGCGCCCGATATTGTTTGTTTTAAGATATTTTATCGCGTCCTGAGCTGTGTTTTCATCGTCCACTATTATATTCTGCAAATTCTGCCCCAGAGCAATTTCAATCGCCTGCGCGTATTTTTCATCAACGTTTATAAGCTGCGCGACCGTCCCGTTTACACCTTTCAATCCGCTTTTTTTAACGACACTTTTTACGCTTTCGGGATACCCTTCCAGATTTTCATATATATAAGTAAGCGATTGTATATAATTCTCGTTTTTTTCGCGTTCAAGATAAAGAGCTTCGTATTCTTTTTTCTTAATTCTTTCGGATTTTTGAAGCTCTGTTATTTTTTCTTCCGTTTCTTCCGATTCCGTGATTGTTTTTAATTTCGCGCGTTCCGTCGATTTTTTAAGTGAATTTAAATCCGACAAATCTTTTTCGTTTTGTTCTTTCAATTCGGAAACTTTTTCAATATCCGCTTCGAGTATTTCTTTTCTTTCCCTGATATGCTTGATTTCGGAATTTTTTTCCGAGATTTTTATTTTCAATTCACTTATTTCAACGTTTAAATCCGCGATAAGATTATTTATTTCTTCGGTTTTTTGATTTTGCTCCGAAAGTTTTAAATCCACATGTTCGGAATATGAAACAATATCCTCGATTTCCATTTCAAGTGATTTATATTCTGAATTTATTTTGTCTATCATCTCGGTTTTTGACGTTATCTCATTGTCGAGTTTAAATATCTCTGTTTTGTTTTGTTCAAACTCCGACAAACTGAATTCTATATCGTCCCTTATTCTCCCGACTTCTTTTTGAGCCATATCAATTTCAAGATTTTGATTCGATATGACGTTTTGAAGTCTGAATTTCTCGTTTTTCGTGTTTTCATAAGCGAGATTTATTTCCTGAATTTTATTATAAAGATTTTCGGTTTTATCGTTTAATCTGTTAATCTGCGCGTCCGCTTTCTCATGATTAAACTTTGATATTTCATAATCTTTTATAATTTTATCCAGTTCTTCTTTGATTTTTTCGATAGTGTTGACCCAGACGTATATTTCAATGGCTTTTTTTCTGTCGTACAAATCGAGATATTTTTTCGCTTTTTCGGATTCTGTTCTCAAAGGGTCGATTCTGCCCTCTATTTCATGAACAATATCCCTTATCCTAATTTGATTTTCTTTAGTGTCGGACAATTTTTTTTCCGATTCGTATTTCTGATACCTATATTTTGATATGCCCGACGCTTCCTCAAAAATACTTCGCCTGTCGTCGCTTCTTTTTGAGATAAGCTCCGCGATTCTTCCCTGCCCTATTATAGAGTAACCCTCTTTGCCTACGCCTGTATTTAAAAAAAGCTCGTATATATCTTTAAGCCTTACATTTTTATCATTGATAAAATATCCGCTGTCGCCTGAACGTGACAATTGCCTTGTTATTTTTATCTCGCTGTAATCGCAATCGACAAGTTTGTCCGAATTGTCGATAACAAGTGAAACCCTCGCGAAACTCGATGGTTTTATTTCTTTTGTCCCGCCGAAAATAACATCCTCCATTTTGGCTCCTCTCAGAACCTTAGACGACATCTCACCGAAAACCCAACGCACCGCGTCGGATATATTTGATTTTCCGCTGCCGTTCGGTCCGACTATCGCGGTTATACCTCTCTCGAAGTTTATCGCCGTTTTTGTCGGAAACGATTTGAACCCGGTTAATTCTACTGTTTTTAAATACACTTTAATTCTCCGAAATTATTACTTTATATAAATCCGTATTATTGTCCTCGACAATTTTTATGTTTTTCAAATCAAATTTTTCTTTGATACGCTCTATGTTTTTTCTCTTTTGCCCAACGACTTTCGACATGCTGCGTTTATTCACAAAAAGCGTAACTTCCGTGCTGTTTGTATTCTTCAATTCGTCTGTCAATTTATCGTATATAATCTCACTTTCGACGAGCTCTCCGAATGCCGGGTGATACGCTCCCGCTATGTTGTCTGAATTATTTATACTTATATCGTCCGATGAACACAATCCCATACGCAAAACTTCTATCTTGTTTAAGTCGAAAATCTTTTTTATCTCTTTCGCCCTGAATACAGCCTCGCCGAGTTCTAACGGTTCATATTTATTTTTTCTGTACATCTCGTAAAGCTCCGTAAATTTAAGCACTATAGTAGGGTATATCCTCGATGAATCAACTCCGAGATTAGCGAGCATTTTCGCAGTCTCTATATCTTTTTCACGGGTTGAACCGGGTAAACCGAGCATCATCTGCCCCGTCAATCCTATCCCTGCGGATTTTATTATCCCGCAGGCTTTTTCTGTATCTTTAACAGTATGTCCCCTTTTGCATAAAGACAAAACGTCGTCAAACATACTCTGTATTCCGAGTTCTATTGATTTTACCCTGTATTTCTTCAAAATATCGATTATTTCACATGAAATATAATCGGGTCTCGTTGATAATCTTATCCCCTTTATTATACTGTGTTTTTCCATATATTCGTTAGCGGTTTCGAGATAATTTATCATTTTGTTTCTTTCGATACCCGTAAACGAGCCTCCGAAAAAAGCGATTTCCGTATCAACAGGATTATCGTCAATACGGTTGTATATAATATCTATAAATTTTTCTATCGTTTCTTTTGTCTCTTTTTCCCCCGAAACCACGGATTGTCCGGTTATCATTTTCTGGTTACAGAAAACGCAGTCGTTCGGACAGCCCTCATGGGGAACAAACACGGGAATATTATAATGTTTCTTCATGATTATTTATTTAATATCCGAAAAGAGTCAGAGCCTCTTTCGCGGCGTTCTGTTCAGCCGATTTTTTCGAGTGTCCCTTACCCTCTCCGAGTATGTTGTTGTTTAAAATCGCCCTGACTTCAAAAGTTTTGTCGTGCGCGGGTCCGCTTTCGTTTATGAGTATATATTCCAAAACTTCGCCGCCGCTCTGCTGTATTATCTGTTGGAGCAAACTTTTGTAGTCTTTTATTTCCCCTTCTTTTACTATATCGTTGATGGGTTTTTCTATAAATTTAAACAAAAACTTTTTCGCGGGGCCCAGTCCTCCGTCGAGAAAAACAGCTCCCAGAACAGCCTCGAAAGCGTCCGCGAGAGTTGACCTCCTGTTTCTTCCGTTCGATACTATCTCACCGTTTCCCAAAAACAAAGAATCCCCGATATTTATCTGCTCCGCGAATCCGTATAAAGCGTCCTCGCATACGACAGTCGCTCTGATACGGGTGAGTTCACCCTCTTTGGCTTCCTTTAATCTGATATATATATATTCCGACGTTATCACGGATAAAACCGCATCGCCCAGAAATTCCATTCTTTCGTTACATTCAATACGTAAACCCTTTGATTTAACCTCGTTTGAGTATGAAGAATGTGTCAGAGCCGTTTTGAGCAGTGAAATATCTTTAAATTCATGCCCTATTATTTGCGCGAAATCCAGACACTGCTGTTCCTCGCTCAATCCTATATTGCCATTATTATTTTTTTTGCTTTTATTTTTCTTATTTTCCATTTCCGTTTCCTATTTTAAGTTTTAAGATTTTTAAATTTTTCGGTTATTTGTTTATCCTGCCTTGTGTTTCTATCTCCTCGACGAGTTTTGTCTCGACGCAGAATTTCGCCTGACGCACGGCGTTTTTTATCGCTTTCGCATTTGAGCTTCCGTGTGCTTTTATAACGGGTCGCCTGATTCCGAGAAGCGGCGCGCCGCCGTATTCCGTATAATCCAGCGAATGCTTAAATTCTCTCAACGAATCTTTCAGCATCATCGCGGAAACTTTCGTAAAAACATCGCGCTGAAACATTGATTTCAGGTTTTTAAACATAAAAGTCCCGAATCCCTCTGTTAATTTCAGAATAATATTCCCCGTAAATCCGTCTGTCACCAATACGTCGCTGCCCCTTACGGTCATATCGCTTCCCTCAATATTGCCTACAAAATTTATAGTTTTCGTTTCAGACAATAATTTATACGCCTCAACATATTCAACCGTTCCCTTGGTTTTCTCTGTTCCGTTGTTCGCGAGACCGACCGTGGGGGTTTCTATCCCGAAGATTTTTTTCATATAAATAGACCCCATAAACCCGAATTGTTTTAAGTATTCAGCCTTTATGTCAAGATTCGCGCCCGCGTCTATTAACAGAGATTTTTTTTCAAAAGGCAGAACAACCGCAATCGCCGCTCTTTTTATATCGTTCACGCGTTTTATCAAAAGGGTTGACCCCGCGAGAAGCGCGCCGGTGTTCCCCCCCGAAACCATCGCGTTTATTTCGTTGTTTTTATCGTCGGCGAGTTTACGGAAACAAACGCCCATCGAAGAATCTTTGTTTGATTTTACAACTGAAATGGGGTCGTCCTCCATTGTTATGACTTTATCCGTATGTACTATCTCTATATTTTTTCTTGACAGACTGTTTTCCTCTATTATTTTATTTATCTTTTTTTCGTCGCCGACGAGAATAATTTCCACGTCAAGCTCATCAACAGCGAGCGCCGCGCCCTTCACGGTTTCAAGGGGCGCGTTGTCTCCGCCCATAGCGTCCAACAATATTTTCATTTTTTTCATTCTTCCGTTTCGGTATTTTATATATTATACTCTATTTTCATATATTTTTCAAGCGGTTTTCAATACTTTTGCGAATTTCTCCACGAATTCATATATTCAAGGGATATTTCCGCGGTTCTTTGTTTGATAAATTTTTTCCCGCCCTTTATTTTTTCTTTCGGACTTTCGATAATCCCGAAATTTATCCCCATGGGCTGGAAATTGCTCACGCTTTCGTCGCTTATATAATGCGAAAGCGCGCCGATTGCCGTAAATTTCGGGAAAACCGTATGATTTTCACAATTCAGAACCCTTTCGGCGACCGCGATTCCTGCGGTAAATCCCGAAGCGGTTGAACATATATATCCTTCCGTCCCCGTTATCTGTCCCGCGAAATATATATTTTTTTCTCTTTTCATGTTGTATGAAAAATCCAAAAGTTTCGGTGAATTTATAAAAGTATTCCTGTGCATTACCCCGTATCTCAAAAACTCGCAGTTTTTCAACGCGGGGATAAGCGAAAATATCCGTTTCTGCTCCGAAAACGTCAGATTTGTCTGAAACCCGACTATATTATACATCGTTTTTTCGCTGTTATCCTGTCTCAACTGAACGACGGCGTATGGCTGTTTTCCTGTTTTGGGGTCTGTGATTCCGACAGGTTTCATACACCCGAATAAAAGAGTTTCCTCTCCCCTTTTCGCCGCTGTTTCAACAGGCATACAACCCTCAAAAACATTTTTTTCTATATATTCACGCTCAAACCCATGGAGTTTAACCGTTTCGGCTGATATTATTTCCCTGTAAAATATCCCGTATTCTTCTTTCGTCATAGGACAATTTATATAATCCTTGTCGCCTTTGTCATATCTCGAAGCGTAAAACGCGCTCTCAAAATCGATTGAATCAACGCTGACTATCGGCGCGGCGGCGTCAAAAAAATATAAATAATCCTCGCCAATCACAGATTTTATTTCTTCCTGTAAATTCTCGGAAGTAAGCGGACCTGTCGCGATAATATTAATCTTATCTCTATCTATTTTCCCGATTTCTCCCGTTATAACGTCTATATTTTTATTTAATTTTATTTTTCCGGTGATATATTCCGAGAATTTATCCCTGTCAACCGCCAGCGCGCCGCCTGCGGGAACCTGTGTTTTATAAGCCGCTTCAATTATGAGACTGCCCCCGATTTCAAGTTCTTTTTTCAAAAGTCCCGTCGCGTTTTCGATATTTTGCGCCTTGAATGAATTGGAGCAGACAAGCTCCGCAAAATTTTTATTTGAATGTGCGGGTGAAAATCTGACCGGTTTCATCTCAAACAGGTTCACTTTAACTCCGCGTAAAGCAAGCTGCCAAGCAGCTTCGCAACCCGCAAGCCCCGCTCCTATAATATTTACACTATCTATAATTTTTTTGTTCCTCCGAAATTTTTTATTTGCGTGGGAAAATTATTATAATTTTTTTATCGGACTGTATCCCGTATAAAGTTTTTTATAACCGACGGTTTCATATATATGTTTAGCGTTGATGTTTCCTTGTTCAACTGTCAGATATGCCGCATTTTTTCCGCGTCTTAATATCTCATTGGTCAAAAATACAGTCAAAGCCCTGCCATATCCCCTGTTGTATAGTTCAACGTCCACGCATACCGCATTAATATGATAATTCCCTGCGTTATCGCAGTCAATATTACCAAACCCTGCAATCTGACCGCCGTCTTCAAGTATATAACAATTATCGTTATCCTTACTTTTTTGCCTTTCTTCCTCGGTCGGTTCTATTATTTTTGATTCTGTGTCGCCTGTTTTTATCCGCAAATCGTGCCAAGCCCTCGAATTAATATACGCGTACCGTTCAAAATCCTCACTTTTGTACGCCCGTATAAAAAAATCTTTTTCGGGTAATAATCCCCCGTCGTATTTCATGAAATCGTTTCCCTTAATCTGAGCCGCTCCGATTTTATTAACGAATCCGTCGCCGTCCTCTTTGTTGTAATAAGTAGACCATATATCCCGGCAACCAGTTTCCCTCGCTTCTTTTTCAGCTTTATTATAAAGAACCGTTCCTATTCCGCGTCTCCTGTATTCCGGTAAAACATATACAAATATTTGAGCTTGTCCGTAATATATACTTATATACAAAAATCCCGCGACTGTATTGTCATATTTTGCAACTGTGATATGTTTAAAACGGTCATCGTCAAGATATTCTTCTTCATGTTTGCCTTTTACCATATTATCGACTGCCGCTTTATCATTTTCCGTATATTTCCGTAAAATTATTTCAGCCATAATACGTTCCTCCCTGAATAAATTGAAAAACTACTCCTTATCCTCAACCTTTTCTTGAACCTCGCGTTTTTCCTGATAACCGCAGGTTTTGTCATAGCAGTACACAAAATCCTTGCCTTTTTTGTGCAGCATCAGCGAATCACATTTCGGGCATTTTTCTTTTACAGGCATATCCCATACGGAAAATTTACATTCGGGATATTTTTCACAACTGTAAAAATACATCTTGTTTTTGCCGCGTTTTTTCAGTATTTTTGAGCCGCATACCGGACACGCCGCGTCTGCGACCTCAACATTTATCGGCTTTGTATTCTTACATTTCGGATAATTCGAACATGCGTAAAAACTCCCGAATCTGCCTTTTCTTATCACCATATATTCACCGCATAAATCACATTTTATGTCGGTTTTCTGCACTTCTGCGTTTTCTTCTCTTTTTATAACATTGCCGCTTTTGTCAAGTCTCATCGTGAATTTACATTCGGGATAACTCGGACACGCCGCGAACTTCCCGAATCTGCCGTTTTTTATCACCAGTTTTTTACCGCAGTTTTCACATAAATAATCTATTTCCGCGTCGGGAACAACTATTTCTTCTTTACCTATATTAACCTCGGCTTCATCGAGACTTTTTTTGAAATCGCCGTAAAATTTGTCGAGTACGCTTATATAGTCGATTTTCCCGTCCTCTATTTCGTCGAAATCCTCCTCCATTTTAGCGGTAAAACCATAATTTACTATATCATGAAAATTATTTTTCATGACGTTTGTTGTAATCTCACCCAATGCCGTGGGTTTTAATGATTTCCCGTCGCGTTCCACATATCCCCTCTGTAATATCGTCGTAAGCGTCGGGGCATACGTACTCGGTCTGCCTATACCCTGTTCTTTGAGATTTTTTATAAGCGTAGCTTCCGTATACCTGTACGGCGGCTGTGTGAAATTCTGTTTAGGCGTGAGTTTATTTAATCCGAGTTTTTCACCCTCGTTTAATTCGGGGAGTTTTTTCTCTTTGTCGTCGAAATTGTCAAAATTATCTTTATCGTCTTTTTTATCACTCTCGTCGATTGTTTCTTCATAAACAGCCAGATAACCGGGAAATTTTATCGTATATCCCGACGCTTTGAAAATATATCCGTTAGCGTATATATCCGCGTTTACGGTATCCAGAACGGCGGACTGAATCTGGCTCGCCAGAAATCTTTCCCATATCAATTTATATATTTTATACTGGTCAGGACTCAACGATTTTTTTATGGTTTCGGGGTCGTAATCTTTCATATGAGTGGGACGTATCGCCTCGTGAGCGTCCTGCGCGTTTTTGTCGGTTTTATATTCCCTCTGAGTTTCGGGATAAAATTTTTCCCCGTATTTATCTATTATATACTCTTTCGCGCTCTCCCTCGCTTCGGCTGATATTCTCATGGAATCCGTTCTCATATATGTTATAAGCCCCGTTACTCCGCCTTTTTGCGTGCCGAGATTTATCCCC
>JGI994J12354_10001956_pt1 | contig 20614 bp, 22 predicted proteins | sample IntmicLarv3ML3BL_FD_12354 | JGI IMG/M metagenome (IMG submission 12354)
TCCGCCGGTGCTTTGTGCGGGGTGTCCTCACCGGGCTTCCTTCTTTGCGGTTAAGGAGGCTATGCGGGGACGGAAGGCTGTTTTTTCCGGGGATATCGGGTGTTACACGCTGGCGAATGCGCAGCCTCTTGATATGGTTGACACCTGCCTTTGTATGGGGGCCGGGATTACGGTTGCACAGGGGCTTCATGCGGTAGAGCCGGATGCTTTGAATTTTGCGTTTATCGGGGATTCGACTTTCTTCCATACGGGGATTCCTGGGATTGTGAATGCGGTTTATAATGAGACGGATATTGTTGTGGTTATTTTGGACAACTCCACCACGGCTATGACGGGGAATCAGCCGCATCCGGGTACGGGCAAGACCATGATGGGAAATATTTCGGAAAAGATTAGTATTTTCAATATTGTTTCGGCTATTGGTGTGTCGGAGATTCTTCGGGTGAATCCGTTTGATTTGACCGCCGCAAAGGATGCGGTAAAGGCGGTTGCCGACAAGAAGGGTGTTCGGGTGTTGCTTTTTGAGGCACCTTGTATTGCGGTTTCCAAGGGAAGCGGCAAGTGTGTGGTTGACACTGGCAAATGTACGGGCTGCAAGGTGTGTGTCAAGAAGCTTGGGTGTCCTGCGATTCTTTTTGAGGATGGCAAGGCGCGGATTGACGCTTCTTTGTGTACGGGCTGCTCGATTTGTGCGCAGGTTTGCTCTGTGAAGGCGATTGGAGGTGCGGCGGTATGATGAATTGTATTATTGCGGGTGTCGGCGGGCAGGGAACTGTTCTTGCGTCGAAGCTTATTGCGGCGGCGGCCATGAAGCAGGGCTTAAACGTGCGGACAACCGAAACCATTGGTATGGCCCAGCGGGGCGGTTGCGTTGTTAGTCACGTGCGGATGGGGGAGGAGATTTTTTCGCCTCTTGTGCCTCTAAAGTCGGCGGATGTGATTATTGCTTTTGAGCCTGCGGAGGCGGTGCGGGTGTTGCCGTATCTTGCTCCCGGCGGGTTGATGATTGTTTGTGACAGCCGGATTTTGCCGGTTACGAGTTCTCTTTCGGGGGACTGTTATCAGGCGGCGGATATGCTTTCGTACTTGCAGAGTGTGGTTTCGCGGCTTGTGGTAATTGACGGGGCGGTGCTTATTGACGCGTGTAAGAGTACCAAGGTGCTGAATGTGGCACTTCTTGGGGCGGCGTCGGCGAGCGGAGCGTTTCCCTTTGACCCGGTCACTATGGAGGAAATTGTGCGGGAGAAGGTTCCGGCGCGGTTCTTAGAGATGAATCTTGCGGCGCTTGCTATTGGACAACGCTGTTACACGAGGGAGGATTAAGGATATGAAACAATTGGAAGCGCTCAAAAAGTCGGTGGCGAGGGCTATGGCCGGCGACTTTTACAAGGCACGGTTTGCGGGGATTGAGGTTTCGGATATACAGTCGATGGCGGATTTTGAACAGCTGCCTTTTACCGACAAGGGCGACTTGCGGGCGGCCTATCCTTTGGGGCTGCGCGCTGTGCCGGAGGAGGAGATTGTGCGGATACATTCCTCATCGGGGACGACGGGAATGCCGGTTATTATTCCGTATACCAAGAAGGATGTGGCCGATTGGGCAGTTATGTTTAAGCGGTGCTATGAGGTTGCGGGCATTACGAATCTGGACCGCATTCATATTACGCCGGGATATGGGCTTTGGACGGCGGGAATTGGATTTCAGGCCGGGGCGGAGCTCTTAGGTGCCATGTGCATTCCCATGGGGCCGGGCAATACGGATAAGCAAATTAAAATGATGATTGACATGCAGTCTACGGTGCTGTGTGCGACTTCTTCTTACGCGTTGCTTTTGGCGGAAGAAATTGAAAAGCGGGGTGTTGGCGGGCAGATTTCCCTAAAAAAGGGGGTTATCGGGTCGGAGCGTTGGGGTGAGAAGATGCGCCGCAGGATTGCCAGTGAGTTGGGTGTGGAGCTGTATGATATTTACGGGTTGACGGAGGTTTATGGTCCGGGGATTGGCATGAGCTGTCAGTATGAGTGCGGCATGCATGTTTGGGATGATTATTTGTATTTTGAAATTATTGACCCCAAGACGGGCTTGCATGTGCCGGAGGGTGAAATCGGTGAGCTTGTCATTACCACTCTTTGCAAGGAGGGGGCGCCGCTGATTCGCTACCGCACCCACGATTTGACACGGTTTATTACGGGTAAGTGCCAGTGCGGGCTTGACTATCCGCGGATTGATACCTTGATCGGGCGGTCGGATGATATGGTGAAGGTGCGTGGTGCTATTGTGTATCCCAGCCATGTGGAGGGGCTGCTTGCTACGGTTGACGGAGTTAGCAGCGAGTATCAGATTATGATTGACCATCTGAATGGGAAGGATATTTTGACGTTGTTCTTTGAATCGCCGGTTGCGGTTTCCGAGCGTGAGGTGCTGGAGAAGACCGTTGCGGCGGCTTTTAAGGCGAAGATTGGGATTCTGGCGGAGGCGAAGGCTGTCGGCATGGGAGAGCTGCCGCGGAGTGAGAAGAAATCGACGCGGGTGTTTGATAATCGGTATTGATTTTGTTTTTTTGGCGAGGGGTTTCCCCTGCGACGGGGAAGAAGATGCTTCCCCGGCCGGGGGTTCCTTTTTTCGGCGCCAATGTCAAACCTCCCGACGGCTCAAACGCGTGAAATACCTCCGTTCCAAATCGCCAGACAGGGGCTATGCCCCTTTACTGCCGGTTTTGCACTACGAGTATTTCACGGTTCGCCTGCTTGGCTCTTCTCAAAAGGAACCGAAAAGGGCGCCTGCGGGGGTTGTGGGTTTATGTGCTGTGCGTAAACGCATTCGTGGCGGCTCTTTGGTGCCAATTCGAAGGCCTGTTTGCTTCGCCGTCCGCGCTCAGCCGCGCTGTGCGGGGGCGGTAGGGGAGTTGTGTTACTCGTCATTGCGGGCTTCGACCCGCAATCTTTTGGTGGGTGCAATCCGATGGGGATTGCGGCTGGTCGGCCGGAATGACGAGAGTGCGGAGGCCGGAATGACGAGAAATGCGTAAATATAACAAAATACATAAAATAAGAGGAGTTTGTTATGAAAAAGATTTGTTTATTGCTTTGTTTAGTGTTGGTTGCTGCTTTATTTGTTGGTTGTGCGAAGGGTGAGAATGATTCTGTGCCGCCGGTTGCGGCGGTGCCTGAGGGGCTTGCTGCTGTTTTGCAGCCGGAGGTTTGTGCTTTGTTCGGGCAGTCACGGTTGGATATTCGGCCGCAGTACCGGATGGAAACCAGTGAGCGGGACTCGTCTTTTTGGTATTCCGGGCTTGGACTTTTGGAAGATGGGTCAGAGGGCAATCTGTTTATCAGCTACAATGTGGACGGGATGCGCTACGATGGCCTTTGCGACTATGTGAGCGGGGAGCTTGAGCTTGTTTCCGTGTTTCCCAAGGGGATGACCTTTGCGGAATTTGAGGATGCGGTTTCCTCCTTTGCGGCGTTTGATGAAGAGCTTGAAGGGTACCGTGCGGGGGATTATGTTCTTTACCCGGAGGCTGATTCGGAGGACGATTCTGTTGTTGCACGGCTGACGGTGAAGGTAGAATAAGGGGGTGATGTTTTGGCACGGAAACCGATTCAGAAGGAGCTTGTGAATTCCACGATTTTGAAGGAGTATGCAAGCTGGATTTATTGCGCTGAGTGCAAGAAGACGGTTGCGTATCTTTGTTATGTTACCTATGATTTGTTCGAGTTTTCGTATACCTGCGGGTGCGGGAATTGCGGTAGCGTTTTGATTGAGTTTGCCCATGCGGATAGCGCGAAAAGCGGGGAAGCGCTTGCTTTATTGAAGAACCGTTTGTGTTGTCCGGTGGATTCGTCGCCGCTTTTTAGTGTTGTGGAGAAGAATCTTTTGGCGTATCATTTTCGGGTTTTGTGTAACAGCTGTCATACGTCGTTTTGCGGTGAAAAGGAGTGTGTATGTAATGGCGAAGAAGACATATAATGAAAAGCTGCAGCATGCGGGTGACCTGCCGAAGGTTGAGGCGGTGACCGACCCTGTTGCCGTTTCACGGTTTGGCGGGGTTCTTATGGCCATTGCACCGCCTATTGATTACGACGCGATTATGCGGCTTGTGCCGTATGGCCTGCTTATTACAAGTGTTGAAGTTCGGCAGGCGGTGGCTGCGAAGTATAATGCAGATTATACCTGTCAGATGACGGCGGGGATTTTTACAAATATTGTTGCAAATGCGTCGCGGGAGCGGGCGCTTGCCGGCAGCGATGACCTTGTTCCGTATTGGCGCACCTTGAAGAAAGACGGGGAGCTGAACGAAAAGTATCCTGACGGCATTGAGGGGCAGCGGCTGCTTTTGGAGGCCGAGGGACATGAAATTGTACAGCGGGGCAAGCGGTATTTCGTGAAGGAGTATCAGGCGAAGCTTTTTTTGTTGACGTAAAAAAGGAGCACCGAATCTTTTATGTAGATTCGGTGCTTTGTTTATAGGTGTCTAATTCTGTTGGCAGTTTTGATATTAGGCTTAGATTTGTGATTTCGCAAGCGCCGATTTCGTCATCGTACCACGCGCATTTTTCTTCTAGGCAATTTTTGAATATTCCATCCGGGTTTTCTGTTCTTAATGGGCATACTTTTGTCATTTAAATGCCTCCTCATTCAATCATCATTATCGGCATACGAATAGTATGCAATATCACCTTTATTATACATACATGTTGTATGCTTGTCAATAAAGGGATGGTGTGAATTATGAAAATAAAGGCAAATGACTATGAACCTGAAATGGTGTTTAAAATAATCCGAGAGTGGACACAGCAAACGCAGACGCAATTTGGTGAAAGTATGAATTTGAGCAAGATGACCATACAAGGTTATGAAAGAGGGGTGCGGCGCTACAGCTTTGAAACTCTTATGAAAATAGCTGGTCAGTATGGTTTGACTATTACGATTGAGAAAAAATAGGCGTTACAAAGGATAGTTTAGCTTTTCTTCCGTATAGTTTGTCAGGGCTTCTAAAAGCGGCTTTACAAATTCCTTTGCACCTTCTTTGTCGTGGTCCTCACTGTTGCCGCATTCCACCGGGCTGCAGCCGGGGATTTCGCCTTCGAAGTCAGCGATGAAGCGCAGGGCTTCTTTTGCCAGGGTGATGGCGTTTTTGTGCGGCAGGTCGGCTGTTAAGAGGTACAGTCCGGTGCGGCAGCCCATGGGGCCGACGTAGATAATGTTGTCCTTGAAGGCAGAATTGCGGGCGTAGGTAGCAAAGAGGTGCTCGATTGTATGAGCGGCACCTGTTGTCAGATAGCGGCCGCTGTTGGGTCTTGTCAGGCGGAGGTCATAGGTTGTGACGCCTTTGTCCTGCCGCGAAATGTACATGCCGACGGGTAAGTTTGTGTGGTCTATTTGGAAGCTTGCGATTTTTTCCATGGTTTTTCCTCCTGCTGTTTTTTCTTTAGTGTAGCACATTTGGTTTTAAAAAGATAGATGTGTTGTGTGAAAAAAGTAAATGCGGGTATTAGAAAATCGGAGATATGGTGAGATACTCGGAGTAATTTTGAGCAAAGTACTTGTTTTTGAAAAAATAACTTGACGGGGTTTCAAGTGTGTGGTATAGTAATGAAGTAAAAATAACAAAGTAAAGGAGAAAACCCATGTCGACATTTATGATGAAAAGCGAGAACATTTCTCGTGAATGGTACATTATTGATGCGGCCGGACAGCCTTTGGGCCGTACTGCTGCTGCGGCTGCTGCTTTATTACGCGGGAAGCACAAGCCGGAATTTACCCCCCATGTGGACTGCGGCGATTGCGTTATTATTATTAACGCGAAGGATGCTGTTCTGACAGGGAAGAAGCTTGACCAAAAGTTTTACAGAACCCACTCCGGCTATGTTGGCGGCTTGAAGGAAACAAAGTATCGCACTTTGATGGCCACAAAGCCAACCCTTGCTATGAGCACTGCTGTTAAAGGTATGCTGCCTAAGAACGCAATTGGCAGATGGTCGTTGGTTCGCTGTAAGGTTTACGCCGGTTCCGAGCATCCCCATGAAGCGCAAAATCCGCAAGTTTACACCATTGACTAGGAGGTAGAAATTGATGTACGCACCGAAAAAAGAATATTTTTACGGCACAGGCAGAAGAAAATCTTCTGTTGCAAGAGTTCATTTGTTCCCCAACGGCAGCGGTAAGGTTACCATTAACCGCCGTGAGCTTGAGAATTATTTCGGGCTTGATACGTTGAAGTTTATTGTAAAGCAACCGTTGAATCTGACGGGTACTTTGGAAAAGTTTGACGTTGTAGTTACTGTTCTTGGCGGCGGTTTTACCGGGCAGGCCGGCGCTATCCGTCACGGCATTTCCCGTGCACTTTTGAAGGCTTCGGAAGAGTTCCGTCCGGCTTTGAAGGCTGCGGGCTTCCTGACTCGTGACCCGAGAATGAAGGAAAGAAAGAAGTACGGCTTGAAGGCTGCTCGCCGCGCGCCGCAGTTCTCCAAGAGATAATTCATCTTTACTTTATTGTCAATATTTGTTGCTTGCAAACTTCTATTGTTTGCATTATACTATTAAACGAGGTGAGAATTATGAAGGAAGGAATCCATCCGAACTATACAGCTACGACCATTCGCTGTGCATGCGGTGAGGTTTTTGAAACAGGTTCGACGAAGGAAAATATCCGTGTTGAAATTTGTTCCAAGTGCCACCCTTTTTATACCGGCAAGCAAAAGTTGGTAGATGCCGGCGGTCGTGTTGACAAGTTTAACAAGCGTTTCAGCCGCTAAAATGTATATGAAAATCCCCTTGCTTTTGATGGCAAGGGGATTTTTTTGTGGTTTTTATAGTAGTTCACCAAGTTCTTTTGTCAGCATACCGAAGGTTTTTTCGTTGCAGGTTGCTTTTACTGCGATGTACTCTTGTTCATATTCGACTGCATGGACGGAGGCTTCCCGGTGGAGGAGCTCCAGGAGACTTGCTTTTGCGTAGGGAAGCTTTAGTTCCAGGGTGCGCAGGTTCTTCCCCAGGGCTTTTGTGATGGCTTCTTTCAGGCGGTCAATGCCGATTTTTTCCCGTGCGGAGATGGTTACGATGTTGCTAGCTACATGGATTGCAATGCCGGGGGCGGTTTTGTCTATCTTATTGTAGACGTAAATGCGAGGGGTGTCCGGGCTGCAAAGGTCGTCCATTAAGCTTTCGACGACTTCCTTTTGCGCTTCGCATTGGTCGGAGGATGCGTCTAAGACTACCATCACCAGGTCTGCATATTGCAGCTCGTCAAGGGTGGCCTTGAATGCGGAAATCAGGTGGTGGGGCAGGCGTCTGATAAAGCCAACGGTGTCGGTTAGGAGAATTTCCATTGTGTCGCTTACTGTGCAAGACCGTGTTGTGGGGTCGAGGGTATCGAATAGGCGGTTATTGGCCGCAATGTTGGCGCCGGTCAGGGTGTTTAGAAGAGTTGATTTTCCGGCGTTTGTGTAGCCTACCAGGGCGGCTACTTGCAGGCTTGACTTCTCGCGTTTGCGGCGTTCGGTTGCGCGGGTGCGCTGGACGTCTTTTAGCTCTTCCTTTAGCTTTGTTATGCGGGCACGGATGTGCCGGCGGTCGGATTCCAGCTTTGTTTCACCGGGGCCGCGGGTACCGATGCCTCCTCCCAGTCGAGAGAGTGCGGTTCCCATGCCCATCAGCCGCGGCAGCAGGTAGGAGTATTGCGCCAGCTCAACTTGCAGTTTTCCCTCTGCACTTTTGGCGCGGCTTGCGAAGATGTCCAGAATCAGGGCGGCGCGGTCGATGACGCGGATGCCTAAGATTTCTTGCACATTTTGCAGCTGGGAAGGGGAGAGGTCATTGTCAAATACGGCAAGGCCGATATTTTCGTTGTCGATTAGGTCTTTAATTTCCTGCAGTTTTCCCTCTCCGATAAAGGTTCGGACGTCGGGGGCTGTGCGGTTTTGTGTGGCTTCGGCTATTACTTCGCCGCCTGCGGTGTCAAGCAGTTCTGCAAGTTCGCGCATGCTTTCTTCATCAGAGTTTTGATGCTTTTGCAGGGCGTCGGCGGTGCATCCGATTAGAATGGCACGCGGTTTTTGGTTCTTCTGTATTTCATCCATTGTTGGTTTTGTCCTTTCGTTTGTGCTTTCTTTTAGTATACTGTATTTGTCTTAAAATCGCAAAAGCATTGCGATTTCTATTTGATGTCAATATGAATCCTATGTTATTGTTGCTTTTTTTCTTGCTTTCTATGTGGATTCGTTATATAATAGATGTAACTGATTTTTGCGAGAGGGGTGCGGTTGTTTGGCTGAAAATATAGATAGAGAGCAGTTGATTTCTGTTCGGGGGCTTCGAAAGAATTTTGGAACCTTGGAGGTCTTAAAGGGCATTGATTTGGATATTTATAAGGGCGATGTGTATGTGATTGTCGGGCCGTCCGGGTCGGGGAAGAGTACACTTTTGCGGTGTTTGAACCTGCTTGAGGTGCCGGATGCGGGAGAAATTGTTTTTGAGGGTGTGGATATTTGCCGGCATAAAACAGCGATTAATATTCACCGCCAGCGCATGGGCATGGTGTTTCAGCAGTTTAATTTGTTCCATAATTTGACGATTTTGCAAAATATTATGCTGGGACCGGTGCGTGTGAAGAAGGTGCATAAGGAGGCTGCGCGTGAGGAGGCCTTGCAGCTGCTCTCGCAGGTAGGGCTTTCGGACAAGGCGGATGCGTATCCTGTGCAGCTCTCCGGCGGGCAAAAACAACGTGCTGCCATTGTGCGTGCACTTGCAATGCATCCCGATGTCATGTTGTTTGACGAACCAACCTCAGCATTGGACCCGGAAATGGTGGGTGAGGTGCTGTCGGTTATGCGTAATTTGGCGGACGGCGGCATGACAATGGTGGTTGTTACCCATGAGATGGGCTTTGCACGGGAGGTTGGAACGCGGGTTGCTTTTGTGGATGAAGGGGTTCTTTTGGAAGAGAGTGCGCCGTCTGAATTCTTTGCGGCTCCGTCGAATCTCCGTTTGCAGGAGTTTCTTGCGCGAGTGCTTTGAGAATTCTTTGCGAATTAAAATAGATTCAATTTGATTTCAATCACGATTCAATATTACATCATGAGAGGTGCTTTATGAATAAAGATATGCAGATACTTCGCGAGCTTGCTGCGCAATATGCAGAGCTTGCCAATGCTCCTTTAAATGCTGAAAAAATTGCCTTGCACCGTGCAGTCAATGACCTGAAAATGGTTCGGCCTGTGGTGTCGATTTCGGAGATTCCATGGGGTGAAATGGACATTGACGGACAGCTTGTGCTGACTTGCTCTGACCCGATTTTGCGGGAAGCAGAGTGGTTTTTCCGTGCGCATCTGTTTCAGTGCAAGTATTTCCGCGGCGACATGGCGCTTTTGCCGTATTATCCGATTGATAAGGTTGTTCACGTTACCGGTATAGGGCTTGAGGTGAAGGAGCGCACCCTTGATTTGCACAATCGGGGCGGCATTATTTCCCATGAGTATGAGGATCAGCTGCAGACTGAGGATGACATTGAAAAGTTGCATTTTCAGACTGTTACATATGATAAAGCTGCAACTGAGGCGCAAATTGCGCTTGTTTCTGATGTTTTGCGAGAGGTGTTGCCTGTGAAGGCAGTTGGCCGACGGCATTATTGTTCCTTGTGGGATGATATTGTGCGGCTGCGCGGTGCTACGTCTGTTTTCATGGATGTTATTGAACGGCCGGAGTTTATGCATAAAATTGCCGGGCGGGTTTCGGATATTATGATGGATACCTGGCGGCAAATGGAGGCTCTTGAGCTGTTGGACAATGGGTTGCTTGATATTCACTGTACGCCGTCTACGGCCAGTGATTTGCCATCGGTTGGGGAAGGTGAGCCTGTTCGTTCTAAGAATGTTTGGGGGCGCGGTATGGCGCAAATATTCGGTTCGGTGTCAAAAGAGATGCACGATGAATTCGATATTAAGTATATGCGGAAAATCATGGAGCCGTTTGGTCTGGTGTATTACGGCTGCTGTGAGCCGTTGCACGATAAAATTGATATTGTAGAAAAGATTCCCCATTTGCGCAAAATTTCGATTACCCCGTGGGCGAATGCGGCAAAGGCGGCGGAGCGTATCGGTAATAAATATGTCTTTTCCTGCAAGCCTAATCCGGCGCATGTGGCGCATGCTACATTTGACCCAGAGGGTGTTCGCGGTGAATTGAGTTCAATTTTGCATGAGTGCAAATCGAATGGATGTAATATTGACATCACTTTGAAAGATATTTCAACTGTTTCGAATTCACCGCGAAATTTAATTGAATGGAATCGTGTGGCAATGGAGCTTGTTGAGAGTTTTTAGCTGAGCAACCGTTCTTTAAGGAGATTTCTTTTTTTATGGTCATTCTTTTGTTCTTCGGCATCTTTTCGACGGGGCTTTTGTCGGCGCTTTGTTACAAGCGGTTTAGTACGATTTCTTTGTCTTATAAGCAGATTGCGCCGGCGTTTGTATCTTTTTGGACGGGGCTTTTAGGACTTGTTTTGGCGGCTGTCGGTCTTTTTACAGGTTCTTTTTCGGCTGGGAGGACGACGCTTTTGTTGGGTTGTCTTGCCGGGGCGTTCTTTGCGTTGGCGGCGTATTTGTATATTAAGGCACTTGCTACCGGGCCGTTTATTTGGACGACGCTGCTTATGAATATGTCCAGCTTTGTGCCTGTGGTTGTCAGTTTGCTTTTTCTCGGTGAAGTTATGTCACTTTTGCAATTTTTTGGCATTCTTCTTATTGTTACTGTGGTGATTCTGATGGTTTTTGGCAAGAAAGGGGAGGGAAAGGCTTTTTCGCTAAGGTGGCTTGTGACGGCGATTTTTATGACCCTTTCGAACGGCGGTATCGGCAGCGTTTTGCGGGTGCAGCATCATGTTTCGGCAGATATGCAGACGCTTCCTTATTTGAGTACGCTCTTTTTGTCGGCGTCGGCTATTTCGTTTGTTTTGTACCTGTTTGTGCGTGAAAAAGGGGAGAAAGTGCCTTGGAAAGTTTGTGTTCCGCCTGCTTTCGGATTGGTGCTTGCGATTGGGCTTGTGAACCTTTTTCAGGTGCTAATTATGGAATATGTTGACGCGGTGGTACAGTTTCCTGTTGCGACGGGCGGCGGTATTTTGTTTTCCTCGCTGGCTGGAATTTTGTTGTATAAAGAAAAGCTGACCATACAGTTTCTGGTCAGCTTAGTCCTTGTTTTTGTTGGGGTTGTGCTGTTAACGCATTAATATCTGCGTCTGCGTTGGCCTCTGTAACGGCGGTTTTTCCTTGTGGTTGTGCGGAATATGATGTAGCCGATTAGCAGGGCGGCAAGTGCAATTAGGATATAGATGACAAGCGGTGTTGTGAAAAACACGGCGATGCAATCAAGGATGTATAATAGGAAGTTTCGGCTAACCGGCACAGGTGAAATCAGGGTGATTTTGCCGTATATTTTCCCATCAAGTTGATAAGTGGCTGTGCCGATGACCTGACCTTTTTCAATTGGCGCTTTGATGCTTTCGGGGATTTCGTATAGAATTTCAAGGTCTTCTATTTTTATGGTGTTGGGGAGCAGACAGCTCAATTTCTCCTCTGCCACAAGTGGGATGGAGTCGATATCGTTGCCAAGCTTGACGCGGATGTTATGAATTGGGTCATTTTTTTCGGCCACTATGGTTACTTTATAGGTGTCATATGTGTAGCTGAAAAGTTTTAGTGTTTCGGTGAAACAGGCGTTTCTGCTTGCCGGGCCGCTTGCTTTTAAGATGACTGTGATGATGTTGATGTCGTTTTTGCTTGCGGCGGATACCAGGCAGGGGCCTGCCGGTGTTGTGTGTCCGGTTTTTATGCCAATTGCGGCCGAATTGTAGTAATCAGGGACTGTTTTCCTTGAAAGAAGATAGTTTGTTGTGTAAAAAGTTCGTTCTTTGTCCACTTTATTTGTGGGCGGAAGTTTGAACTCGCTGGTCTTTACGATTTCGGCAAATACGGGTGATTTCATGGCTTCAGTTGTGATAATGGATAGGTCGCGGGCGCTGGTATAATGGTCTTCGTCGTGGAGGCCTGTTGTGTTTGTGAAGTGCGTGTTTTCGCAGCCCAGCTCTGCGGCGCGGGTGTTCATCATGCGGACAAATTCGGGTACGCTGCCTGCGACGTGCTCCGCGAGGGCGTTGGCCGCTTCGTTTGATGAGGGAATCATCAGGCAGTAGAGCAGCTGGCGGACGGTCACGGTTTCACCGGGTTTCAGGCCTGCGGTGGAGCCGCTTTCGGATAGTCCTTCAAAGGTTTTTTCCGAGAGGGTCACTTTGCTGTCAAGGCCGCCGTGCTCAATGGCCAGAAGCGCTGTCATGATTTTTGTGGTTGACGCAGGGAAAAGGTGCGCGTCTGCGTTTTTTTCGTACAGCACTTCGCCGGTGTCTCTGTGGATTAAAATCGCGCCTTCCGCGCTGATGTCCGGGGGCGTCGGTGCTGCTGCAGCCTGAATGGTGAAAAGCAGTAGGCAGAGGAAGATACTTAGTATTTTTTTCATATACAAATTCTCCAAAGTGTGATATAATAAAAAGCAAGCAGATAGCCTTCGGCTATCTGAGCCTGCAAATGCAGGCTCAGTTCCGCAAAGCGGAACCTGCTTTTCATTCAATTGATAAATTTGGGCGCCTTTTAGGCGCAGGGTGCGCAAGCGCACCCACCCAAACCTTCGGTTTGGCAAATTTACGATATAATTTATTTTAGTATATCAGATTTCGTTTTATTTTACAAGGGTTTTGACGAATTTAATATGGATGGAGGGTGCGTTTTTATGGTTGAAAAGCCATTGAAGCCGTGGGTGCTGCGGACGGCGGTGAGTATTTTTTTGCCGTTTTTGCTATGTGCTGTTTTTCTTTTTGGCATGTTTGTTGGTGGGCAGCGCTCACTTTCTTATGTTCCGCTGCGGTCTTTTTCGCCGGAGTTACTTGTTGAGGCTGATGATTTGGCGGTTGTCAATATTAATACGGCGGATGTGCGGGAGCTGACTTTGCTAAACGGGATTGGCGATTCTTATGCACAGCGCATTATTGATTATCGGGAAGAGCATGGTGATTTTGCTGCTATTGAAGATATTATGCTTGTTCAGGGGATAAAACAGGCATTGTTTGATAATATTAAAGACTATATTTCAGTATAAGGAAAGGTAATGAATATGAATAACTACAAATTTGACACCGTGGCGATTCATGGCGGATATCAAAAAGATGCCACAAATGCAACAAATATTCCGCTGTATTTAGCCAATGCCTATGAATTTGACGGCATTGAGCATGCACGGGATTTGTTTGCTTTGGATGTGCCCGGCAACATTTATACGCGGTTGCAGAATCCGACCAACTCTGCTTTGGAGGAGCGCATTGCGCTCTTGGAGGGCGGTATTGGTGCGGTGGCTTTTTCTTCAGGGCATGCGGCGATTTTTTGCTTGGCGGCGACCCTTGCGCAGCAGGGCGATGAGATTGTTGCGTCGTCGAAAATTTATGGCGGGGCTGTGAATCAGCTGCAGAAGACTCTTGGAAAATTTGGCGTTGTTACGCACTTTGTTGATGCATCTGACCCGAATGCTTTTGTGGCGGCAACCAATGAAAAGACGCGTTTTTGGTTTATTGAGGCGATTGGAAACCCGACTGCGGCGGTTTGTGATATTGAGGCTATTGCCGTGCTTGCGAAGAGGTGCAAGCTGCCGCTTGTTGTTGACAGCACCTTTTCGCCGCCCTGTATGTTCCGGGCTATTGAGCATGGAGCTGATATTGTTGTACACAGTTCTACGAAATTGTTGTGCGGCAACGGGCAGGCGCTTGGCGGGCTTGTGATTGATAGCGGAAATTTTGACTGGAATAATCCGCGGTTTCCTGAATTTATTACGCCGGACAATAGTTATAATGGTAAGATTTTTGCGGAGGTATTTGGCAAGGGCGCTTTTCTCGCGCGTCTTCGCGCTTGCACTTTGAGGGATATTGGTGCTACGGCGGCTCCTTTTAATTCGCATTTGATTCTAAATGGCATCGAAACGCTTTCATTGCGTGTGGAGCGTGTCAATCGTTCGGCACAGGCTGCGGCGGAATATTTGGAAGGTTGTCCTTATGTAGAGCGGGTGGATTATCCGGGGCTTTCTTCCAGTCCGTATCACGGACTTGCGAAGAAGTATTTTGACGGTGCGGGCGGCGGTGTTTTTACCTTTGAAATTAAGGGTGGCAAGGATGCCGGGGCGAAATTTTTGCGGAGCTTGAAGATTTTCAAGTTGGTTGCGAATCTGGGGGATAGCAAGAGTCTTGTTTCTCACCCGGCCTTGACGACGCATGCGCAGCTTTCGAAGGAACAGCTTGCTTCGGCCGGGATTACTGATTGTACCATTCGGCTGTCCATTGGACTTGAGGATGTTTCCGACTTGATTGCGGATTTGGAACAGGCGTTTCGGGCGTAGTGATTATGTTGTGTGTATTCTGAATGAATTCATTATGAACTCTATTTGATGTTGTAATGAATTTAACATAATGTAAAAAAGACATGACTGCGAATTTGCAGTCATGTCTTTTTTGTATCGTTTTGTTTATTAGCAGCTTTCAACCAAATCGGTCATGGAATAGATTCCGGCTTTTTGTTTTGCCAGAAACAGGGCGGCTTGCAGGGCACCTGCTGCGAATACCTCGCGGCTTTGAGCGGAGTGGGCGAGGGTTATGACCTCGTTATGTCCGGCGAAAATGACTTCATGTTCGCCGACAATTGTGCCGCCACGGACTGCGGAAATACCGATTTCGCGTTTGTCACGTTTTTTGCGTTCCTTGGAGCGGTCGAAGACAATATCGGCTTCGTATGGGAGGGCGGCAGCTGCCGCATCTGCCAGCATGAAAGCGGTTCCGCTGGGGGCATCAACCTTCTGGTTGTGGTGTTTTTCGATGATTTCCACGTCGAAGGTATCGCCGAAAACGGCGCAGGCTTTCTTTATGAGTTCGCACAGGAGGTTTATGCCGAGGGACATATTTCCGCTTTTGAATACAGCGGTTTTTTCTGCGGTTTTCTCCAGAAGCGCCGTTGTTTTTTCGTCCAGGCCTGTTGTTGCAAGGACGATGGGCGTACTTTTTTCTCCGGCGTAGGTGAGTAGAGTGGGTACGGCCGCCGCATTGGAGAAGTCAATGATGACATCGGCTTGTTCCTTGCAGCCGTTTATGTCTTTGTAGACGGGGTAATTGTAGTTTTTTGCATCAATAATATCGATTCCTGCAACAATTTTGCAGTTTTCTTTTTCCAAGCAAAGCTCGGAAATGACACGGCCCATTCGTCCGTTGCAGCCGGACAGCAGTATGCGAATCATAATGTTTTCCTCCTTTTTGTTTTGATTTTTGCTAATATTTATACCAAAAGATTCATTTGTTGCAGTGATTTCTTGAGTATTTCCAGATTTTTGGGTTCTAAGTCAACCATTGGCATGCGTAAGTTTCCGGCTTCAAAGCCCAGCAGATTCATTGCGTTTTTAATAGGAGCAGGGTTAACTTCAATAAACAAGTTATTGAAAAGCTCCAGATATTCCCGCTGGAGTGTGACGCTTTCTTGTACCTTTTCGTCAAACCAAAGCTCGCAGATGTTGTGGACAATTTCCGGCACAATGTTTGCAGCAACCGAGATTACGCCCTTGCCGCCCAGTGCCAGGATGGGGACAATTTGGTCGTCGTTGCCGGACCATACGTTTAAGGAATCTCCGCAGGCCGCGAAGATTTTCGCGATGTGGGAGATGTCGCCGCTGGCTTCCTTTGTGCCGTTGATGTGAGGGATTTTTGCAAGTTCCTTATATGTATCAATGGCGATGGTCATGCCGGTGCGGCTTGGGACGTTGTATAAGATAATGGGCAGTTTTGTTGCGGAAGCGATGGTTTCGAAATGCTTTAGCAGGCCTTTTTGTGTCGCTTTGTTGTAATAAGGGGTTACAACAAGGCAGGCGTCTGCACCAGCTTCTTCCGCGAATTTGCTCATTTCTGCGGCGTACAGCGTGTCATTTGAGCCGGTTCCTGCTACAACGGGGATGCGGCCGTTTACGACTTCTACTGCATGAGTGATGGCATCCTGATGTTCTTCATCACTCATGGTGGATGCTTCGCCAGTGGTTCCGCATATAATAATGCTGTCAGTTTTACTCTTAATGTGGAATTCAATCCACTGGGTGAGCTTATTAAAATCAATACCGGTTTCGTTGAACGGTGTGCAAATTGCCACGCCGGAGCCTGTGAAAATCGGAGTCTTTGTCATGGTGTTCTCCTCCTGTTTGTTTTTTATTTTGCTGCAATAAAGCCTTTGGCAGTTAGCAGTTCTGCCATTAGGATTGCGCCGCCGGCTGCGCCGCGGATGGTGTTGTGGGACAGGCAGACGAATTTTATGTCGTATTGATTATCTTCGCGAAGACGTCCAACTGATACTGCCATGCCATCTTCAAGATTTCTTTCTGAATTCGTTTGTGGACGATTGTCTTCTTCAAAATAGTGCAGAAATTGCTTAGGCGCCGATGGAAGGTTTAACGCCTGCGCGGGGCCTTTAAAGTTCTTCCAGATGTCAATTACTGCTGAAATATCGGGTTTTTTGTCGAATTTTGCGAATACGGCTGCCATGTGGCCATCGCTGACGGGTACACGCAGGCATTGTGCTGTGAAAATGGGTTCTGTTGCCGGTACGATGGCGTCACCTTGAATGCTTCCCCACAGCTTTAAGGGTTCTTTTTCACTCTTTTCCTCTTCGCCGCCGATGTATGGGATTACGTTGTCAATCATTTCGGGCCAGGTTTCGAAGGTTTTCCCTGCGCCGGAGATGGCTTGATAAGTGCAGCAGCAGACATTTTTCAGACCGAAAACGTCCTTTAAGGGGTGAAGTGCGGGGACATAGCTTTGCAGCGAGCAGTTGGATTTTACGGCGATGAAGCCTCTTTCCGTGCCCAGCCGTTTTCGTTGGGCGTGGATGATTTCCGCGTGGTCAGCGTTGATTTCCGGCACAATCATGGGGACGTCCTGCGTGAAACGGTGTGCCGAATTGTTGGAAATTACGGGGCATTCCTTCTTTGCGTAGGCTTCTTCCAGGGCTTTTATTTCGTCCTTTTTCATGTCAACGGCGCAGAATACCAGGTCAACTTGCGCTGTGATTTCGTCCATGTCGGCCACGGCGTCGTAGACTTTTAGTTCGGCTACGGCCTTAGGCATGGGGGCGGGCATGCTCCAGCGGGTGCCTACGGCGTCCTTGTAGGACTTTCCTGCCGAGCGGGCGGATGCTGCTACGAGGGTGACTTCATACCAAGGGTGGTTTTCAAGCAGCGAGATGAAACGCTGACCTACCATACCTGTTCCGCCGATAATTCCTGCTTTTAACTTCATAACTTCTATACCTCCGAATAAATTTTTTTGGAAAAATAAAAAAATCGGTTGAAAAACCGACTTAATCTGTAGTATAATGGTAGTAACACCAAATCATACAAACCAGTTAGCTCTCCATCGCGCCGCGATGACAGTCGAAAAAGCTTTCGCCAAATTCGACCAACTCAGGTTTTTCCTCTTCTATTTACCTGAATTTCGGCGGAAAGTCCTTTTTTGCCGTTTCATGGGGAAGAAGGTTCCCTCTACCAGCAATACTTTTACAGTCCGCGCCTCTACACTGCATGTTGTTCAATTGCGTACAGTTTACCACAAAAAGAAACGCTTGTCAAGGTGTTTCGTGTCGGCTTTTTTGCCGGAAAGAGAGAGACAATATGAAGAAGATTTTCTTGCTGTCACTTGTTATCCTTTGCGTTTTGCTTGCTGCTTTGCCGGTATATGCTGCTGATGATAGGTATGTGAAGGTGGGACTTTTATATGGAAATGATTCTCTTGCTGCTGTGAATTTTCAGAATTTAACGGGCGGCGGGAAGGGGTATCTGTTTGGGACGTTTGCTTCGGATTTGTCACCGATTCCCAATTTATCTACGGATGTTTCTACGATTACTGTGCTGCGGGAGGAGAATTATGCCTTTAAGGACAAGGCGTTTTCCGTTACGTCCGGAGCTGAGGTTGCCGTCGGAAAGTATCATTTGCAGATTACCGATGCCTTTGCCACAGAGGCGCTGGCGCGGCAGACTATTGCGGCGATGGGCTTAAATGACGGGTATGTGCATTTTGCGTTTGGAGAGTATTTTGTGCGGATTGGGCAGTATGCTACTCTTGAAGGGGCGCGGGATGACTTGCCGTTTATGCAGGCCTTGTTGCCGGGGGTTCCTTTTGTTGTTGTGGGCGGGAATGCTTCTACTTTGAGTATTGCTTCTTTTGAAACGGGTGCGGTGCTTGCGCAAATTACGCTTACGGACGGGGTGTTGGCGGTTGTTCCGCAGAATGCGGACGGTGCACCGATTACCTGGTTTAAGCAGGTGAAGTATCTTGGGAACTTTTCTGTGAATATGGTTGGAGCGGACAAGCTTTCGGTGATTAATGTGCCGACTTTGGCGGACTATTGCAAGGGTGTTCTTCCGTATGAAATTAGCCCCGAGTGGCCTATTGAGGCACAAAAGGCGGCGGCGCTTTGTGCGAAAAGTTACATTTTGTATTATCATAACAGGCATGCATCTAATGGATTTTCTGTTTGTGCCGGAAATCATTGCCAGATTTATAAGGGTCCGGCGGCGGCGACGGAGGTTTCCGACCTGGCGGTGGATGAAATTGCGGGGCTGCAGGTTGTGTATGACGGCAAGCCGATTCAAGGGTTTTATCATTCGTCCAACGGCGGCTCAACTGAGGATTGCCGCAATGTTTGGGGCGGGAGTGTGCCGTATCTTTTGGCGGTGGAAGACCATCTTGAAAATATTGAGAATATTCCTAACGGTCTGTGGGAGACGACGGTGACTTTTGCGGAGATTACAGCGATTTTAAAGCAAAAGGGGCATACAAAAAACGACATTGTGAATGTGTACATAGAGGCTTTTACCCCTGCCGGGAATGTTTCGAAGCTGACCTTTGTGGATAGCACGGGTGCGCATATCAGCTTTGAAAGGGAGGCGGCGCGGACGGTGCTTTCTTCTGTGACGAAGAGTTTGCGATATACCATAGTTGTGCCGGGGTCGGTGTCTGAATCGGAGGATCAAAAGCCTGTCGGCAACAGCCGCGTATACGAGCTTGCTTGTGAGATTTTGTTGAGTGTGCAGGAGCTTAGCGGGATTGAGGTTGTTCTGCCGGCACCGCCAGTGCGTGTTCCAATGCCGCCTGTTTCGCCGCAGGTTTCTGTTGCCGAAGGCGATTCTGTTACCTTCCGCGGACGCGGGTATGGGCACAGTGTTGGGCTTAGCCAGTGGGGCGCCAAGTATAAGGCTGAGCTTGGGTATAGCTGTGAGCAGATTTTGAAATTTTATTATACAGGTGCCGAAGTGGTTGCTATGTGATTTCGACAACAATTAATAACGATATCAAATTGAATGCATTAAGGAGTTATTGTGAACTTAACGACGAAGGATTTTTCTTTTGCGCTGCCGGAGGAATTGATTGCGCAAAGTCCCATTTTGAACCGGGATACGTCCCGAATGATGGTGATGGATCGGAAAAGCGGGGAACTTACGCATCGGCACTTTTTTGATTTGTTACAGGTGGTGCGGCCGGGTGATTGTCTTGTTTTGAATAATTCGCGGGTGCTGCCTGCGCGGCTTCTTGGCACCGATTCGAAGGGCTATCCTGTGGAGGTGTTGCTCTTGAAGGATCGGGGCGAGGGGGCTTGGGAGTGCATTGTCTATCCCGGCAAAAAGTGTCGGGAGGGGGCAATGCTTTCCTTTGGTGAGGGGCTTCTTCGGGGGCAGGTTTTGCAGGTGAAAGAGGACGGCAACCGCTTGATTTCCTTTGCCTGTGAGGGGCTGTTTTTGGAGTGTTTGGAACGGCTTGGTGCTATGCCGTTACCGCCTTATATTAAGGAAAAGCTGTCCTGCAAGGAGCGGTATCAGACGGTGTATGCCAAGGTCCCCGGTTCTGCGGCGGCGCCCACTGCGGGACTTCATTTTACCGATGAATTGCTTTCCAAGCTTGCGGATATGGGTGTCACGATTGCGTATTTGACGCTGCACGTGGGGCTTGGAACCTTTCGGCCTGTGAAGGTTTCGAATGTGACGGAGCATGTGATGCACAGTGAGGAATTCTCCCTTCCTGAGGAGGCAGCTGCGAAAATTTTGGCGGCGAAGGCTGCCGGTGGGCGGATTATTGCGGTGGGGACAACGGCGGTGCGTACCTTGGAAACAGTGGCTGCGCGGTATGGAACCATTTGTGCCGCACATGGAGAAACTGCAATTTTCATCTACCCGGGACATGCGTTTTTGGCAGTTGACGGGATTATTACGAACTTTCACCTGCCGGAAAGTACTTTAATTATGCTTGTGTCGGCCTTTTCGTCGCGGGAACATGTGTTGCGGGCGTATGAGGCCGCGATTGCCGAAAAGTATCGGTTTTATTCCTTTGGGGATTGTATGTTGCTTTTATAAATTGGGGTGATGTAATGGAGGGTGTATTTCTTGCGCCGGAGGGGTATTCGGCGGACGATACGAATCCTTTTACGCCGGACGGACGGTATGACCGGAGTTGGACGATTCTTGCGGTTGACGAGTCGGTTGAGGGTATGTTGCTACAACGGCGGT
>JGI994J12354_10001957_pt1 | contig 20612 bp, 15 predicted proteins | sample IntmicLarv3ML3BL_FD_12354 | JGI IMG/M metagenome (IMG submission 12354)
GGTTATCACACCAATCGTAGTATTCTTTATATGTACCGCCGCACCGGGCACGGTACCCAAATCATCGTAAACCTGCCCCGTCAGAGTCCCCGTGTTCTGGGACAGCAAACCCGTCGTAATGCAACAACTCAACAACAAAATCAAATAATACTTCATAAGATTATAATTATATATTTTTTCAGCGGCAAAAGTATAGCCGCGTTGTTACGTATTGATTAAGGAAAGATTAAGATTAAAAGTAGTAAATTATAGCTATAAAAATAAGCATTTCTGCCGGACAATATTATCACGCAACAAACGACATACTACTCTTAGTTTCAATGAGATACTACTACCGAGCTTAGAACTATAAGTATCTCGCATTATTTCGGTCTATAGACCGAGATAGCACGAGATAGTAATCGAGGTAAACCGATGATATTAATACCAGTGAACCAGAGACTTATTATCCCTCCCGGATAGCTACCACAGCCTCGCGTGCGCGTCTATTTCTTTGATTTAATAGTAAAGTCAAAATATTCACTACCTTTACAAGAATTGTGTTATGACAAAAGGAATTAGACGGATACACTTTATAATAATGGCTAAGATAAAGAAAGAAAGTTCCTATTTGGATCAAGGTTTTAAGGTTCTTCTTTACCTGTATTAGCATTATGTTTCCAATTATTGGGATTGTTAAGATTGAGAACTATAGTATTGTTTCACAAATAAATCGGATTGAGATTTATTCCCGAAAGATACAATTAATTAAGTTTTGAACTTGTTTATCATACATTTGATTCAATTTGTGGGCTTATCTTTTCGACCTTAATAACATTTTTATTCGACACGCTTATAAATCGAGAATTTTTATCTAAGTTTGTACCCTATACTTAGATTAGAAAAAAATTATTTATGGAGCTTAGACATTTATCCCTTTTTATATTTATTGCTGCATTTATTTTTGTCGCTTGTTCTAGCGACGATAAAGAAATTACCAGAGAGAGAAAAGAAGAAGTCTTTATAGGGATATCTCCTATACAAACCCATCAAGATGTCGATGGAGATTATATTCCTTTTAGTTGGGATGACATAGGGTGGATATATGAAGATGAAAAGTTAGTAAATTATAGCTCGAAATACGGTGTAAATGTAAAAACATTAACTATTGTAGAGCATACAGCAAATAGATTGGAATCTTTTGGGTCATATGAGACAGAAATTGAAACAGAAACTTCTTTCGATGTAGTGGAAATAGAAAGTGGATTAGTAAAGAAATATACGATATGGAGAGGATCCAGTCTGCGCCACTTTTATAGCTTTGATTACGATTATAGCTACAATGCTGATGGATATTTAGAATCTGTAAAAGGTACCACTCAAAACGTAGGAGTTGACGATACAGAAATTATTTTGACATGGAATAGTGGTAATTTGGTCAAAGTTGTAAATACTACAGGTACGTCAATAACGACATATACTTACACGTATGACGACAAAGATTATGTGCCAATGAGCGATTTTTCGATATATACTCCTCTTCATGTTTATGCGCCTTATCCACTTATAGAGTTTTATAATAAACTAGGAAAACAAAGCAAGAATAATATTACAGAAGTTAGTATAGACAATAATTCATTACATTTTTACGGGATTGTAAAGCTAACATATAAAACAGAACTTAATGAAACAGGAACAATCAAGCAAATCAATCATAACGGAATATATTACCCTCCTTTATATGAAGAAAATCTAAATCCGGTATCGTTCAAGGGCATGAGAACTATCTTCAATTACACGGAGAGATGAAAAAGAGCTAAAAGCTCTTTTTCCAGTTGAGCCTTAACTTTTTCAACAAGCAACACCATAAAACAAAAAAAGCTGACTATTAATAGTCAGCTTTTTTATCAAGTGATTTGCCTGAGGTTCGAACTCAGGACCCCATCCTTAAAAGGGATGTGCTCTACCTGCTGAGCTAGCAAATCAGCCTAAACACTCTATCGAATGCGGGTGCAAAGGTAATGCTTTTTTTTATATCTGCAACTTTTTTGGCACTTTTATCCCTTTTCGTAGAAACTTTTTCCTGTTTTTCTTTGAAAGCAGGCCTTCATATCTTATTTTTGTGAGAAAGAGAGCGTATAGCTCTAACTGAAGAATTTTATTATATATGAGGAATACTACTATACTGATTTTCTTTATATGGCTTATATCTTTACCGGCAAAGTCTGTTGATAATTTGCGTATACCGGACTTAAGAGTCTTGAGCATGGGCGGAGGGGGTGTCTCTGAAACGCCTCTTTATAATCCCTCGCTTCTTGCATTACAGCCATATAACAAGTTATACATAAACTATTACAACAGATATTCTGTCAGCGAACTGTCTACAATTAGTGGAGGGTTCTATTTTTATAATGATATAATCCCAACAGGATTGGAAGTAACGTCATTTGGCTATGATGAATATCGCGAAAGCCTTTTCAGGCTATCTATGGGAAAACAAGTTGCCGAACAGTGGTTTCTGGGTGTTGCCATACAATATTGCTTACTGCAATCAGAGCTTTTTGAAGAAAGTTCCGGTAGAATATCCACAGATATAGGAATATCTTACAAACCTGTTGAAAACCTGTTGACATCATTGTCAATATTGCATGTGCCATCAGTAAGCATCGGGGATGAGAACATTGATAATAATCATATTGCGCCATATTCCATACAAATGGGTTTCAGTTGGGGAGTTACAAACAGTGTGTTAATAACCGGAAGCCTTGAGAATTGTAAGGAGGATAATATTGCAGGCTCTTTCGGTATGGAATACATGCCGTTCGATGACTTCAGTATACGCACCGGAGTAAGAAGCTCCCCTCTCATACCATCATTAGGTGTAGGTTATCGTGTAGCAGGTATTAGTGTTGATGTGGGTACGGTTTACCACTCCGTACTCGGGGTTAGTATGGGTGCAGGGATATCTTTCTCCTTTTAGATTGTTAGTAAGATGAATAGGATGTTGATAATATGGTTAATAATGATGTTTATAAGTTGTTATAACCTTCATTGTCAAGAATTAAAACCTGTTGACAAATGGTTAGAATATATAGAGGAACTTTCCGAAGACTCAGAAGAAAACCCCGAATCCATCGAAAAGCTGTACGAAGAACTATCATACTTGTCAGAGAACCCGCTAAACCTCAATCGGGTAACAGCAGAGCAATTAAAGCAAATACCGTTTCTATCAGATATGCAGATTATAAACATTCTGGGTGCTCGTAAAAGGCTTGGAAATTTCGTTTCTATATATGAGTTGAAAAACATCCGATACTTAGATATGGAAACAATAGAGTTGATTCTTCCTTTTCTTTATATCGCTGAAGTCCACAGAGAACGACTTTTCACGGCAAACAATCTATTGAAGTATGGCTCAAACGAACTAATGCTACGATATGACAGAGGCCTTAATGAGAAAAAAGGCTATAAGGATGTACCGGACAGTATTCTGCAAAAATATCCAAACCGTAAATATGTAGGGGAACCTTTTTATACGTCATTACGCTATTCTTATTCATTTGATAACAGGCTGCAAATGGGAGTCGTTGCAGAAAAAGATGCAGGAGAGCCCTTCTGGAACGATCGCCATAAAGGATACGACTATTATTCGGCACATGTTTTCCTGAAGAATATAGGTAGAGTAAAAAGCTTGGCCGTAGGAGATTATAAAATATCATTTGGTCAGGGACTTATTATAAGCAACGATTTCACCCCATCACGAAGCAGTATATTATCACAAGCAGAGAGGAGAAATAATGGATTCAGGCGTCATTATTCAACAAGCGAGAATGTTTTTTTCAGAGGTATAGCATCAACTATATCCATAGGAAAGGCAGACATAAGCGCTTTTTATTCTAATAAGAAAGCAGATGCAACAGCAGATGAAAGTACGATTTCATCGTTTAAGACAGATGGAATACACAGAACCGAAGGAGATTTGAATAAGAAGCATAATATCAGTATACAAACCATAGGAGGCAATATAAGATACACGGGAGCAAGGTTCCATGTTGGTGCTACGGCTTTGACATATTCATTTGGGGGACTATCGGTTGAGCCGGAGCCCAGACCGTACAACGTATTCTATTTTCGGGGTAAACGCAATACAAATGTAGGTGTGGACTATGCTTGGCGGCACAGGCAAATCACGCTTTTTGGAGAAACGGCGCTTTCGCAGAATAATGCCATTGCCACTCTGAATGCTATTCAGTGGAGCGCATCCTCCGGGATAAAAGCCCTTATCATGTACAGAAACTTTAATCGCAAGTATCAAGCTTTTTATGGGAATGCCTTTTCTCAGAACTCGACAGTACAGAATGAAGAGGGTCTATATGTCAGCATGCAATGGGCGCCTATTGCTTATTGGCGACTTTCGGGGTATGCCGACTTCTTTCGCTTTCCTTGGCTCAAATATGGGGTGGATGCTCCTTCTTCCGGTCAAGAGTATATGATACAGGCCGATTTCACCGGAATAAATAAGGTTACAATATCTACGAGGTATCGCTTCCGTCAACGAGAGAAAAACACAACGAATGAGCATGAAGTTGCGATTATACCAACAGACCGGCACAGGATGCGCTTACAAATAACATATAAACCATCCAAGATAATGACTTTCCGCACATCAATGGAAGGAAACATGTACGATGATAGTGTATTATCAACGAGTCGTGGATGGATTATCTCGCAGAATATAGGATGGAAAAGCACGGATTCACCGATTCAGGCAGACATATATATTGCCTACTTCAATACTGATGATTACAATAGTCGCATTTACTCCAACGAGAAGAACATGCTTTACAGTTTCTCCATTCCATCGTTTTATGGAGAGGGAGTACGTTCATCGGCTGTGTTACGATATAACTTCACAAAACAGCTTTACATTTCAGTAAAAGCGGCATGGACGCACTATTATGACCGCGAAATAATCGGCACTGACCTTGAAGAGATTGAAGGGCGCGATAAAGTTGATTTATATGCACAGTTGCGATGGAAATTCTAAAAAAATACTTTACTTTGCATCCTGTGAAGATTATAAGGACATTAATCACTAATCATTAACCGTTACAAAAATGTCAACACTTCTGTTTGATAAAATAGTATATGGCCCCGTTAATAGTCGCCGCTTAGGGGTTTCGTTAGGAGTGAACCTATCACCCACAGACGGCAAAAGATGCACCTTCGACTGTATATATTGCGAATGTGGCCTGAATAAAGAGCGTCCGGCGCACAGCGCTGCCCCTTCGCGTGAGGATGTGAAAAGAGCACTTACCGAGAAGCTCACTTTGATGCAAAAGAAAGGAGTTATTGCTGATGTCATAACATTTTCCGGCAACGGTGAGCCCACTATGCACTCCGCCTTTCCGGGCATTATTGATGACACATTGGAAGTGCGCGATAAGCTATGCCCTTCGGCGAAGGTTGCTGTTCTTTCCAATTCGACTATGCTTCATAAAGAAGACGTTATACAAGCATTGTGCAAGGTTGACGAAAACCTAATGAAGCTCGATGCCGTAAGAGACGATTTAATCGAGCAGATAGACCAACCTGAAATAAACAATTTCGGTGCAGAGAAGTTAATCAAACAGCTATCGCAATTCAACGGCAAGCTGACGATTCAGACTATATTTCTGCAAGGGGAACATAATGGTGTGCAAATAGACAATACGAGCGATGAAGACGTGGAACAATGGATAGAAGCACTTAAAGTAATCCGTCCGCAAAAGGTTATGATATATACAATCAGCCGCGAAACGCCCGTGAAGACAATACAAAAAGTCCCTATGGACACACTCGAAAGGATCGCCGAAAGAATCAGAAGTGCAGGATTTACGGTTTCTGTGTCAGGATAAATGCAATAAGTACGATTAATTCGCCTTTACTGCACGAATTGTTTTCTGAAAACCATTGCCGTATATACGGAAGAAATAAAACCCTGATGGCAATGATGACGTATCAATAACCCCACTGGGGCGGTCAACAACAAGGCATACTTTCCCGGAAACAGAGATTATTTCCAAACGCATAACACTATCATATTCTTTGAGGTTAACATAGTTGGAGAACTTCGTTGGATAAATATCTACCAAAGAGTTAATGTTCTCCAAGCCAACCCTGACAATACTAGCTTTATTACTTCTCTCACTTTCGCCTCCGCTATAAAGCGCAGAGACTTCGTAGAAGTGGGAGTCTAAAGGATTTCTCTCTGAAAACACCGTAGCCGATGCAGCTACACGTTGATGTACTGAGCCACTGCGATAAACTCGATACTCCACTACTTCGGGAAAGGACACCGGCTGTGAACTATATAAGGACACCGGATTATCGTTTAGAAGCATTTCCTCGGTGCGAAGACCTGCAAGCTCTACTTCCTTCCGCACCTCAGCATTGCGAACTATATTACTACCCGAAGGCAGTTCTCCGCTTTCTGATGATATTACAGCAGAAACAACGAAATTATATCCACTGGAAGCAAGCTGGCTATCGTATTGCCCCCATTCAACGCCATCAAATGACACAACATTACCTTTGCCGTAAACAACGGGACCGCCATCACATATAGCAGAATAGTTATTACCTGCTTTTGATGTATAGATAGATACTGTAAGGGAATTGGAGGCATCAATAACAAAAGGTGTTTCCAGCTTTATGGTATTAAGGCTTTGATATGTAAGGGACGAGTCATCTATCTTTTGTCTGTAGCTGTAGCCGCTTCCTTGCAGAATGAATACTTCATAAGAGTTACCGGATGTAGGAAAGAACTGAACTGCGGTAATAGTTTTCTTATTTAATGGAGCAATATCGCCGGAAGACCACTTTTGCCCAAAGTAAAACTCTTTATTGTTATCATATCCCGCCTTATAAAGAGGAAACATAGTCCCCCAATAGATAGTCTGTTCATAGGCGGGAGCGTTCCAGCTTAACTTAATTTCATTAGCAGCATCGAAGCGTTCCGCTTTCAGATTAGAGGGAGCTTTATATTCTATGTAAAACATTGTAACTACAGCAAAGGCAGACTCTAACTTATCCTCATATACTGCAGACACAGAATAGACCGAGGCGCCGGATGTAGGTTCGGTATCAAGAAATGCTCTGAAAGTTGACTCTCCTATCTTCTTATTATTACGATATATACTGTACAGCTTTGGTGCATCGGCTCCTGAAGGAGCACTCCATGTAAGGGAGATTCCATGTCCGATATTCGTTGCGATTAAGTTGCGAGGAGACGGTTTTGTTCTGCGGAAACGACCCTCAAGCGTTTCTGCTCTCGAGTCTAAAGGGTCGAGCCATACATCCATGCGTGTAGAAGAGTCTTTCTGGTAAACATTCCAGTGATAGCTCATCTTGCCATAAAGATTAACACCTTCAGGTAGATCAGAACATGATGAGTTGCCACCCGTCAACGTGCCTACTACGAGCTTCTTTTCATTATATAGGGGAGAACCGGAAGAGCCTTTCTCTGTAACGGCATGTCCGTTAGCTGTTTTTTGGAACACTATGTTCCAATGCGCCATCCTGCCTCCGGTAGCTTCTGAGGAACGGAAAGTTGTTTCGTTGGCAGGTCTGCCGTAGGTAGAGATTTTCATATAGTCTCCGGATGGATGATGAATACAAACACCGGACGTAGAAGCAACGTCTCTACGGTCCCAGCCGTTATAAAACACATCATAGTCCTCAGGTATAACATTGTTCAACAAAACCAACATACCGTCAGACTGACCGGAAAGTTCGGTGTTTACAAGTAGTTTGCAACCTATCATGGTCTTGGATACCGATGTAACAGAGTTATTATTGCATCCTTCACGCTCACGATGAAAATAAAAAGCCCACTGCTCCATATCCGAGGCACTTGCTATTATGGAGCCGTCATAGGCACAATGGCGAGCGGTGAGGATTAACGGCTTAAAGTCTTCGGCTGTATTATTCATCAATGAACCGGTACACATATAGCTTTTGCGGCCTATCCTTTGAACTGTGTAACAAACACTTTTCTTCTCACTCTGCCAAGCGTCGCCCTCTTCGCAGTTTATGTTAACCATGCAAGGGCCGGACACTCCGGTGGAGCGAGTTGTAATGCCGCAAAACTCCTGCAATGCAGAAGAATTATACCCATATCCTACTTCACTGATGTGTATGCGCGGCTTATCGCTGTCTGCTTCCGGAGCTACGTATTCGAGAACGATATCGTCTCCTCCTACAAACTCGGTGGCGAAAAGACCACCCGATGGATTCGTAAGATGAGTATAAGCTCCCAGAACGTGAGACCTGTCGGCGCTGTAGATGAAGAGACGACCTCCTTCGGGGATGTAGAAGCGGTCGTAATAAAGCATAATAGCCAAAGCACCGGAGGCTTTCAGGTGAAGGCGCCAGATGTTCTCACCGCCGGGTAGAGTTGTATGATATCCGGAGTTCTCAGTGCTATAGTCAACGGGAATTAGCTTAGACACAGGCATGGGAACGCCGATGCGTGCTTGCCAGTTATCGACCTCAATTAAGTCTTCTATATAGAAATCAACAGGTACATCGGTTGCTACGGAAGCACTACGCAGGGTTTGCTGAGAAAGGAAACTCGGTGGAACGCCTCCCTCGCTTGTCTGTGCAGAAACAATGGATGAGTGAGCGAGTAATACGATAATCAAACATATACACAGCATTCTGTATGCCACGCAACTTTTTATTTCATAAGGTTTCATAAGAATCACCTGACTTATTAGTTTGCAAATATATAAAAAAAACTTACTTTTGCGCCGATTATTATAAAACAAACGAATTATTTATGTTAACATCAAAACCACAAATGAGGAAGGCACTATTCCTTGTGTCTTGCCTTATGGCCTTTAACTGTATACATTCTCAGAAGAAAGACTTTGACTATGACTTCTACGGTTTTGTTCGTGGAGATGTTTACTATAATTCGAGAAGCAATGTTGAGGTTGTCGACGGGCTGTTCTACCTTTATCCGAAAGATGTGCTCCATGATGCCAATGGAAAGGACATTAACGGACTTCCCAGTAGTGGCTTTTTTTCGTTGGCAACGCGGGTTGGATTGAATATGAGGGGACCGGCGATAGGTGCGGCGAAGAGCTCGGCAAAGGTGGAGACGGACTTCGGAGGCACTGGGGGCATTGTCTTTATGTTGCGTTTGAGGCAGGCTTATCTCAAGTTAGATTGGGACGGAGGCTCTTCGCTGTTGTTGGGGCAAACTTGGCATCCGTTGTTTGGAGAGGTTGTGCCGGATGTTGTTAACCTTTCGACGGGGGCACCGTTTCAGCCGTTCAATCGTAGTCCGCAGGTTGCATATCAACTCAATAAAGGCAACATAAGGCTTAAGGCTAACGCCGTGTATCAACTTATTTATATGTCGGACGGGCCGGGGGGAAAGAGTCAGAGCTATCTCAAAAACGGAGTTATTCCCGAGATATATATTGGTGCCGACTATAGGAAAGAGGGTCTGACGGTTGGTGCGGGTGTTAATATGCTATCGCTCAAGCCACGTTTGCAGTCCGAGATGGGGGATAAACTCTATCGCGTGAACGAGAGAATAACCTCGTTTTCTTACGATTTGCATGCCGGATATACGCATAATAAGTTGAAACTTTCGGCCAAAACGTTGCTTGCTTCCAACTTGGGGCATACCATGCTCCTGGGTGGATATGGCGTCTCTAACATTGCGCCAATCACGGGCGAACAGGAATATACGCCCTTTCGACATTCTACTTCGTGGCTGAATATCGTTTACGGAAAGAGGTATCAAGGAGGACTTCTTGCAGGATACACAAAGAATTTGGGGACAACGAAAGAGCTTGTCAGTGGCAACGCCTACGGTATGGGATTGGATGTGGATAGGATTACGCACCTCAGTCTCTCCATGAAATACAACCGGCCTCATTGGACTCTTGGCTTTGAATATACCTTTGCAACGGCATGGTATGGCGATTTGCGACCTTCGGACGGAAAGGTTATCAACACGAACGATGTCTCTAACAACCGCATCGAAAGCGTTTTTATCTACCACTTTTGAAACAAGCGAAGGACCACGGGATAGGCCATCGCACCGAGAAGGCCGCCAAGAACGTCGGCGATTAAATCGTATAACTCGCCGGTGCGATTAAAAAAGCACACTTGCAATATCTCGATAAAACCCCCATAGACAAACGCCATCAACGTAGACAGAAACACTATCCGAGCATAACTCATACGCGTACGAAAGTTGAGCAACAAGCTCAACAATGCCGACTGCACAAGGAAAAAACCAAAATGTGCAATCTTATCACTATGCGGTATATTCAGTTGAGGCAATCCGCTCGACGGCATCGTGCAAAGCACAAATATAATAACAGCCCAGACCACACTCAAGGTCAAAAGAATATATGTTCTCCTTCTCCTTTCCACTTCAAATAGGATTAATGTTTCTCTGACTATAAACGACGAAAGTACCCGGTTTATTGTCAATAGTCCCTTCTTAACCTTTCGGGCAAATCTTCCCATGCACGGGAGGTTACCACTCTCGTGCTTTGCAGTATTTCTTCCCATGCACGGGAATGTATCACTCCCGTGTTAGGAAGGTACACCTCCCGTGCACGAGAATGTATCACTCTCTTGTTAAGAAGGTACACCTCCCGTGTTAACGAAGAATTCTTCCCGTGCACGAGAGTGTATTACTCCCGTGCACGAGATGAAAAACTCCCGTGCACGAGATGAAAAACTGCGGAGCACGAGATGAAATACTGCGGAGCACGAGATGAAACACCCCCCGTGCACGGCATGAAACGACGATTAAGTATATGTGAAACAACGCTAAGGTTAAGATGATTTTGTTATATCCTCATCATGCACTACCTTTTGCCTAAAAAGCAGAAGGTAGGCTGCGCCTCGGGAATAAAAATAAGTGGACTACTTATTTTGTATTCCTCTCGGCTTGCACTACCTTTGCCCGTTCATTCTTAAAAGTATTATATGATTTCTGTAGATTCGTTAGCTGTAGAGTTTGGTGGGCAAGCTCTTTTCAAAGATATTTCTTTCGTGATAAACGAGAACGACCGTATAGCTCTCATGGGTAAGAACGGAGCGGGAAAATCGACTCTTTTGAAGATAATCGCAGGTGCGCGCGAGCCTTCGCGTGGCAAGATATCTTCTCCCGAAGGAACAACGATAGCCTACTTGCCGCAGCACCTTTTGACCGAAGATAGTCGCACGGTCTTTGAAGAAGCATCGCAAGCATTCGCCGAGATTCTGCAGATGGAAGCCACAATCAACGACATCAATGAACAACTTTCAACACGCACCGACTATGAATCGGACGAGTATATGCAGCTCATCGAGCAGGTGTCAACGCTTAGCGAGCGGTTCTATAGTATTGAAGAACGTAACTATGACGCCGAGGTCGAGAAGAAGCTTCTCGGTATGGGCTTCAAGCGAAGCGACTTCACACGCATGACCTCCGAGTTTAGCGGTGGATGGCGCATGCGTATCGAACTTGTAAAGATGCTGCTTCGCGAGCCCGACCTAATCCTTCTCGATGAGCCAACAAATCACTTGGATATCGAGTCGATTCAATGGCTCGAGAACTTCCTCATCAATTCTTCCAAGGCGGTTATCGTCATCTCGCACGACCGCGCTTTCGTCGACAATATCACCAACCGCACAATAGAAGTTACCCTCGGACGCATATACGACTACAAGGCCAAATACTCTCACTACCTCGAGCTTCGCCGCGAACGCCGCGAACAACAACAAAAACAATACGACGATCAACAAAAGATGATAGCCGAAACCAAAGAGTTTATCGAACGCTTCAAAGGCACTTACTCAAAGACCCTTCAAGTGCAATCGCGCGTAAAGATGCTCGAAAAGCTCGACCTCATCGAAGTAGACGAAGAGGACACCTCAGCCTTAAGACTTAAGTTTCCTCCCGCTCCCCGCTCGGGCAACTATCCCGTTATAGCAGAAGGTGTTGCAAAGTCATACGGCGATAAACTCGTATTCGAGCACGCCAACCTAACCATCGAACGTGGCGAAAAGATTGCATTCGTAGGCAAGAACGGCGAAGGAAAGTCTACCTTCGTAAAGTGTATAATGAACGAGATAGAGTACGGCGGCAACCTTCAACTTGGTCATAACATCCAAATCGGCTACTTCGCCCAGAACCAAGCTGCAACGTTAGACGAGTCGCTAACCGTCTTCCAAACCATCGACGATATAGCCGTCGGAGACATACGAACAAAGATACGCGACCTGCTTGGCGCCTTCATGTTTGGCCGCGAAGACATAGACAAGAAAGTGAAAGTCCTTTCCGGCGGTGAACGCCAACGCCTCGCAATGATAAAGCTTCTACTCGAGCCGGTGAACCTTCTAATCCTCGACGAGCCCACCAATCACTTAGACATGAAAACAAAAGACGTACTTAAGCAGGCCTTAAATGACTTTGACGGCACGCTCATCGTCGTTTCGCACGACCGCGATTTCCTCGACGGCTTAGTACGCAAAGTCTACGAGTTCGGCAACCAACGCGTAACCGAGCATCTCGAAGACATTTACGGCTTCCTCCGCAAGAAGAACATCGAGAACCTGCGCGAAATAGAGAAATGACCTCAAAACTGTGGACAGGAAGTTTCGTTGCAGCATGTATGGCAAACTTCCTGCTCTTCTTTGCCTTCTATATGCTGCTTCCCGTTGTGCCGTTATATCTGATTGATATATTCAATACAAGCAACTCAACCGCAGGTAATATCCTTTCGTGCTACACCGTTGCTGCAATGACCATCCGCCCCTTTTCGGGCTACATCCTCGACCGTTTCCGTCGCAAGCCGCTCTATTTGTTTGCATACATATCGTTCGTTCTCGTCTTCATCGGATACGCCGAAGCCACATTCATAAGCCTCTTTATCCTCATGCGCATACTGCACGGACTCTCTTTCGGCCTCGTTACAACGGCCGGCAGCACCATCGCAGTAGACATTATGCCCTCCGAAAGACGCGGTGAAGGCCTCGGTTTCTTCGGCGTGGCAAACAATCTTGCAATGGCATTCGGGCCTATGGTTAGCTTGTTCCTTGTTGAAGAATACAGCTATACATTCATCTTCTACTGCGCCGTTGCAGTAGGCTCTCTCGGATTTTGCTTTGCCAACATGATACGCCCACCTCATAAAGCTCGTGCACTCCAAGCCGACGATCCCACCGTTGTAGACCGCAGCTTCTACGACCGTTTCTTCTTAGTCAAAGGCTTGCACGCCGGATGTTGTCTCATGTTGCTTGCCATCCCCTATGCCATGACAACGAGCTACGTTTCAATATATGGTAAACAGTTAGGTATTGATAGTGGAATGGGTTTATTCTTCTCACTCATGGCCGTTGGCCTAATCTCTGCCCGCCTGTTTTCCGGCAAGTTAGTCGACCGCGGCTATCTTACGCATGTCATCTCGTGCGGCAGCGTAGTATGTACTCTCGGCTTCTTTATACTATCTTCACTTAGACAGTCGGGCGAAATATCGGAAGTCTTGCCCATCGCCGGCTTTTATGTAGTCCCCGTGCTTCTCGGCATCGGCTATGGAATGATGTTTCCTGCGTATAACACTCTCTTCGTCAACCTTGCACCAAACAACCGCCGCGCCACCGCCAGCTCTACCTATATGACAAGCTGGGATATAGGAATTGGCCTCGGCCTCGTCTTCGGCGGAAAGATAGCCGACACCGCCGGAGGACTACCACATGCCTACCTGTACGGAACCATTGCTGCCGCAATATCCTTTCTATTATTCTACAAAGTAGCCGGACCACATTTCCTAAAGAACAAGCTACGATAGAGTGCCGCCTGCACTACCTCCTGCCCGCAATCTCCCTCCCATTTTCAGTTTTCAGTTTTCAGCTTTCAGTTTATTAAACTACCTTTGCGCTGTTTTAATAAAAATATTAATTATGAAACAGAAAAAGTTATTAAAAAAGGAGGCATACCGTTTTAAGCGGTTTGTCCGTAAATCGTACAGTGCATTCAACAGTCTGCACAGAGTTGTTAACATCGGAGTCGTAACGAGCTGTATGCTCACGTTTGCACACGCAACACCAACCACGGCTCAGAACAGAAACGAAGTCGAGCATCATGGAGACTCACTCACTGCCGAGCTTGACGAGGTAATGGTTACCGCCTCGCGCATAGAACTGCCATCGGCTCAAACCCCGAAGCTTGTAACCGTCATCTCTAAAGAACAAATTGCGCAATCGCCCGTCCAAAGCATACAAGACCTGCTTGTATATGCGGCAAATGTAGATATCCTCCAACGAGGCGGCCACGGTGCCCAGGCCGATGTTTCAATCCGGGGCGGCTCATTCGACCAAACAGCTATCCTTCTCAACGGCATCAACCTCTCCAACGCCCAGACCGGGCATTACAGTTTTGATTTCCCTCTTAATCTTTCCGACATCGAACGCATAGAAGTGGTACAAGGCCCTTCAGCCCTTATTTATGGTCCGGGCGCATTCTCCGGGGGAATCAATATTATAACCAAAAAGACAACAAGCGAAAAACTGTATGCCCGCATAGAATCGGGTATGCACAACCTTAAAAGTATGGAGCTGCGCGGCGCCATACAAACGGGAGTGGCAAGTCATACGCTTTCTGTGGGGCGCAATTCGTCGGATGGTTTTGCACACAACACCGATTATGACATTCATAATATCCTGTGGCAATCGCGCCTGAACTTAAAACAGGAGTCGAAGCTTGACTTTCAACTCGGCTATAATGACAAGTCATACGGTGCCAATTCATTCTATACCGCAGCCTTTCTCGAACAGTATGAACGCACAAGCGCATACATGGCAACCCTGAAAGGCGAGTTCGGTTCTACCCTCAAATTCATACCTATCGCGTACTGGTATCGCCACCACGACCAATTCGACTTGGTGAAAGATACGGACTTCGGACGCAATTACCACCGTGGCGACACTTACGGAGCAAATCTTATATTACAATATACATCAAAGTATGGAGTAACGAGCTTTAGTGGAGAAGTTCGCAAAGATGATATGCTCAGCAGTAACCTTGGCTATGAAATGACAAAGCCGCGCAGAAACTACAAAGTATATGACGACCGCACAAACATCAGCTCGACCCTCGAACATACCGTAAAAGTCAACAAGTTTCTTTTGTCGGCAGGGGCACTGATGAACTATAACTCATTTGTGGATAATGGCGTAGATTTCTATCCCTCGGCAAGTATATCCTATCGTCCCGACTATACATTTAATATAACATCTTCGTGGAGCAGGGCAAGCAGAGTGCCCACATTTACGGAATTATACTATAACACGGCAACGCATGCCGCCAACGAGAACCTGCTGCCCGAGGAGTCCGAATCAGTCGATTTAGGCTTCAAATACAGACATTACCTTTTCGATGCTGCCCTGACGGGGTTTGTCCTTTGGGGTGATAACATGATAGACTGGGTAAGGGTCTCCTCCGAAGACAAACCGACATCCACTAACCTGACCAAGCTTAACACCAAAGGAATTGAAGCAAACATAAGGCTCAACACCGGTGTTTTATGCAAAGCCTTAGGACAAAAATCAGTCCTCGACTTGGGCTATACACGTATGTGGCAGGAGTTTGATTCGGGAGAATACATCTCCGAGTCGGCAGACAAGCTCAACTATCTGCGCGACAAGTTCACCGCACGGTTCAATCACCGGATATACGGCAACTTTTCGGCAAATTGGCACTTCCGCTATCAGAAAAGAATGGGAGTGTATTCATTGTTCGAGAATGGCGTCAGTTTAGGCGAAAGGGGAACATACCCCGCGTTCTCAACTCTCGACCTCAAGTTGCAATACCAACATAGAGACCTCCGGCTATATGTCAACATAAACAATCTTTACGACACAAAATATGCTGACCTTGGAAATATACATCAACCCGGCTTCTGGCTAATGGGTGGCATAAGCTACACTTTAAGGTAACCCATGATGAAGCATATGAAAGCGCTAATGATAGTCCTGTTGCTACAGTTCATGACCATAACAGCAATGGGAATGAAGCCCTGCAACAGCGAAACGGAAACCCCTTTCGAATGGCAAAGCGGGGATTTGATATTTCAGGAGTCCGCTACCAACGGAGAGATAAGCCGCGCTATCAAAGGCGTAACTTCAAGTATCGACGACTACCTTTTCACACATGTTGGAATGGTATATATCGACGAACATGATAGTATATACGTAGTAGAAGCCACCCATCCACGGGTGGCTCTTACTCCGTTAAACGACTACCTGTATCCGCTAAAAAAGGAAACTCCAAAGTCCTTAGTTTTTCGTCTGAAGCCGGAGTATCACCATTGCATACCCGCAGCAATCGAAGAGGGGCTAAAGTTGCTTGGCAAGGAGTATGACTATGCATATACCCTGAACGACGATAAATACTACTGCTCCGAACTGATTTATGAAATGCTATTGAGAGCAAACGGCGGCAAACCTGTGTTTATCCTCAACACAATGACATTCAAATCGCCTGATACGGGGGAGTTTTTACCTGAATGGGTAGAACATTATAAGAAGCTGGAAACTCCGATACCGGAAGGCGACCCGGGTATTAATCCCGGTGCGATGTCCAAATCACAGGTTGTAGATATGATACATGTTATCGCAGAGCCTTACAACAAATAAAAATTTGTATTTCTCTCAGCTTGTACTATCTTTGCATACATAACAAATGCAAATATTGTATAATATGGCCACTACCCTCCACATACAAAACATTTCGACAAACCTTTCAAAAGGAGGAAATATTTGCACTTTTAACACTTCTTATTTGCACGACCCGTTTTATTTATTAGAGAGAGAGAGAGAGAGAGAGAGACTCGAGTCTATTAATATACACACGCCCGCGTAACTTACGCATAAAAAAACAAACGGCCAACACCCCCGGCCAACAATTTCTATACTCATATAACGCGATTAAACCGCAAACCACCGGATGCCGACAGGCCGCCCGGAGGTTTGCGGTTTCCTTTATTTATATACTAACTTCAAAACATTATTACCTATGAAATGTAACAGATTTGTTGTCGAAAAACTCCGCAATGAGGAGTGGTTTCAGTTCTACACGGAATTCAAGACATTGGTTGAGCAGTACAGACCTTCGTCGTTAAACATCAGCCCGCTGTTCTCAGTTTTCGTAACCCTCTATGCCGACGCCGATGAGGCGCTCGAAATCATCCGCAAAAGCGCCACAACGGAGCAAATTGCCGACTCGGACGCAGCTCGCGACGGCACACTTCGAGGATTTAACAACGCTATCAAATCGTCGCTCGACCACTTCGATGCTCTCAAGCGCGCCGCTGCCAAACGTGTACAAATCGTGATAGACACATACGGTAATATGGCTCGTATGTACTATGACGAGGAGACGGCGTCTATCTACAATTTCCTGCAAGAAATGAAAGGTAAATATGCTGCCGACATCACATTGCTCGCACTCACCGACTGGGTTGAGCGGTTGGAAACCGAAAACAAGGAATTCGACACCCTGATGAAAAACCGTTATTCCGAGGTATCCCAGAAGACAAACCTGCGCCTGCAGCCAATACGCACCGAAACAGACCGCAACTATCGCGACACCCTCGACCGTATTGATGCACTAATTCTTATCAATGGCAGCGTCCCACCGTATTCAGCGTTCGTAAAAGACCTGAACGCACGCACGCTACGTTTCGAGAATATTCTGGCACAACGCCAAGGACGTGCCGCAGCAAAGAAAAACAAGTCCGAACAAGAACCGGAAGACGCACAATAACATGCAGCACGCCTCCGTAACCACCCCAAAAAGCCGCCGCAACTTGCAGGGCTCCTTCGGTATGATACCGAAAGGGGCTCTAAAGTTGCAGTGCTCCTTCGGTACGATACCGAAAGGCCTCTGCAAGTTGCAGGATACCTTCGGTATGATACCGAACGGGCACTGCAAGTTGCAGGATACCTTCGGTACGATACCGAAGGGGCACTGCAAACCGCGAGGGGGTTTCGGTACGATACCGAAGGAGCACTGCAAATCGCGGGAGGTTTTTGCGATTGGTACGAAAGGCTCCTGCAATTTACAGGAGGTTTTTGCGGTTAGCATGAAGGTTTCTCGCAAATGTTTCAAATATAATTATTAATTAAAAGTATGAAAATGAAAAAGAATTTTACAAAGTTAGTATCTCTTGCCGCCGCAAGCCTTTGTGTGCTGTCGGTGGTGGGACAGGAAAGAGTGCCCGCAATGATGGTGGGCGAAACGCAGGTTGAACTGCGAGCAGAAGAAACTCGTCCACAACGTGACAGTATAATAAAGTATAGCTATGCAGATGAGAGAATCTCAAAGTATGATGATGCTTTAGGGATATGTTATGAATGGAAAAATGATTCATGGGTTTCAAACGATGAATATTCACCTTGTGTAGGACTGGAATATGGTTACTATGCAGGCGGAGTTATGTATGAGGTCGATGGTGATAAACATTTTTTTAATTACCCGATGTCATATTATTCTACTTATTATTTTCGGAATGACCTTACTGATATTGGTAGTAATGCAAGTGATTTCGAATTTGAAACTGTATATAATTCCAATCAACAGCTAACAAAATTAACAATGACTTTTGTCAGAAATGGTGATATTAATGAATGGGTGCGAGAGATTAGTTACAATGAGCAAGGTAGCCCACTTTCGATTGATTATAATCGCAATGGCACTCTGGTTCAAAAAGTGGATTACCACTATCTTCCGGATGGTATTCATTGCTACCTTTTTGAAGAATGGAATCTGCATATAGAAGATGAAAGGGTAGAAACAATTTTTGGTGATAATGGAGAGGTTCTTTCTGTATCATGGTGGCGCGATAATAGTAATCGATATAAGTATGAGTTTAGCTATAATGATTATTCACAAAAAACAAGCAGTGAATTTTACATAGGCTTCGATGATAGATGGGTATTATCTGAATACACACTTTCCTATTATTCAGATGAAGCTACCAAAAATGGACTGATTGAATCGCCGTCCGCATTTTCCTATCTAATTGACCGAACACTGTATGTGCGCAGTGAAACAGCAGAGCGGATAGAGATTTATTCCATTACCGGCGCCAAACTCTATGAAGCCACCATCTCAGCGGGTACAACGACAATAGCTACCGGAGCCTTCCCGCAAGGCGTGCTGATAGTGAAAGGCAACGGCTGGGCGAAGAAAGTGGTTAATTAATGGTTAATGATTAATGGTGAGTGGTTAATGACTGTGTTAGCCGCTCACCGTTTTTAATAATAGATAATATGAAAAAGAATTTTACAAAGTTAGTAGTAGTGGCGTTTACCGCCGCAGTGTTTACAACGCCTTTAGCGGCGCAATCTTCGCACATTGCTTTAGATTATGATGCAGCAATCCCGTCATTGAGAATAGGAGAGGAAACGGCGGACAGCCTTGTTGTGTATGATGTTTTGGGACAGAAAGAATGGTCAACTACCGATGTTATCGGCGAGCCCCCTACCAGAGTTTGGGCTTATGAGATGGCGGATGGTCTTCGTGTATCTGTAGGTGTTACAATGGACTATTTATTTAGAGTAACATATAGTTTTGGTGAAATTATCAGTTTCACATCTAAAAAAGATAAATTCGATAACATACTACCTTTATCAATAGTTTCTCTCTCAGATAATGGCGAATCATGGGATTATGATTATTCTTATAATGAAAGAGAGCAAATCATTTATATAGAAACTCGAGAAGAGGGTGAAATAAGATATCAATGGCATTTTTCCTATAATGAGAAAGGAGAGTTGGTTAATTATGAATTTGTCTCTTGGAACTGGCACTACAAAGAGGATGGAGGTAAATTTGTGCCGATATCGGGAACAGGTAGGCAGGCAGCCATAGATGGTCAGACTTGGGAATTTGATTCGCAAGGCAGAAAATCAAGAACGCATCTTTATCGCAATAATCTTATTTACACTAATGAACCTATAGGAAAGCGCTTACTTCGTTATGCCATTTTTCATTATTCCGACGGCTACATCCCAACTGTTAAACCCGAAAACAACACCCCCATCGGCGACAGCAACGAAGGCAGCTTTGATTTGGACATAAACATTCCGTCCGATTCAATCAACAACAGCTCATTGGTAATCACCCTGCCCGAGGGCTTCACGCTCGACGAAGCAAACACAAGCTTAACATTAGATTTTGCGGGCGACTTCGCATTGAAAATCACAAAGCAGGACGACAACAGTTGGCTGTTAGAAATCACTCCTAAGTCTACCCGTAGCACGTCTCTAAGAGCCGATGCGTCAGCCAAAACCCTGCTTAACGTCGCCTACAAAGTAAACTCCCGTACAGAGCGCGGCACATACGACATAGTGGTAAACAGCATCCTGTTCGAATCCAAAGGCGGCAACTACTACCCCGAACCTGCCATCACAATCCCCGCCGAAGTATCCCGCTGGGGCGTAAGCAACGAGCTAACCGGCGCATCATCGCCAAAAGCCTACATTGCCGGCAATACATTATATATACATGCAGCACAAACGGAGCAAGTATCAGTCTACACCCTAACGGGCATCAAACTCTACGAGTCGACCGT
>JGI994J12354_10001958_pt1 | contig 20607 bp, 23 predicted proteins | sample IntmicLarv3ML3BL_FD_12354 | JGI IMG/M metagenome (IMG submission 12354)
CCTCTCCAAACCTGCCGTTAATCAGGGAAATGAGTGCCTCCATACATTCAGCCTCATCGGGNCCATCCGTTTCCAGAGTGACGCGAGCACCTTTTCCGGCCGCCAGCATCATGACACCCATGATCGATTTGGCATTGATACGCTGATTGTTACGAGTCATCCAGACTTCGCAGCGATATTTCGTCGCCAGTTGGGTCAGCTTGGCAGAAGCCCGGGCATGCAACCCGAGCCGGTTTACTATTTCCAGTTCTCGTTCAATCATATCCAACGTCTGCAAAAGACCGCGCTGCCTTATTCGTCAGCTACAGTATCCATCCTGACCGCCCCGCTTTTTCCGCCGGACAAGGCTTTTTCGATAACGGTTTCCAAATCATTTTCCCGATAGGTTATCGCCCTTAACAACATTGGCAGGCTAATGCCTGCAATCACCTCAACCCTTCCAACTGTTGCCAAGCGATGGCAGCAATTGGAAGGCGTACCGCCCAGCACATCCGTCAGAACCAGCACACCAGAACCATCGTCCAGCCGGGCTATCGCTTGGCAGGCCATCAGGTTGATATCGCTCAGATCTTGGTCTGCCCTGACATCAATGGCTTCTATCCGCTCCTGTTTTCCTTCAAACATATGGGATGCGGTTGCCATAAATGCATTTGCCAAAGGCTCATGCATGATGAGAAGAATACCTATCATTTTTTCAGGTGCGGCAAAACAAACCCCAGGCTCATGCTGCCCCCCTGCCAGTGATGCCTGAGGGCACCATAGAAACAGGACATCGATCGCCCTTTGCTGCATATTTAACAGTAATACGACCTATTGTAATTAATAAATCGGCTAGGTCAAATCATTTCATCAAGGGCATTGAAAAACATCTCCACCACATCGAACCCGGTCTGGGCTGCAATTTCCCTGAAGCAGGTGGGGCTGGTCACATTAATCTCTGTCAGCCAGTCCCCGATAATATCCAGACCGACCAGAAAAAGTCCTGCTTCTGCCAGTTCTGGTGCCAGCGTTTCCGCAATTTCCCGATCACGCGCAGACAGCGGCTGCGCAACCCCCATCGCCCCCGCCGCCAGATTGCCACGGATATCGCCATTTTGCGGAATGCGAGCCAGCGCATAAGGCACGACTTCGCCATTGATCAAAAGCACACGCTTGTCACCGGAAACAATTTCCGGGATGAATCGCTGGGCCATAATGGCACGGTTGCCGTCTTCGGTCAGGGATTCGATGACCGGTCCCATATTCATCCCATCAGCCCGGATACGAAATATTCCCATCCCCCCCATACCATCGAGTGGTTTGAATATCACGTCCTGATGAATGGCATGGAACTCACGCAGGAGTATCTCATCACTGCTGACCAACGTCGGCACGACAAACTGCGGGAAACGGGCAATCGCCACCTTTTCGTTATAGTTCCTCAGCGCCTGCGGACGATTAAAAATTCGTGCACCAGCGACTTCCGCCAATTCAAGCAACCAGGTACTACAAAGATAATTCATGTCAAAAGGCGGATCCTTGCGGACAATAACCGCATCAAAATCCGCCAGCCTGAAAAATGCCGTTTCATCCACACGATACCAGCCAACATCTTCCTGACCTGTCAGCGCAATCCTCACTGAACGGGCCATTACTTCGCCATTAGACAAAGCCACGTCCTGCGGCTCAAAAGCATAGATCATGTGACCGCGCTTTTGGGCTTCCTCCATCATGGCAAAAGTGGAGTCTTTCCCGACCTTGAAGCTGTCCAGCGCATCCGCCAAAAATGCAATTTTCATGAATCGCCTCAAATAGCCGCCATTTCAGGATCAGTTCTGTCCAACTCAATGGATGCAGCCAAAAGAGCCAAACGCGCAACGACACCGTACATATAGAAACGATTGGGAACTGCGGTGCCTGGCTCGGCCTTTTTATCCGGCAACGCATGAGGATGTGAGAATGCCAGCGGCACAAAATGGGCACCCGGCGCATTCAGGTTCTCAATCTCACTACGTTGGTCATGAACCCGGTAAAAACCGCCCACCACATAACGATCAATCATGTAAACCACCGGTTCCGCAACCGCATTATCAATCCGCTCGAAGGAGTGCACCCCTTCCTGAATGATGACATCACTCACGCCAAGCCCATCCTTGACGACAGACATCTTGTTGCGCTGCTTGCGGTTCAGTCCGGCAATCTCATTAGCATCGGTTACTGTCATGATACCCATACCATAGGTTCCCGCGTCCGCCTTGACTATAACAAAGGGCTTTTCCCCGATGCCGTATTCCTTGTATTTGCGGCGAATCCGAGTCAAAACCGAATTGACATTGGCGGCAAGACATTCCTCTCCTTCTCTCGCGGCAAAATTGACCTCACTACAGTGACTGAAGAAGGGATTGATAATCCAGGGATCAACACCAATCAGTTTGGCAAAACGGCGCACGACATCATCATAGGCTGAAAAATGATTACTTTTCCGGCGAATAGTCCAGCCCGCATGCAAAGGTGGAAACAGACTTTGTTCATAAACCTCTTTCAGTATTTCAGGCTCGCCCGAACTCATATCATTGTTCAGCAAGACCGTACAAGGATCGAAGCCCGGCAAACCGACACGGCGACCATTATGGACCCGGACAAGCGGCTCAATGACATGAACAGAACCATCCGGCAGCACCATTTCCGTCGGCGCCGTTATTTCCTCAGAGGTGGAACCTAGACGCACATTCAACCCAGCCATACGCAACAGTTTGATCAGCCTTGCCAGATTTTGCTGGTAATAAATATTGCGCGTGTGATTTTCCGGCACCAGCAGGAGATTTTTTGCATCGGGACAGTATTTTTCAATGGCCGCCATGGTCGCCTGGACTGCCAGCGGCACCATTTCAGCAGAAAGATTGTTGAACCCGCCAGGAAAAAGATTCGTATCCACCGGTGCCAGCTTGAATCCTGCGTTTCGCAAATCCACCGAACAATAAAACGGCGGCGTATGATCCTGCCATTCCATGCGAAACCATCTCTCGATGGCTGGCGTAGCCTCAACGATATTTTTTTCTAGTTCCAGAAGCGGGCCATTCAAGGCAGTAACCAAATGTGGATCCATATCACCCTTTATGATTTGCGAGCATCCTGTTCATTAAAAACAATGCCTCAATTTATCCTGTAAAGGTATTTATCAAGCCCACCTTTCTAATTGAGGCATATCAGCCGACATCACACCGATTCCGCCAAAAACAGGGCATTAAAAAAGTCCGCTGACACGTACAGTTTGACACAAAATAAGAAAATTGATCTTTCGCGCTCACCAGATTGGCTTTTTTATTTCCCGCCAATGATACTCTCCCGATAAAATAGCAGACATGATCAGGATATCTGTCACAAAAAATGACCGTATTACGCAAACAGCCATGCCCGTCTTTTCGGGCGGAAAGTGTTAAAAATGGAAAAGAAAAATATTTTTGATGATCTGCAATCCCGCATTAACCAGATTATCGACAGTTCCCCCGTTAAGGATATCGAAAAAAATGTCCGGGCTCTGATAACACAAGCCCTTTCCCGCCTTGACGTTGTTACACGAGAAGAGTTTGACCTGCAGGTCATGACCATCACCCAGCTACGCGAGCAGATCAATCTACTTCAGGCACACCTGAACAAGGTTGAAAAAAAACTGGAAAAACAGGCCGCGCCATCTGACGACCAGACCATCTGAAGATACGCATGAGCCATGCCATCCTGAAAAGCCGCCCGTTAACCGGAATGCAGGCCCCTGAAGTTATGGTCGAAGTCCACTCGGCGGATGGCTTGCCCTCTTTTACCGTTGTGAGCCCTACCGACACAGAGCTAAAGGAGGCAAGAGAGCACATCGAGCAGTTCTGCAAAACGTCCGCATAATCACCGGTCTTGCGGAAGATGCCCGTGTCGGGCAACGGCATATTGCCGAAGCGATACAACACCAAAGGGCACGTCAGGAACCATAATCCGTTACCTCAGACTCACAAGAAAAATAACAGGAGAAACACATGCTGGTCACATTCAAATCAAAAGCTTCCGGGAATCTTTACATGTTTGAAGAAAATGCCCGGCAAATTCTTGATCTTCTGGACAAAGACACCCACCAAGGCATTATCACGGCAGAACAGACAGAATATGCCATCAAGACACTGGAAGAAGAAATTGCCCGTCAGAAAATAATGGAGGCAAAGGAACGCGAAGAACGGGAAAAAGAAGAGCGCGAAGCAGAAGAGGAGCGCTTTTTTGGTACGGATGAAGATCAAAAAGAGAAGGAACGTCTCAGGGAAAAAGCAAAACCGGAAAAAGAAATACCGGTTCCGTTTTCTGCCCGTGCCTACCCCTTTCTGCAAATGCTGAAAGCAGCGAACAAAAAAGAACGTGATATTGTCTGGGGCGTCTAGGGATCGTTTTTCCGCGCAACCGGTGCAGAAAAAACAAAAAACATCCAAGTTTAGTGTAACCTATAGTGTTTGATGCTGTCTTGTATCATCAAAGACCTGATCAACTGAAAATTTATTCCGGTAACATACCGTATCTTTCCCATGAAATTCAAAACTGCAGAAACCACTCCCCGAAACAAGCGCCCCTTATGGCTCAATGTTATCCTGCTTTCACTAGTCACCCTCATACTGGCAGGTTGCGCCCGGCCAAACGAAGAAAACGTCAAGCAACTGCTTTCAACAACCTACCAGTGCAAATGGCTTGAACTGAATTCGTATGAAAAAGTGGAGTCATTGCCGGGAATCTGGAGCTATGTTCTCCGCTATCAATTCAAGCTGAACCTTATCAAAAGTGACGAGGGCGCCAGACAGTTCATGCGGGGAATGCTCAACACCGCTCCTGGCGAAACCGACTGGCAAAAGGTTTTTGAAAATCCTAAGGCACACGCCTACATTCGGGAAAACTGTTCCTTGCCCGCCCAGAAGATCATGGAACAGATTGCCATTCATACTTATATTCAGCTTGATGACAAGAAAACCGGTGCGGTTGAAATTCCTACATCCATTACTATCAACGGCTGGGCTGAAATGACTCCGGGGCGAGGAGGATGGAACATTGATATGCGTCGCGACAAGGTTGACCCCAAATATGTTCTGACCGGTCCGATACCGAAAAAAGCACTGATGGGAAAATAGGTTTTATTCGGCCCGTCGACTTGAAAAGCCTCACAATACTGTGAGGCTTTTTTACAGCCTTTCGCTCTGGTCGATTGATGACAGATGCGGTGGTAAATCTAGGTTACCAAAAATCATAATCTTGAAAAGCTCTCCCATTTCTGCCGGAGACAAAAGTACCTGGATCTTTTTTGCTTCAGAAAGATAACGCGCCGTCTCCTCTGGAGACGTTTCGAGCAGATACTCTGTTATGCCACTGGCCAGCATGAAGGCTGCCTGACTAGCATAACACAGCAGATCACTTTTGCTTTCCATCGCTGTTGCGGCAATCGCGCTGAAATCCACATGAGCCGTAATATCCTGCAAGCCAACATGTAAAAAAGGATCCGCATGCAAATAATGGCGGTAATAGGATAACAGCGTGCCACTGCTGCGCTCCCAAAAGTAGTATTCCCGAGCCGGATAACCATAATCAATAAAAAAAGCCGCACTCCCTTCACCGTCCTTTTGCATCCCTGCCAGCGTACGGATAAACGCACAGGCATGCGCATGCACCTCTGTGACATACCCTTCCGGCAACAGTTCATCATCTGGAATCTGTCTGGCGATCTGCGCCAGCAAAAAGGCCTCTGCGGGCCTTTGCTCAAAAACAAACTGGCCATTTGAGACACACACACCCAACTCATGCCATTTTCCGTTTGCCTTTACCACCCGCTGAACCGGCATAGCATCAAGCACCTCGTTACCCAGAATCACTCCCGTAAATGCTTCCGGCAAACGCTCAATCCATCTGACCTGCGGAAAAGCCGCGAGCATTTCCTGCTGCTGTTGTTTCAGACCACCGGAAAGATCCAGAATATCATAACAGTCAGGAGTGTTGCCCAGACGCTCCAGTTCATTCAGTATGTCGCAGGCCAGACGCCCGCTTCCCGCACCAATCTCCAGAATATGGGGAGCGGATTGTTTCAAAAACGGAACCAGCGAGCGGGCAAGCGTCCGCCCAAACAATACCGATACTTCCGGCGCCGTGACAAAATCGCCCGTTCTGCCCAACACCGCCTGACCCTGGCTGTAATATCCTAGGCCCGGCTCATACAACGCCATCTCCATATAACGAGCGAAGGAAATCCAGCCGCCATTTTTCGAAATAACGTCCTCTATTTTCCGTCTTAAAACAGCAGACAGGGCAAGTGCTTCTGGTAATGGCGTCGGCAGTCTCATCACAGCATTGTATTCAAAGAATCTGGAATCTGGAACCTGCACATGCACCCCCTCCAAAAATCCCCTTTCCCGTTATAAAAGCAGAAAATCCGCACCATCGCGACAGCCTGACGTAAAATATTTGCAACTAGGCCGGTACAACCATTTTGCGACAACCCGCCCAAAACCACTTTTCAGCGTTTCAGGAAAAATCATGCACGCCCTTCTTCATCCCCGCCTAGCAGACTGCCGCCGTATTTTTCTTCGCAATTGCGAAGTATCCACACGCATCGGCATTCATGATTATGAGAAAAAAGGGCCGCAACGCCTGATCATTAACGCAGATCTGTATATTCCACTGGCAATCTCGACACCGCTTGATGATGAACTGAAAGAAGTCGTTGACTATTCCTTCATCCGGGAAGCCATCGACAGCCTCGTCTCCCGTAGTCACATCAACCTGCAGGAGACCCTTTGTGATGAACTCGCCCAACTGCTTTTAGCCCACCCAGGTGTCCGAGCCGTCCGAGTGACTACGGAAAAACCGGATGTCTATGACAACGCGGAAAGCGTTGGAGTTGAAGTCTTTCACATCAAACAAGAAAAAACTGATCTTTTTACATGACGACGAAAGCAGTAACCCGGCGACAATTCAAAAAAACTGGGTATGAAAACACCAAGCTGAGAAAACGCCTGTGCCGTCTGACCGGTCAGGCTATTGGCGACTTCCGCATGATTGAAGATGGCGACAAAGTCATGGTGTGCGTCTCGGGAGGCAAGGACAGTTTCTGCCTGCTTGATATCCTGCTGATCCTGCAATCACGTGCCCCCATTCATTTTGACATCGTCGCTGTCAACCTGAACCAGAAACAGCCCGGATTTCCTGCAGACATCCTCCCCCGCTACCTGAAAGAAAGGGGTATTGCCTACCATATCGAGGAAGAAGACACCTACAGCATCATGAAACGTCTCATTCCGGAAGGAAAAGCCGGCTGTTCACTCTGTGCAAGGTTGCGTAGAGGCATTCTGTATCGCGTTGCCGACAATATCGGCGCGACAAAAATTGCACTGGGGCACCATCGAGATGACATCATCGAAACCTTTTTCCTTAACCTTTTCTTTGGTGCAAAACTCAAGAGCATGCCACCCAAACTGCTGACAAATGATAGTCGACATGTTGTGATCCGTCCACTGGCCTATGTGCGAGAAAGCGACCTGATACGCTATGCCGACATACAGCAGTTTCCGCTGATTCCCTGCAATTTCTGCGGCCCATACGTCAACCAGCAACGAACACAAATAAAAGGATTGATGCGGGAATGGGAAAAACAGTTTCCGGGACGAGTGGAAAATATATTTTCTGCGCTGTCCACCATCGTACCTTCGCACCTGATGGATCAGCGTCACTTTGATTTCAGCTCACTTGCCGCAGATGGCGACCTGTCACCGGAAGCCGCAGCCTTGCTGACAGCAGCATCCGCCATATCCGGCACTGACGAAGAGGGTGGTACCTGCACGCTCACCATGACGCGCTGACATTCATTTATTCGACTTTTCTTATCCGGGAGAGCATGGCCGTTGTCGAACACTCATGTTCAAAGGGAATCGCAACCGCCCTCCCCCCCGACGAAACTACCGCCACCCCCTCCGGAATGGCGGCAACATCATAATCGCCCCCTTTTGCATAAATTTCCGGCACAATTTCCTTCACCGTCTCAAGAGCCGTATCCTCTTCAAAAGGCACCACTAGATCGACACATTCCAGCGCGGCCAGCACAGCCATGCGATCCTCGCAAATATTGATGGGGCGATCCTCACCTTTTCCCAAACGCCTGACAGACACATCTGTATTGACTGCAACAACCAGAGATGCGCCCAATGCCTTTGCCTGAGCCAGATAGGTGACATGCCCCCTGTGCAGAATATCAAAAACACCGTTTGTCACAACCAGTGGCCGAGGCAACCCGGCAATACGGGCGGGCAACTCGACACGCGGGCAGATTTTTTTGAGAAACGGGGGCATGATCCTTGACTCCTGATGCAATTAACTGAACAGTAAGATACCTTTTGAGCGTGGTTTTTGCCAGATTTTTTTGATTTTTCCAGTAAAAACCGGACTTTTACAACTTTACTGTTGCCGAACATGGGCGGATAATGTGTTGTGTCGTGTTCCGGGCTGACTCGGTTCGTGGCTGGCTGAACAATTTCATCACATCTGAACAGGATATCAACATGACTCCCGACAACAAACAAACAAAGCTCCTGCGCTGTCTGCTCTGGCTTGTCTGCAGCATTGTTCTGATCATGATGACGCCTTACACCTTCGCTGAAACAACCGTTTCACTTCCACCCTCTGCCGATCTCGATTACGTTGTTCGCGCCAATTACACCGCCATGAGCATCGGCGGCACATCCAGCATCAAATGGACGCATTCCGGAAGCGAATACTCAATGAAAAGCAGCGCACGGGCCAATATGATCGGTCAGCTTCTCGAAACATCCAGCGCGGGCCGTGTTGACTCAAAAGGACTTAAACCGACCCTCTTCACAGAAAAGCGCAGGAGTCGGGAAGAAACCCGCACCACTTTCGATCATCATGGACAGACCCTGACTTTTTCTGATTCAGGCGAATCCCTGCCTTTTTCCAATGGCATACAGGACCAAGCCAGTATTGTGTGGCAACTGGCATCCATCGCCAGAACCATGCCTGAGAAATTTTCACCCGGGAACAAACTGACTTTTATGGTATCTGGTCGAAATCGGATTGACTCGTGGAATTTTACGGTTGTTGACACAACTACCATTCAGTCCGCTCTGGGAGAAATCGAAACCGTTCACCTCATCAGAACCGACAAGAGGGGCAAAACCACCGAAGTCTGGTTGGCTCCGGACAGGGAGTGGTATCCAGTAAGGCTGATCTTTTTTGATCAAAAGGGGCTTCGACTCGAACAACTCATCAAAAAAATCACACCCAAATAAGTTCGATCAAACTCAATCAAAACTCCATTCATACAGGAGATCAATCGCACTGCTTGTGCCGGTTGCCGCGTCTGAAGCCACGTTTTACAACTGGAAGAAGAAGTACGGCGGTCTGGGCCCCTCGGAGTTAAGGCGACTGCGTCAGCTTGAAGAGGAGAACGCCAAGTTGAAGCGCCTGGTAGCTGACCTGAGTCTGGACAAGATCATGCTACAGGACGTTTTGTCAAAAAAGCTTTAAAGCCTTCCGTCAGGCGCAACATGGCAACAGGGCTATTGGATCGGCACAGAATCAGCGTACGCCGGAGTTGTTCACTGCTGAGTCTTTCGCGCAGCCAGTACTACTACCGTTCGGTTGCCAGGGATTCCAGCGTTTTGGTTTCTCGCATCAGGGAAATCGCTTACACGCGTATGCATTACGGTTACCGGCGCATCCATGTTTTACTTCGGCGAGAAGGCTTCAAAGACAACAGTAAACGGGTATACCGGCTATACAGGCAAGAGTGCCTCAACGAGCACTGGTTTTTGTTGCTAGACGATGCAAAAAGGAAAATTGACGCCTGGAGAAAGGATTATAATGAAAGTCGTCCTCACTCTGCACTGGGGTGGGCAACGCCCTCTGAATTTGCCCGTCAACACAGGCTTTCACCTGATTGAGGGGGATTTGAAAAGGCCGTTTTTTCTATTTTAGATCGGGCCAAATTCCGGTTCAGGGTCACAACCACCACGCCATATTCAAAGACCGCAGCATAAACCGGTGCAAGGAACAAAAACAGAAGCGCAGCAAAAAGCCCCTTCAGGAACAGGGAAAAAACAGGGAAATTCCACGCACGTAACACACCATCATGCGATTGCTGCGCTCTGGTGATTTTTTTGCCATTCTTTGGTGTGGTTTTATAATTTAAAAATTCAAGACGNATAATAATCAATATCAGCCCCAGCCACCATTATTGCGCAGTCCGCATTGCTGTGACATTAAAATACGGAATGTTTCTGTTTTTTTCACAAATAAACAACCCTTCTTATGCCTTCTACAAATCGCGCCCTCGTTCTGTTCAGTGGCGGACAGGACTCCACAACCTGCCTTGCCTGGGCTCTTTCAACCTGTTCTCTGGTAGAAACCATAGGATTTGACTATGGCCAGCGCAACCATGTCGAACTGGCCATGCGTCCGACCATTTTATCCGGACTGCGATCACTTTCCCCGGACTGGAACAACCGTCTAGGAATGGACCATGTCATTGATCTCTCATTGATTGCCAGCCTCTCGGAAACCGCAATGACAAGCCAGACAGAAATCCGCCTGATGGAAAACGGCCTGCCTAATACCTTTGTTCCCGGACGCAACCTGCTTTTCATGATGGTGGCTGCCACACTGGCATATCGCCGCAGCCTGGATATACTTGTTGGCGGCATGTGCGAAACCGACTCGTCCGGTTATCCGGATTGTCGGGATGACACCATAAAGGCTTTGCAGTTAACCATGAATCTGGGCATGGCAAACCCGTTTCGCATTGAAACACCGCTGATGTGGAAGAACAAAGCCCAGACATGGGAGCTGGCTCAGGATCTCGGCGGAGCGGCCCTCGTCGACCTGATCCGGCAGAAAACCCATACCTGCTATCTTGGTGAACGCGGTATCCTGCATGAATGGGGGTATGGCTGCGGGCAATGTCCCGCCTGCGAACTCCGCAAAAGGGGTTATGCTATTTTTTCCGATCCGGCTTCTCCTGCCTGACTCCCCGCTTCATATATAAAAGTGCGTACCGCCTTTGAAGACGGTACGCACTTTTCCTGAGTTTCAGCAGAAAACCAAACGATCAGTTATCCACCCATTTCCAGTCACGGATCTCCGGCATATCTTCACCATACTGATGCACATATGCCTTGTGCTCAAGTAGCTTGTCGCGCAAGTACTGCTTGGCATAGGCCGTACGACCGGCAAGCTGTGGCAAACGATCAATCGTGTCACCAACCAGATGGAAGCGATCCAGATCGTTTAACACAACCATATCAAACGGGGTCGTGGTCGTCCCCTCCTCCTTGTAACCGCGAACATGCATGTTTTTGTGGTTGGTACGGCGATACGTCAGACGATGGATCAACCAAGGATAACCATGATAGGCAAAGATAATCGGCTTATCTGTCGTAAAGAGCGAATCAAAGTCCTTGTCCGGCATACCATTCGGATGCTCACTTGGCGGTTGCAGTACCATCAGGTTAACCACGTTGACAACGCGGATCTTCAGATCCGGGAATTGTTCTCGCAGAATCTGGACTGCTGCCAGCGTTTCCATGGTGGGGATATCCCCGCAACATGCCATGACCACATCCGGCTCGCTACCCTTGTCATTGCTGGCCCACTCCCAGATGCCGGCTCCCGCTGTGCAGTGCTTGATAGCATCGTCCATGTTCAGATACTGCAGTGCTGGCTGCTTGCCTGCCACAATCACATTAATACGATGACGACTGCGCAGACAGTGATCTGTCACGGACAAAAGGGTATTGGCATCCGGTGGCAGATAAACTCGGGTGATGTCTGCCTTTTTGTTCATCACAATATCCATAAATCCTGGATTCTGGTGACTCAAGCCATTGTGATCCTGACGCCAGACATGCGATGTAAGCAGGTAATTAAGCGAAGCAACTGGACGGCGCCAAGGAATATGACGGGACACTTCCAGCCATTTCGCATGCTGGTTGAACATGGAATCAATGATGTGGATAAACGCCTCGTAGCAGGAGAAAAAACCATGGCGTCCTGTCAGGATATATCCTTCCAGCCACCCCTCACACTGGTGCTCGGAAAGCATTTCCATGATACGTCCGTTATGTGAAATCTGGTGATCATCCGGCTTGATCTCCCCTACCAGACAACGGTTGGTGACTTCAAATACAGAACCCCAGCGATTGGATTCGGTTTCATCCGGACTGAATACCCGGAAATTTCTGGATTCCTCATTCAGGGTAATGACATCACGGATCATACGCCCCTGAACACGGGTTGCCTCGGCAACCGTCACCCCCGGATTTGACACCGCTACGGCATAATCCCGGAAATCCGGCATACGCAAATCCCGCAACAGAATGCCGCCATTGGCATGCGGGTTTGCACCCATACGACGAATACCCTTGGGCGCGAGCACCTCCAGATCAGGCAGGAAACGACCATTTTCATCAAAGAGTTCTTCCGGCTTGTAGCTTCTCATCCATTCTTCCAAGACCTTCAGGTGATCCATATTGCTCTTTGTCTCGGATACCGGAACCTGATGTGAACGGAATGATCCCTCGATCTTGATACCATCAACCACTTTCGGGCCAGTCCATCCCTTCGGTGTGCGCATGACAATCATGGGCCATACCGGGCGTTCCTTGAGACCATTAGTACGGGCATCCGCCTGAATGGCCCTGATTTCCGCAATCACCCTGTCCATAACCGCCGCCATCTGCTGATGCAGCGCCATCGTATCGCCATTCACGGAATCATAATCCACATAATACGGCTTATATCCATACCCGCGGAAAAGCATATCCAGCTCATCATGTGGGATACGCGCAAGAACTGTCGGCCCGGCAATCTTTCCGTCATTCAAGTGAAGAATTGGCAGGACCGCTCCGTCATACTCAGGGTTGAGAAATTTATTGGAGTGCCAGCTTGTCGCCAACGGACCCGTTTCCGCTTCACCGTCACCGACAACACAGGTAACAATCAGATCCGGATTATCAAATGCTGCGCCAAACGCGTGCGACAGACAATAACCCAGTTCGCCACCTTCGTTGATGGACCCCGGCGTTTCCGAAGCAACATGGCTTGGCACGCCACCCGGAAAGGAGAACTGGGTAAAGAGCTTCTTCATTCCCTGCTCATCCTGCGAAATATTGGGGTAAAACTCGCTGTAACTGCCCTCAAGATAGGTGTGGGCAACCAGACTCGGACCACCGTGTCCTGGTCCCGTAACATAAATCATATCCAGATCATGATTGCGAATAACCCGATTCAAGTGGACGTAAACAAAATTCAGGCCTGGTGATGTGCCCCAATGACCCAGTAACCGGGGTTTGACATGTTCCGGTGCCAGCGGAACACGCAAAAGTGGATTGTCATAAAGATAAATCTGGCCTACTGACAGATAATTGGACGCACGAAAATACGCATCCATTTTTTGCAGCAAATCCGGAGACAGTGGCTTGGCATTCTGATCAATTTCTGCATTCATACCCATATTTTCCTTTCATTCTCAGTGCCTGGCCTCCTGCATGCAGCATAAAAACCAAAACAGCAATGTTCAGGCAATGGTGAGTAACGCCTTTTTATATTATTTACAGCGAATCAACCTCTTTTTGTACTGACAGGCAATCAATACAATGAAGTTGTTCTCCGTAAATTAATACTACACACTGGGGTGTGATAACGCAATGAAAAAAAGTACCGAAAAAAGGAGAAAGGGAAGATAAAGCTGCCCCCGTCATCCCTTGGACGACAGACTTGCTGTCATCATTTCACAGACAGGACTCCACTTGCTGCGGCAGATCAAGAAGAGACGAAATATCAGGTTTTTGACTTGACCGGACGTTTCCAGTCAGCAATGGATGTCTGCTTGCTGCGCGAGACAATCAGTGCATTCGGAGGAGCATCCCTGGTCAGGGTCGTGCCGGCTCCCACCGTTGCACCAGCGCCCACCCTGACAGGCGCCACCAGTTCACAATTGGTTCCGATAAAAGCGTCATCCTCGATAATGGTCTCATGCTTGTTGGCGCCATCATAGTTGCACGTAATAGAGCCAGCGCCAATGTTGACTCGGCGACCAACCGTTGAATCACCCACATAAGCCAGATGATTGGCCTTGCTTTGGGCCGCAACACGACTGTTTTTTATTTCCACGAAATTGCCGATATGAACCTCTTCGCCAAGATCAGCACCTGGACGCAAACGAGCATACGGACCAATAATAGAATCTTCGCCAACAACAGCACCATCAATATGGCAAAAGGCCCGGATTTCCACACCACGGCCAATTGTCGATTCACGAACATAGCTGTTCGGGCCAATAGAAACATTGTCGCCCAACACCACATTACCCTCGAAAACGCAATTGACATCAATGAAGACCTCGCGTCCGCACTGCAATGATCCACGCACATCAAGACGAGCGGGATCTGCCAGCATAACACCCTGCCCCATGAGTGACTCGGCCACATTATGCTGATATATCCGTTCCAATTCTGCAAGCTGCTTTTTGTTATTGATACCGGAAATTTCCCATAGATAGTCGGGCTGGGCAGAAACAACCGGCACACCGTCTGCAACGGCCGCCGCCACAATATCTGTCAGATAATATTCTTTCTGGGCATTCTCATTGGAAAGTGCCGCCAGCCATGTTTTTAGCTTTCCTGTTGGCACAACCATAATGCCAGCATTGATCTCACTGATTTTCAGCTCTTCATCACTCGCATCCTTCTGCTCGACAATACGAGAGATCGCACCGTTTTCCCGCACAATTCGACCGAGCCCGAACGGATCCGGCGCATCCACCGTCAGAATCGCAAACCGGGCTGTTCCGGCTTCTTTCGCCAACCTTTCAAGTGTAGAAGCGGTAATCAGCGGTACGTCACCATACAGAATCAACGTCGGCCCTGACTCATCCAGATGCGGCAATGCCTGCATCACTGCATGGCCGGTTCCCAATTGAGGTTCCTGCAACGCGAAGGTAAGATCGGATGCCGGAAATGCGTTAAGTACAGCATCACCGCCATGCCCATATACCACGGTAATGCCCGCAGGAGAAAGCACACGAGCCGTGTCAATAACATGAGCCAAAAGAGGCTTGCCCGCAAGTGTATGAAGCACTTTGGGCAAACTGGAATGCATGCGTTTGCCCATGCCAGCAGCAAGAATAACAATGTTCATGTGAAAATGATGAAATGAAGTCAATAAAATGGGACTCTATCAAAATAGTTACTAACCGAACATCAACTACCGGTTTCAAACACCCCTTCGGAACGGTCTTTTCTAACATCATCCCATTTGAATATCCGGCCATTCATGGCGATATACACATCCGGCTCAAGCAACCGGCACACACCAAAAGCAAAACCCAGATTAAAAAATGCATCCGAACCTGTAACCGAACAGGGAATCATGGCACCCACCAGCACAATCGTTTTTTTCAACGATGCCGTTGCCAGAACAAGCGCCGTTTCCTGCATGGTGTCTGTTCCGTGGATAATCAGAATTCTTTCTTCCGGAGCCTGCCTGCACGCATGAAGTATACGCTCCCGATCAGCATCAGTCATATCAAGTGAATCCAGAAGCGGCAGAGCCTCAAAAACAAAAGGCGACCGAACACGTCCTTGTTCAAGCATTTGTAGAATGTGGCTTTTTTTAAAACAGAGTGTTCCATCAATCGGATTGTACTGCTTGTCAAAGGTACCTCCGGTCGCAATAATGCGTACTGTCATTCAGAACCTTTCATCAGCGGACATCAAACAGGAAAGAAATGTCGTCCAGAAAAATGCGCCTTCTGAAAGAACGTCTTCCAGCCAGGCGGCCAGGGTAATGCCGGTCCATTGTATTCGGGCAGACTTTGCCGGACAGGATGTACCGGAACAGATTCAGCAAAAACTGCGCCTTCACTCCAACTGCCATTCAGGCTATACGTATAGCCGGGTAACAGAGCGTCACAAGCCGCTGCAAACCAGGCCGCATGCTCCTCGTCCTCTCCCAGTGCCTGAGCCAACCCCTCCGGATCAAAACGGGCTAGGGCATCAACCAACTCTCCGGTTGTTGCTCCGGGCAAATCACCCCATCCAATAACCGGGTTGAAAATATAGTCGCCACCGGAACCATACCAGCCCTCCCGCCAGGGGCGTTGCACCCAATTACGCGTACCGGCAAACAAGTGCCAGCGCCAGTGCATACCGGACGGCTGCGGCCAAGAGTGCAGATAAAGGCGCTGGTATCCTGCCTTATGCAACTGAAGAACCATGTCCATCAAACGTGCATGCGGCATACGATCCGGTGCGGCGCGACGAAAGAGAATTGGTTCACCATCAGCATGCTGTATCTCATCAGTTGACAGATTTAGATCCAGACATTTTCGCTCACTGCCAAAACGCGCCGAAACCCAGCCTGTCAGCAGATTGACTGCTGTCAGTACACCGTAGCCTCGATAACGATGAAAAATGACAGTGCCGAGAGCAATGGGTTTCATTCCGGATTATGAATAAAAAAAGATTATTTTATCCTGTACCGGCTTTTTTGTGCCTTTTCAATCGGTAGGGTTCTGGGATAATGCCGCCATTAGTGAAGTGAACCCTTTAAATTGGACATTTTATTTGGTTGCTGACAAGACCTGAGTACGGTACTGTACCGGACTCAGGCCATTCAAATTCAGTTTTATCCGCTCGTTGTTGTAGTAATGGATATACTCATTCAGCGCAGATTTCAGTTGCTGTATATCCGTAAATTCTGAAGGATACCAGCACTCTGATTTCAGGATGCCAAAGAAATTTTCCATCACGGCATTATCCAGACAGTTTCCCCTGCGTGACATACTGGGTTCAAGATGGTGCTGTCGCAACTTTCCCTGATAAACCGCCATCTGGTATTGCCAGCCCTGATCAGAGTGGAGCACGGGCCTGTCACCGTTTCCGAGGCGGCCAAACGCACTTTCCAGCATTTTCCCAACCAGGTTAAAGCCAGGGTGTTCTTCCATGTTCCAAGCAATGATCTCTCTGTTATACAGATCCAGAACCGGGGAAAGGTACAGCTTTTTGCCCCCGACATTGAACTCTGTCACATCTGTCACCCACTTCTGATTCGGTCTGTCAGCCGTGAAATTCCGTTTCAGGAGATCCGGAGCGATTCTTCCGTATGTCCCTTTGTATGATTGATACTTCCTGTGTCGAAGACGGGATGCAAGCTGTTGTTCCCGCATGAGCCTGCGAACGGTTTTATGGTTGAGATGGCAGCCTTCACGGCGTAACGCCAGCGTGATGCGGCGATAACCGTATCGTCCCCTGTGGTGGTGAAACAGTGCTTTTATTCTTGATTTTTCATGCGCGTAAGCATCTTTTCCACGGCAGGGATGCTGCTGGTAATAAAAGGTGCTGCGTGCCAGTCCGGAAACCCGAAGCAGCACGGCCAGTTTATGCTGTGGCCTTAATTCAGAAATCATTTGCGCTTTACAGGCAGTTTTGACTTCCCTTGTTCCTGAATCAAGGCTCGCAGCTTTTTTAGATAGGCATTCTCCGCGCGAAGGTATTCAAGCTCTTCCTCAATGGTTTTGAATTCAGGATGAGGGGCTGTCACTTTATTGTCGGTGCCGGTTTTTTTCTCTGACAACGGGGGCCGTCCTTTGGGTTTGTTCTGAAGGGCTATGATACCTCCCTCTCGGTAAAGACGCTCCCATCTGCTGACTGTGCAGGATGCTGCAATGCCAAATCTTGCCGCTGCCTTGCGCGATGAATCACCGTTGTCCCACATGGAGAGGATAACGGTTTCCTTGTATTCGGCTGAAGTATGTCCCGCCCTGACAAGAAAACCGGCATCTCCCCTGACTTTATAGTGTTCGACCCAGCGACGGACCGTACCGTGATCTATGCCAAAACGATCTCCTGTCCTCTGGGCACCCTCTCCACTCTCAAGATAATGACGCGCGACACGACGCTTGAATTCCAGACTGTATTTCTTCTTTCCCATAAAAAAACCCCTAATCGTTGGACGTCCAACTTTAGGGGGTCACTTCATTTTTAGCGGTTTTTTTGCATTTTCTCCCTAGGAAGGGCAGCATTTGGGCCGCAATTAACCTGATCACTTATTGCCCCCCTCCTCACATTGCAAATAATTCCATAGCACCAAGTTTTTTGTTTACAAAGAATTCGCGGGAAATCCCGCCTATCACCATGCTCTCTTCGCTCCAGTCAAACTGAAAGGCTTCGCCAAAGCCAAAGGTCAGTGGAATAAACGCGCTTTGACGATGGCCCTGGCTGCCTTTGTACTTCCGAATAAAGGCCGTGAGCTGACTGTAGCAGCCCGTATAGCCTTTCGCCCTAATTTGCGATAAAAGCTGTTGGGCCGTACGACGATATTGCTTCGGTCGGCGAGCATCAAGGCATGAGTATCTTTAGCTGTCGGGAACACATTAAACAAGGCGAAATATTTCACCCGCTGGATGAAAGGATTTGCCCTTTGTTTGAGTTGGATATCAATTTCCCTGTTTTTATCATCAAAATACTCCACTGCTTGCCAAGCAGAAAGATTTTTGTTGCACCAGATTTCGCGGCTAAGAAAAAAGCCGGAGGAGGGGGCACCGAACAGATCGCTGAAAGCCGCATGAATGCTAGCTTTGCACTTTTCGATTTTTAAATATACCTCCAAAAACACCTCCAAAATTATTTTCTTCTCATAAAAATGGTGTTGCTAGTCAGTGTTTACCCAGCCCCTTATCCTGTTCCTTGTTCAGCCCCATCACTCCTGTGGCGGATTGCAGACATGTTCGATTAAAGCTGCTTCAGCAAAATTATAAGAAATCTCTTGATATTCGGCAGGTATTGATCTGGCACTAAAAATTTCTTTGGTTTCCCCATAGATGACGGCTGATAAAATGGAGCTTGTTTTTTTGTTGCAATCAACAGAAAGCCATATATTTGTTTCGAAAACAACATCCCCCAATAATATTTGGTCTCTTCTTGGGATTGATTTTATCTGCGCTATTTTGTAATCGCCGTCATTTTTGATACTTTCACGGTCTACAAGGGTGTAGAAGCCCTTTGAGCGATCAACAAACTCCCAGTTAGCTGCATAAGCGTTTATACAGACAAAGCACAGCAGGATGGTCAGCAGCTTTTTCATCCGCTCATCCCCCTCACTTGCCGCAAACGTGGTTGTATAGGAAATCAGGTTGAACGTCCCTATAGACAGGGTCAGAAAGCGTTTCTGCCCCGCCTTCCATAATCTTGTTGTCTTTATCGTACCAGTCGGCAGATAAGAATGCGGCAGTATTGTTGTTGCAATCGAATGAGGCAAGAATTTTTATGTAAGAAGCGCCATCTTCATCAATTGGCGCCCCTTCCTGAGAAGTCAGCTTTGCCCACGCCGTTCGATATGCTCCATCATCTTTAATGCTTTTGAGATCAATGCAATGTCTGAAGCCATAACTACCATCTTCACACTCCCAATTCTCGCAGAACGCAATAGGGCTGTAGGCAAGAAGCATGGCAAACAGGGCGGTTGGTAGTAGTTTCATGTTTTTCACGCATTATTTACAACGGTTATAAGTGAGCTGGTGGCTCACGCTCCTCAAAACGGGGGAACATGCCTATTAGTCCACTTGTAAACGGCTGTGGTTGCCATCGCAATTGGGATGGCGATATGTGCTGTCTGGCCTTGTTTTGCGCAAGAACAAACTCACGCGGATCAACAGCAGGACATGCCACCCCTATTTCAGCGGCATTGATACGGGCTTTCTCCTTCCAGTTCTTTCCCTGTACTCATATCAGTAATTACAACAACGGCCTTGGGATATGTGCTGCACAAGCTGTTTCTCATAGAATAAATACCACTTCCTTGGGCGGTAAGTTTAAAGTTGGAGCTTAATTCTTTCCCATTGGCATCATATGCTGCCAAGGTGTAATTTCCAGACATCGTTACACATGCTGTTAGTGCAAAGGCAGACGCGGTCAGAGCAAGTATTTTTTCATGATGATATTCCTGATGTTTTTGCAAATAACCAGCAGTATATATCGGAGACATCCAATAAAAGACTACAAGCCCTCTTTTAGAAGGGAGCATGGAAGACATGCAGAAACTACCATCTTTCGCGCCAAAGCAATGGCCCACGACTGCACCACTCAAAATTGCCTCTCATTTCTTTTTTCTTTGTTATGCTGCCATCGGCATTTACGATGAGCTTATTTACAACCAATTCATCATAGCCTTTAAATTTGGATATAAAGTAGGTTTCATAATCACTGCCCGCTTCAGGTGTAAAAGTAAGTCTACGTTTATATGTTTTTTGCATCTGAACGGTGATTGGGTTGCCCGCGGGGATAATATATTCATGATAAGACGAAGTGGGCATGTCTTCTGTAATTGGCATGCCAATAGTCTTGTTAGAAACCATAGAAGACCACCCACTATACGCAGCAGCAAAACGAGGCATTCCCGGCCTTTCACATACATCGCCGATATAAATTATAGTGTTTAGCCCGCGCCATAGCCCATGGAAAACGCGAATACGTGCATGCTGCTCAGGATCAAATTCCGTTGGTGGGGTGTAACTTGCACATCCAGTCAGGCAAAAGCATGTCAGTAATATGGCAA
>JGI994J12354_10001959_pt1 | contig 20606 bp, 15 predicted proteins | sample IntmicLarv3ML3BL_FD_12354 | JGI IMG/M metagenome (IMG submission 12354)
GAAAGGGATAACGAAAATGGCAGAGATAACATACGAGAAACATGGGGACTACCTATTACCGAACATAACAGCGGAACAGAACGAGAAAGTGGAGCTAGGGATTTACGCTCAGATGAGGAGAACATTCCTGGAAGAGAACAGGAAAGTGGAGTTCGTGAACTTGCTTACGACTGGCGAGCTGATACCACACTTGCAGCAGACGGAAGAAATGGCACAACAGAGGCTGGAAATTCTGATAACGCAGATGGCACAGCAACAGGGAGCTACGGAGGAGCTGAAAGAGAAAGACCAGATGGCTTGGGTGGGAATGATGAACAACATCAAGAACTCAGCTCAGGAGATAGTCCTGGAGGAGATAGTTTACAATTAACTTCACTACCCTCTTATGAAGAACAGGTCGAGAACATTGAAACGGCAGAGAGCGATAAAGCCTCTGCTTTTTCTATTTCACAAGAAGAAGTTGATTATGTTCTTTGTTCTGGTGGATTCGGTCAAGACCACAAGTACCGCCTTTATGAATACTATACAACAAACGATAACACGAAAGCTGAAGACATAGCGTTTCTTAAAAAAGAGTTTGGCGAGGGCGGGCGTTCTGCTGTAGGCGATAGCAATATTAGTGAGTGGCATAGTGCTAAAGGACTACAACTGCACAAAAATAGATGGAAAGACGATGAAGTCGAAGTAACTCTTTCGTGGGGCAAAGTCGCCACAAGGATAAAACTACTAATTGAAGAAGACCGTTATTTGAATGAAGCAGAAAAAGCTTACTACCCTGAATATCTTATAAAAAAAGAAGAAAGCGAAAAGCGTTGGGAAGTTACCAGCGAATTTGATAGTATACTCAGCGAATATAACGAATACCAAAGAAGCTTAGAGGAATATGATAAGTGCTTAAGTATGTACGTTTTGGGAGACTGTAGTTATTGTTTTGCTTTACTAAGAGAAAAGACTATGCATTTATCAATAGATGGAGAGTATATTATTCCATTAATGCGTGAGGCGATGGCAAAAATCATTGAAGAAGATTTACCACAATTCAATGAACGAGCTGAAGCTATGCAAAATATACTGAAAAGTGAAATGGCATATCCAGTATTGCCTTTGTATGAACGATTAACTTTATTCTATGAAGATTATGATTATTACGGATATATGGATTCTCTAGAAGTTGGTGAAGGCATTGAAGAGTCAATTGCTAAAATGCAAGAGGATATAAAAAGCAAGGATAATGTAAATCGTATCATTTATGACCTTGTAGAAATATACGAGACTGTAGACGATGAATTGCAAGAAGAAAAAATAATAGAGTTAGTGAAAGAGCTACGCAACATACACTTTCCTCTTGAGTACAAATATGAGTACAACATAAATGACATTGTTTATCTTGGTGCGAACAAGTATGAAATTCTTTCTATAGGCGAAAGTGAAGTTACCCTATATGATGAAAGTTTTCCATTGCTGAACAAGACTATGGATATTTCCTCTTTTGAAGCAGAACTTAAAGAAAGCACAGACAATAATCATTTAAGAATAGTTGTTTCTGAAATCACAGAGCTACAGAGTGAAGATACATCTGAAGAACTTGAAATAATTGCTGAAGAACCCGAAGTAATAGTTGATGAAGTGCCAATAGAAACTGTTACTGAAGAAGAAGTCAACAATAACGATTTAGTTGGTATACAAGTTGAAATTGATGAGAGGTTGTTCATAGTTGACAGCGTAAAAAGTAATGGTACTGACGTATCTATGCGTGATATTACTTTTCAACGGAGTACAGGCTTCCCTATTTTTAGAATTGAATCAGCAGAATATATCAGAACAATAATTGCTGAAAAAGAAAAAATAGAAGAGCTACCAGCACCTGTAAAAGAAATCAAAAAACAATCTCACGCCCTACACCCTGAAATTAGCACTACAGACCGTCATCAGTTTGTAATTACTGATGATAATTTAGGTGTTGGTACGGCACGTGAGAAATTCAGAAATAACATTGAAGCTATAAACGTTTTACAAGCTTGCGAAAACGAAGAAAGACTTGCTACACCTGCAGAACAAGAAGTGTTGTCAAAATATGTTGGATGGGGCGGTTTATCTCAGGCTTTTGATAAAGACAATTCTTCATGGGCAAGTGAATATTTAGAATTGCAAAGCTTATTAGCACCGGAGGAATATGCTTCAGCGAGAGAGTCAACACTTACTGCTTTCTATACCCCACCTATAGTTATCAATGCTATGTACCAGGCACTAAACCAAATAGGATTTGAAAAAGGAAACATTCTTGACCCAGCTTGCGGTACCGGACATTTTCACGGAATGTTGCCGGATAGTATGAAAGAAAGTAAAGTATACGGAGTTGAACTTGACACTATTTCAGGGCAAATTGCTCAGCAACTTTACCAAAAATCTAACATCATTGTACAGGGGTATGAAAACGCACCATTGCCTGACAGTTTCTTTGATATTGCCGTTGGTAATGTTCCTTTTGGACAATTCAAAGTAGCAGACAAGAAGTACGATAAAGAAAACTGGCTTATTCACGACTACTTCTTTGGTAAGACGCTTGATAAAGTTCGTCCTGGCGGAGTAGTAGCATTTATTACTTCTAAAGGTACTATGGACAAAGAGAACTCTTCTGTTCGCAAATACTTAGCACAAAGAGCTGAACTACTTGGAGCAATACGTTTGCCGGATGACACCTTTACTAAAAATGCCGGAACACAAGTTACTTCTGATATTATCTTTTTACAAAAGAGAGATAGAATTGTTGATGTAGAACCATCTTGGGTACACCTTGATAGAGATGAAAACGACATTACTATGAATAGTTACTTTATCGAACATCCTGAAATGGTTCTTGGTAATATGATAATAGAATCAACACAGTACGGGCCTGATAGTACTTGTAGAGCATTTGAAGGACGTGAGCTTAAAGAATTACTTAATAGTGCTATAAGCAATATTCAAGCTGAATACTTTGAGCAAGAAATGCTTGAGGAAGAAGAAGATAATTCTATTCCTGCAGACCCTACCGTAAGGAATTTTTCTTTTACAGCAATTGACGGCGAGGTTTATTTCAGGCAAAACAGTCAGATGTTCCCTGTTGAAGTATCAGAAACAGCACAAAGTAGAATTAAGGGTATGATTGATATTCGGGATTGTGTTAGAAACCTTATTGAATATCAAACCGAAGGATACTCTGACAGTGAAATTGAACAAGAGCAAACAAGGCTTAACGAGTTATATGATGACTTTACTAAAAAATACGGACTTATTAACAGCAGAGGAAACAAGACTGCTTTTTCAGATGACAGTTCGTACTTCCTACTCTGTTCTTTAGAGAACATTGACGAGGACGGCAACCTAAAGAGTAAAGCAGATATGTTTACTAAGCGTACCATAAGTCCACGCAACACTATAGTATCAGTTGATACCGCGAGCGAGGCATTAGCGGTATCAATGGCAGAAAAAGCACGTATTGATATGGACTATATGTCGGAGTTGTCCGGCAAGACTGCTGAAGAAATTGAGGCAGACTTACAAGGCGTTGTTTTTCGTGTTCCTGTTCCAGGCGACTTACAACGAATTGTATATCAAACTTCTGACGAATATCTATCCGGCAATGTTAGAGAAAAACTAATAACAGCAAAGAAAGCGGCTGAACAAGACCCGCAATATGAAATAAATGTTCTTGCACTTGAGAAAGTACAACCCATTAATTTGAATGCAAGTGAGATTTCAGTTCGTTTAGGTGCTACTTGGCTACCACCACAAGTGATAGAAGACTTTATGTTCAACTTACTTGACACTTCTAATTATTCAAGAAGTAGTATTAAAGTTCACTATTCGGAATATACTGCTGAGTGGAATATAGAGAACAAGAACTACGATAGGTTTAATGTAAAGGCAACTTCTTCCTATGGTACAAACAGAATACACGCTTACAAAATTATTGAAGACACACTTAATCTCAAAGATGTGCGTGTTTACGACTACGTGGAGGACATTGAGGGCAGAAAGCAACAAGTTCTCAATAGAAAAGAAACAGCCATTGCTCAAGCAAAGCAGGAATTGATAAAGAATGCTTTTACTGAATGGATATGGCAAGACCCTACACGTAGAGAGCGTTTAGTTCGCTTGTACAATGATAAGTTCAACAGTATTCGTCCGAGAGAATATGACGGTCAATACCTTACACTTGAGGGCATGAACCCTAGCATTACATTGCAGAAACATCAGCTTGATGGTGTTGCAAGACACCTATATGGCGGAAATACATTGCTTGCGCATTGTGTTGGTGCAGGTAAAACATACACAATGGCGGCAGCTGCAATGGAGTCAAAACGGCTTGGCTTAAATAACAAGTCTTTACTTGTTGTACCTAACCATCTTACAGAACAATGGGCTACAGCTTTTTTAACACTTTACCCTAGTGCGAACATTTTAGTTGCCACAAAGAAAGATTTTGAAATGCAAAATCGCAAGAAGTTTTGCGGTAGAATAGCTACTGGCGACTATGACGCAGTTATTATCGGACAGTCTCAGTTTGAAAGAATACCGATGAGCTTGCAACGGCAACGTGAAGTAATTGAAAATCAAATATTTGATGTAACAAGGGGTATTGAAGAACTCAAACAAAATAATGGCGAACGTTTTTCAGTTAAACAACTTGAAAAAACAAAAAAGAATCTACAAGTACGGTTAGAGAAATTAAATGACCAAAGCCGTAAAGATGATGTTGTTACCTTTGAACAGCTTGGTGTAGATAAGCTCATTTCTGATGAAAGCCACTATTACAAAAACCTATTCCTATACACCAAAATGCGTAATGTTGGTGGAATAGCACAGACAGAAGCCATGAAGTCATCTGACATGTTTATGAAAGTACGATACCTTGATGAAATAACTGACGGGCGTGGCGTTATATTTGCTACAGGTACGCCAATAAGCAACAGCATGGTTGAACTGTATACCATGCAAAGGTATTTACAGTATGAAACTCTTGCAAAGAATAAATTACAGAACTTTGACGCTTGGGCTTCTACTTTTGGTGAAACTGTAACAGCAATAGAGCTTGCACCTGAAGGTACAGGTTATAGAGCTAAGACACGTTTTGCAAAATTCTACAACTTGCCGGAGCTTATGAATATGTTTTCCGAAGTCGCAGATATTAAGACTGCTGACATGCTAAACCTACCAGTACCAATTGCACATTATGAAAGCATTGCAGTGAAGCCGAGTGAATTACAGAAAGAAATGGTTTCAAGTCTTGCGGAACGTGCAGAAAAAGTAAGGAACAAAGAAGTTCCAAATTACGAAGATAATATGCTGGTAATTACAAACGATGGCAGGAAGCTTGCCCTTGACCAAAGACTTATAACGGACTCTTTACCGGACGAAGAAAACAGTAAAGTGAATGCTTGTTTTGAAAACATTCACAGAATATGGGAACAAGGCAAAGCAAAGAAGCTTACACAGCTTGTCTTTTGTGATTTATCTACACCTAAAAGTGATGGCACTTTTAATGTCTATACAGATATTCGAGATAAACTTATTGCAAAAGGTGTTCCTGAAAGCGAAATAGCATTTATTCATGACGCTAATACAGAAGTGCGTAAGAAAGACTTGTTCGCAAAAGTATCAAGTGGTACAGTACGTGTATTGCTTGGTTCTACAGCAAAGATGGGTGCAGGTACTAACGTACAAGAAAAGCTATATGCAATACACGACCTTGATTGCCCCTGGCGACCATCAGACCTTGAACAACGTGCAGGGCGTATTGTAAGGCAAGGTAACACTAACTCTGATGTATACATTTACCGATATGTTACTGAAGAAACTTTTGACGCTTACCTTTATCAAATTGTAGAAAACAAGCAGAAGTTTATAAGTCAAATAATGACAAGCAAATCGCCTGTTCGTTCAGCTGAAGATATTGATGAAGCTTCCTTATCTTATGCTGAAATTAAAATGCTTGCTACTGGAAACCCATACATCAAAGAAAAAATGGATTTAGATATTTCTGTAGCACGTCTCAAGCTTCTGAAACAAAATCATTTGAGCCAAAAATACGCTTTAGAAGATAAGCTGTTAAATTCCTATCCGAAAGAAATAACAGCATTACATGCACGTATTAGAGGACTAGAGCAAGATATACATACCATTAAACAGAATACACCTTTAGTACAAGGTGAGTTTCTACCAATGACTGTTAATGGTATTGTCATTGAGAAGAAACAAGAAGCAGGCGAAGCCATACTTGAGGCTTGTAAGGGAATAATGAACAGCGACCCAGTACCTTTTGGTGAGTATCGTGGTTTTACAATGAATATCTACTATGAACCATTTGTAAAAGAGTTCAAAATGGCATTGAAAGGTGGCGTCTCACACGTAATATCTCTTGGTGCGGACGTTTACGGAAACATTACACGTATAGACAATGCACTGGAATCGTTCAACGATAAGCTTACAGCGGCAAAAGATAATCTTGCTAATACAAAAGTACAGATTTCTAATGCAGAAATTGAAGTGCAAAAAACATTTTCACAAGAAAATGAGCTTAATGAAAAAACAGAGAGATTAGCTGAGCTTAACATTCTCTTAAACATGAATAGCCGAGAGAATGAAATTCTTGATGAGGAAGAACAACAAACGCAAGATGAATTTGAAGAGGAAACGGTTTACGAAGAAGAACAATGTATTGAACCGTAAGAAACAGTGAAAAGGGAGTGCTGGTTAGTGCTTCCTTTTTTTGTTTGTTCGCAACTAGCCAAAAAGAAAGGAATGTACTATGAAACAATATGCAATTATAAGAAACAGCTGTGAAGTGAGTGCAAGAACTATGGCCGAACCTCATTTCCCTGAGCGATGGGAAGTTGAAAATGGTGTAACCTTAAGCGAAGGTAATTACAATGAACCTGAAATACTTTTACTACGCAAGACTAAGGAAGAAGCACAAGAAGCCTTGAAAGGGTATGAGTCATACATTAGCCGCTTTAGAAGTAGAGCAGATGGAATTTCTGGCTATTATGTAGTAGCAGAATATTATGTTCAAGAGATAACAATACATCCTGAAATTGAGGATGGTAACAAAAAGTTAGAAATGGGCGAGGTATTGGAATTTTCACCATTTATTGATTTCACACCTGAACCTGAGCAAGAAGAATGTCTTGAACCATAAAACAGAAAAATGTATCTCACTCTTTCCGGTTGCACGTGAGCCAGGACAAAGAATTTGAGATACACCGTTATGGAACAAATATAGCCCGTTTTGGAACATTGAACAGATATATAAATGTATCTCACTTTTCGTGCTGCAGGAAAAGCCGGCCAAAAAATTTGAGATACAAAGAGAGGAGGAACAATGAGTTACTTTGTTGGAACTGCTAAAAAGTTTAAGGTTAATGATATTCGTGGTTTACAAATCCACTTTAACCGTGAAGCCGCCATTAAGTCAAATGAAGATATTGACTTGTCGCTTTCAGGCGAAAATTACGATTTATCAAGCTGGAATGAAACGCAGACATTCAAGAATCGATGGAAACACATAATCAAAACAGGACACAATAACAAAAATACAATTAGAAAAGACGCAGTAGGAACTGTATCAATAGTAGTTACTTCAGATAGAGCTTTCTTTGATAACTTGTCAGCTGAAGAAACAAGAAAATATTTTGAAGTCTCGTATAAAGTATTAAATGATTACTTTGGTGAAAAAAATGTAATTTCAGCAATGGTTCACATGGACGAAACAACACCACATATGCATTATGCAGTTGTTCCTCTTACCAAAGATGGAAGACTTTCAGCTAAAGAAGTTGTCAATCGTGATTTTCTAACAAAATTACAGGATATTATGCCGGAAAACCTACAAGACGCAGGGTTCGATATTGAAAGAGGTATTAAGGGTAGTAAACGTACACACCTAAGTGTGCAAGACTTTAAAGCAACATTTCCCGACAACAGTTATAAAAAACAGCAAGAGATAATGTATGCAAAGAGAGATGAAATTGAAAAAGAACTTACAAGCTTATTATCTGACACTTCTAGCATACAGAAGGAAATTGAGAAAGATTTAATTGAACTTGGGAATAAGATTTCTTCTCTTTCCGGCAAAATGGTTTATGGGTACTTCCCTGAAGAAATAAAAAGAGAAATTGATATAGTTCTACATAAAATTGTAGACAAAACACCCATTTTGGAAGAATTATTGAAAAGTCATAGACAAGCCTTTGGGCAAATAGTATATAATAGTGAAGACGAAGCTAAAGAAGCTGTAGTTAAAATGGAAAAATGGGAAAAGGCTTTCTTTTCGCCTGGTAAAGGACAGGATACACGTAAGCACAATCGTATAATACGTTGTGCGCTCGAAATGGCTCGTAATGAAAAGGTTCATGCTCGTAAACAGGAATACAAAAACAATCTACATAAAGAAGCTACCTATTCCCTTTTATTCAGTCTTACAAAAATACTTGAGACTGACGGTTGGCGTTCATGTAATTATGGTATTGCTGATTTGCGTACAAAGAAAAAAATAAAACAAAGGAAAAAAGACATTTTGCGTGAATCACGTGAGATGTAATTGAAAGGAATTATTATTATGGAACAATTTGCAACACTGAAAAGATTTGTTAATGGACACTTTATTTTTGAGGACGAAAACGGAAATGAGTTCTTCCGAAAAGGTTCAGCAGAGGAATTTGTTTTTCTTTTGCAGGAAGAAATAGAAGGTATGAAATCTTTAGAAGAAATAGATGTTAGAAGCAAAATGGTACTAACGCTTCTATATTCACTTGAAGGACACAAGAGAGAAGAATCAGAACCTGAATTAATTGTTGTATCTATACTTGCCTCAGAGGTTGAGTCAGATGAAGGCACAATATATTGTGGCATAAATCCGTTTTACACAGCAACTGAATACCCTTCACAGAATATTTTTGAAATAAGCAGAAACTTATTCTTAAACCTTACAACCGAAGAAATTACTGAAATAGTAAGTATGCAAGGAAACTCAAGAACTCTTACTGAACCGTACAAGTGTGATAGAGAACAAGGTTCAGACATTTTCATAATATATTAAGAATGTATCTCATAAGTGCCGGAAGCTGAAGCTTCCGGTTCTTTGTTTTGAGATACAAGAAAGGACACTAAAATGGCAAAAGAAGTAACCGCTGGAAACTTAATAATCCTTAAAACTGCTCAGAATGGACACAAATTGTTTATGGTAAATGCTGCAGAACCTGATGGTTTTATTTCTGCATTCCCTATTCAAAGTATAGAGCCAAAAGAAAAGGACTATCTAACAATTAACCCCGACAGTAGTAATAAACGTCCTGGTGTGTGTTATGTTTCTACTGATGTAGTTTACAAGTTTGATAATGAAGTTGAATTTACTAAGCTTCATGGTGTTTTAACACCAGAAAATGTTAAAGATATTCAAGACAGTCATTCAAAGAGTTTGAGAACTGTTACTATAACTACAACTAAAGAGCAAGTTGACGATTTAGACGAACTATCAAAACAAATTAAAGGTATGTATTCAAACCTAAAGAAAGACCCAGCACTGCTTTTATCTTACATGCAATTTGCTTCTAAGTTCTATACTTACTCTCCACGTAACACAATGTTGATATTTATGCAAAATCATTATGCTACTTTTGTTGCTTCAGAGAAAAAATATAAGGAATTAGGATATAAGGTAAATGTTAATGCAGACCGTATTCAAATCTTACGTCCAATAAGCTCAGATTATTTTTATCGTGATGATGGAACTACTTGTCTCGTAAAGAAAGCATATAGCGAAGAAAAGAAAGGAATCGCCGCAGGCTTAATTGAGGTTTACTCACGAACATCATATGTTCCAACATATGTTTATGACATTTCTCAAACGGACTGCCGTAAAGAAGAATACCCTCGTGTATACAATATGGGCTATGTAAGTTCGGAACACTCTAAAATATATGATAAAATGCTAATGCTATGTAGTGCTTTGAATATTTCAGTAGTTGTTAAAGATGTATCTTCTATTTCATTAAATGGGTACTATCAGAGTGCAGGTAATAGAATAGTTATTTCACAGCTACTAAATGACTCTCAACGCTTATCTACTCTTTGCCATGAATTGTCTCACGCAATTCTACATAGCAGTAGTAACCAGCCTGAACCAGTAAAAGAGTTTGAAGCACAGTGTTTATCAAATATGTTACTACAACATTACGGCTTTGTACCCGAATATAACGATGTAAGTTATGTTTCAAAGAATCTTGAAGAAGCTGAAGAAACAAAAGGTTTTGACCTTAAACAATCAGTTGAACGTATGCATAAACAGCTACGCTTTGTTGTTAGTCGAATTGAAATTGACAGAGAGCCAGTTACAGTAGAATACTTAGAAGAAATTGAGGCAAGGCAAGAACATAATATTCATACTATAGACAGAGAGATAGATAACGCAAATTTTCAGAGAGACGTGTAAGGGGGTGGGACGATAAAGAAGGGAATGATAATAATTGAGATGGACAATAGCAGACAAAAATACACGCAGAAAAGTATCAATTGCGATTGGTATTTTTTCTTTTTTCGCATTACCGGTATTATTTGGAATAAAGCGGTTTATCGCTGAGGGAACTTTCATATCTGTATACATAAGTACATTATGGACTTATTTAGGCTTGTTCTTGTTAGCAAGCGTTAGTATCGGTTATGCGTGTACATTCTTTTTCAGAAATGCTTTATCAGCTCCGGCAATCAAAGCTGGCGATGGACAACATGGCGAAGCCGACTGGCTTGAAGGTGATGAAAAAGAAAAAACATATCCTACAGTAAAACATGGTAGAGAGGAAAAAGCAGGCTTTCTTGTAGGAACAGAGAAAAGTAATGAGTGGCGTCCCGATATTTCAGATAATAACATTCTTATATTAGCACCGCCAGGCGGTGGTAAAACTACAACACAATTTATACCCTCTATTGCATATAACGCTAATGTAGAGAAAAACACTAAACGTGGGCCGTCAATGCTCGTTACGGACATGAAAGGTACTCTTTATCGTGCTTGTGCAAAAATGCTTAGAGATTCAGGGTATGTAGTGCAAGTTCTAAACTTCAGAAGTATCTTTCATGGTAGTCAATTCAATATTATGTACAAAGTGAATAAGGCTATAGACAGGTACGTTGCTTCAAAAGAAGAAAAAGAGAGGGCTATAGCTTATGGTGAAGCTGAGCGATATGCAAAAATACTTTCAGACGCAATAGTTGATAATGGCGGTAGTCCTTCTTCTAAAAGTTCTGCCTCTGATTATTTTGATGAGACTTCCAAAGGCTTAATAACCGGAATGATTTTACTTGTGTCAGAATATGGGAATGCTGATGAACGGCACATTGTTTCTGTTTACAATATGGTGCTTGAAATGAATGGACTTTCAGAAGAAGGTAATTCTCGCAGGCAAGGTAATTCTGCGGCTAATCAGAAATCAAAGCTTGATACATTGCTTGATAAAATAGACAATATGCGTATAAGGAACTATACTGGCCCGACTACAAGTGCCGACCAAAGAACACTAATGAATGTGTTCTCCTCTGCCCTATCAAAGTTATCACGCTTTATCGACGCTGAAATGGAACAACTTATTTGTGGACACTCTGAAGAGCTTGAGGCATCACATTTCTTAGATAAGCCTACAGTAATATTCCTTATATGCCCTGATGAAAACACAACACGACACTTCTTTGTAAGCTTGTACATACGGTTATTTGCAAATGAGCTTATAGAAATTGCAGAGAGCAGTATCGGTGGTGTTCTACCTCGTGAGGTACTATTCTTTTTAGATGAGTTCGGTAATATGCCTGGCATATATGACGCTGATGTTCTTTTTTCGGCAATTCGTAGCCGCCTGGTGCGAATAATGATAGCTTTACAGAGCTATGAGCAGTTAAGAAAAAACTATTCACGTGAGAGAGCTGGAATTATTGAAGATAGTTGTCAAATTCTAATGTTTACGTTCATTTCACCATCTGCAACTGAAACAGCTGAGAAACTTAGCAAGATTTTAGGTAATGAAACTGTAATGACTGCTAGTTCTTCAACTGGTGGTGATGGTAGAACATCATACACTACATCGCTTACCGGAAAGCCTTTAATGTCTGCCGCTTCCTTAGTTGGTGTTAAGTGGGGTACTTGGATAGTTGTCAAAGCTGGAAGAAAGCCATTGAAATCACAACTTAATCATTACAGTGCCTTTCTAAAGTTAGATGAAGAAGATGTTACTACTATTCCCGAATTTGAATTTGCAATTACTCAAAAGAGTTCATTCAATAGTATGGAATATTCTATACAATACCCTAATACAAGAATGTGGAAAGGAATGTTTGATGTTGAAGGAGCGTAGAAAGAACAAAATGGAAATCCTTAGAGGGATGACTTCTGTTACAACATATGTAAGTTCTGAATTGTTTGAGTTCATTGAAAAAGGAATTTCAGCATTTGTCATTTCAAAAAGAGAACTATATAACCTTGCTTTGTGGTATGCATATGACAATTTAAATGATTTTCTTGTTTTTGCACTTAATAATAAGCAAAAAGCTAAACAAGAACACCTGAAGCATGAAGCATGTATTTCGTCTTACTTAGGCATGGACTTATTGGCATTTTTTGATAAATGCACAGTATCACTTGAACTTCCTAAATCATATACTTTCAACCTTTCTCTTTCATATGCTTGTAGCAACTGGACTGATTTTCTTAAATACACACAAAATACAAGACTAACGAAAAAGTACAACAAGCTAGAGCCGATAATTGTTGCTGACGATTTTTCGGTAGTTTATGAAGATGAATAAAATGAATTACTACAAAGAAAAAAATGTATCTCACTCTTCCCGGTTCTTCAGCTCCTTGCCTGGCTAAAGTGAGATACACAATATGTAACAAAGAATGTAGAGCCACTGCTTAATTATTGCAGTGGCTTTTTTTGTTGGAAAAATATTATATTGAGAGAGGACTAACAATTATGAAATTTCTAAAAGTTCCCCATAGTATTTTTGATTACGAACTATCCCCTACCCAGCTGAAGGTTTATTGTATCCTTAGTAGGCATAAAAACCATTTGCAATACACTATAATGAAACATGAAACAATTTGCAAAATAGGCGGTATTTCAAGCGTTAAGACAGTAGCTGAAGCTATTAAGATTCTTGAAGAAAAGGGCTTGATTGAACAATACCGTAGAAAGAATAAAGATGGTAATTATATTTGCAATGGTTACATAATAACAATGTTATCAGGCAAATGGTTTAAGTTAGAGTTGACCAATGGCTTATTCCAACGTGATAAAAGTGATTTTTCAGTTATTCTTTTGTTCGCAATGTTACGCAACAAGAAAGGACGTTGTTTCCCATCAATACGTGGTATAGCTAAAGTCTTACACATAACAGCACAAACAGTTCAGACCGCAATAAACAGCCTTATATCGCTTGGAATTTTATGGAAAGGTAGTTTTTGGCCTGGTAAGCACAACCTATATATCTTTCCTTTTTGGGCAAAAGAAAAGAACGCTACCTTTGGGCAGGTGCGTTCAACTCGAACTAATATCAACACAGATTTGTATATATTAGCAGATTACGACACTAATATACCAAATGTTGCTAGTATTGTCAAACGTATTTTAGAAATTCCTATTTCTTTTTTACTTGGGTGTGCTAAAAAAGTAGGTATCAGTATATAGAACTATCTTAAGACCTTGCTATAAAAGAAAGAATAAGTAAATCTCTTAGATTATACTAAGAGTTAAGAATAAGCATAAATAAATATATTTTTTCTTTACAGCAACACTTTTTTTGAAAATTTAGGATAACTGCGACTTTTTTTCAAGAAATCAGCGTTTTATTTTAATTGAAACAAGTAAATGATTGTATATTTAACGATAATCAGCAGTAAATGCTTGTTTTTTCTTTGAAGTAAAAAGAAATTCATGGTTCTATGTTTTGTTAATCATCCTACCCCAACAAAGTCCAGCCTTTCCAGTACCCATCCTCATGGTAACCATTCTCTTGTTTTTCATGTGGTCTCAGCTTTTTTAGTTTTTGCGCATGTCTGTAAAAATACCAATAACATTTGATGCAATACTTTCAACAGCATCAGGATTAAGATAATAAATAGAAGCGCTTAATCCAATCATCGCTTTTATGTCAATAAGGCCACCAACAAGCAATCTTCCATCGGAAGGGTAACCAATAACTGCTAGCACATCAAATATTACTACAATGACACCTAAGCAGATTATCCATTCTATAAAGTTATTTATTCCAACGCTCTTTATAAACCACCAATCAGCATTTGATACAATACTGAAGACTTTTCTGTGCAGAAACTTGCATATTTTCATCGTGATAATTCCGACGATTCCCATTTTTAGGATAATGAAAATAATCTTTATAAAATCGCCTATTAACTGCGATTCCCAATCCCATTTCATATTAAATTGTCCTTCTTTCTTTTTTATAAGTTCTCAGGAGCTGATGTTTTATTCGGCAGCTCCTGAATTAGTTAATGTAGCATACTTTACATATCGTGCTTTGCCTTCAAATATTAATTTTTCCGCTTCACATATTTTATCATATGTTTCCTGCAAATGTAAATATAGTGTATCTCATTCTTGCTGGCTTAAGGTAGTTCTAGTATGTGTATATGAGATACATTTTGTTTGACACTCAATGATGTTTACAGTACACTATCTTTAACAAGATTATTTTAATTATAAAGGTGAATATCATGGAAAGAAGAACTCTTACTAAAGCAAAGAAGAACAAAACCGATGAATATTATACGCAACTAAAAGATATTGAAACAGAAGTATTTCAATACAAAGAACAATTCAAAGGTAAGGTTGTTTTTTGTAATTGCGACGACCCATACGAAAGTAATTTTTTTAAATACTTTGCAATAAATTTTAACTTTTTAGGATTAAAGAAATTAATAGCAACGTGTTATATTAGTTCTCCAAGTTCAAATACACACCTTAAGTTGTTTGCTTCAGAAAAAGATAATGAAAAGACAACTAAACACCCACACAAAATTGAAATAACCGAAGTGATAGATTTTAATGGCGATGGTGCAGTAGATATGATTGATATTGAAGTACTACTTGCTACTGGTGATAATGTACTTACACGTCTAGAAGGAGATGGGGATTTTCGCTCATCCGAATGCGTAGAATTACTAAAGCAATCTGACATTGTAGTAACTAACCCACCTTTTTCATTGTTCCGTGAGTACATTTCTCAACTTATAGAATATAAAAAAAGTTTCTTAATAATCGGAAACAAAAATGCAATTACTTACAAAGAAGTATATAATCTTATTAAAGAAGGTAAGTTGTGGTTAGGTTATAGAAATATTAATGCAGATATGTGGTTTATTGTTCCTGACAATTATAAGTATGAAAAAATAGTAAATGGTGAGAAACTTAAGCATATTATGGGTTGTTGGTTCACAAATCTTGACACAAAAAAAAGGCATGAGATACTTACTTCATATAAAAAATACTCACCTGAAGAATACCCCAAATATGATAACTATGACGCAATAAACATTAATAAAGTGGCAGAAATCCCTTACGATTATGACGGAGTTATGGGTGTACCTATTACATTCTTAGATAAATTTAACCCAGAACAGTTTGAAATTATCAAGTTCAGAAAAGGGAATGATGATAAAGACTTAGCCATTGATGGAAGTACGCCATACTTTAGAATATTAATTAAGAAGAGGTAACCAATGAAAATTGAATTAAAAGAATTGTCGATTCGAGAAGTTGCTGAAAACTATAAAGATAATAACGAAGATGGCGTTATTGGTTTTAACGGTTTATTAAATATTCGTCCTAAGTATCAACGTGAATTTGTCTATGACGACAAAAAAAGAAATGCGGTAATTGAAACTATAAGAAAAGAATTTCCATTAAATGTTATGTACTGGGTAAAAAATGACGACGGCACTTACGAAGTTTTAGATGGACAGCAAAGAACAATCAGTTTTTGTCAATATGTAACTGGCGGTTTTTCTGTTAATTTTGAAGGTCGCCCAATGGCTTTTCATAACTTGACACCTACAGAACAAAACCAAATATTAGATTATAAGTTAATGATATATTTTTGCGAAGGAAACGACAAAGAAAAGCTTGATTGGTTCAAAATAATAAATATTGCAGGTGAAAAATTAACAGAGCAGGAATTACGCAATGCAGTTTATACAGGGACGTGGTTATCAGACGCCAAATTATGGTTTAGTAAAAGTAGCTGTGCAGCTCAGAGACTTGCAAACAAATATGTAACTGGTTCTCCAATTCGACAAGATATACTACAGACAGCTTTAAAGTGGATTAGCAAAGACAATATAGAAGAATATATGTCTATTCATCAACACGACCCTAATGCAAATGAATTATGGACATACTTTAAGAATGTTATAGAATGGATACCTCTCACTTTTCCAGTATACAGAAAAGAAATGCTAGGGATTGACTGGGGCCCATTATATGATACTTATCATTCAGAGATGTATGACACTTCAAAACTCGAAGAAGAAATTAACTCGTTAATGATGGATGATGATGTAAGTAATAGAAAAGGCATATATCCATTTGTACTGACTAGAAAAGAAAAGTACTTAAATATAAGAGCATTTTCAGAAAATCAAAAGCGTTCTGCATATGAGCGTCAAAAAGGAATTTGTCCAATATGCAATAAACATTTTGACTTAAGTGAGATGGAAGCAGACCATATTACCCCTTGGAGTAAAGGCGGTAAAACTTCTTCAGACAACTGCCAAATGCTTTGCCAAGAAGATAACAGAGCAAAAAGCAATATATAGAAAACTGTTGACAACAATACGCATTGCGTTTATAATATATTTAGGTGATAAATATGAACGAATTTAGAACTGTTAGAGAAGAAGCAGGACTCACTAGAAATGATGTTGTAGTGTTAATAGGAATACCCTATCGCACACTTCAAGATTATGAATCAGGTACAAGAACTCCTCCTGAATGGGTCAAGCGTTTACTCATAAAAGAAATGTATTATTATGCTAAAAAAGAAAAATCAAGTGAGTAATTTTTTTCTTTGAAGCGTCTTATATTTTAGAGTAAATTATTTCCTTTGACAATGATTTATAAAAAAGGTAATATTTAGATATAAAAATAACCCTCGCAGCACATCCGGTTGTACGACCAACCGGACGGCTTATGCCAAACAGACCTTGCCTTGTCTGGTTGACTTACGAGAGCTAATCCGCCCCTACAAGGGCTGAATAGATTGAATGAGCTAACCGGATACTTGAAAAGGTATTCGGTTTTTCATTCGCCCAGCATAGTTCCAATATGCTGAACCTGTACATTGAAAAACATTTCCCTGCGGAAATAATAAAAACAAGCATTTGTATTTACCAGTTTTACAACCTGGTAGCGAACATACAGTCGAGATTAAGTTCCAGAGTATGTCCATATTCCGATGGCATTGCCATTCCTGGAGGGATAACCAAATAGAGCTATCAACTTATGATTATATCATATTTGATGATATTTGTGCTTGTGTGCTGAAAACAATTTATTACAATTATGGGCTGAGGGGCGATTATGCCCCTTTCCCTATTGATAAGGACAACATTATAGTGTATTTTTCTCTTGAATGATACAGTATAATGTTTTTCTTTGGTGATCCACCGGAGATTCGAACTCCGGACACCCTGCTTAAAAGGCAGGTGCTCTGCCGACTGAGCTAGTGGATCTCGTTTTTCACGCTTAATTATTATATCTATAACCGTATGTAGTGTCAAGTAAATTTTTACTTACTTTTCTATCTTTTCTGTCGGCTGAAAAAAATGCTTCTTCATATCTACACAACCATTTGGTAAAAAGGTAACGCCTTCCTCTTCAAGCATCTGTCTTTGTATGCCTCTTCCAAAAGCATACTCCGGTGCTAAAGCACCTCTGTGGTTCACCATTCTGTGTGTTGGTGCCCCTTTGGCATACCCGTGCGAAAGCGCATACCCTACCTGCCGCCCGCCACGAAATTTCCCTGCTGCTGCAGCAATTGCGCCATAAGTACAAACCTTACCTCTGGGTATATTACCTACAAGCGTTGCTATTCTTTTTGCCAATTTTTCGTCCTTCAGCATATGTTTCTCTCTAACGTTGCTACATATTTTCATCAAGCAAAATAATATACATATAGGGCCGGCTTTTAGTTTAACCAGCCCTACACAATAAATGTTACGTATTATTTAATATAAGTAACTTCAAACAATTGTTCCCAAGGTTTTTCGGGTTTTAGTTCTTCTGTTGCATAGCCTACCGCCAGTGCAGAAATCGGTCGAAAGTCTTCAGGTATTTGCAATTTTTTAAGCCATTCTGCATTATTTGCCACATAAGAAGTAATACCCCAAAGGTAAATGTTGCCAAGCCCTAAGGCAGTTGCGGCAAGTGCCATATTTGTTACAACGCATGCAGCATTTGCAACTTCAATTCGCTCTTCATTAAGTGAGGGGCATGACACCATAATAAGTGTTGGGGCATCGTACATAGGGTTGGCCTCTGGTCTGCCCCACGCCTCAATGGCATCTTTTTTTAGTTCTTGCAGCAACTCTGCATCTTGCACTACGGTAAGATGAACTGATTCGTACTTGCGCATACCAATAGGTGCGGCAGCCCCTGCAAGCAAAATTTCATTTAAATCTTTTTCTTCAATTTGTTTTACTTCATAGCTACGGGTAGACTTCCTCGTTTTCATAATCTCGAACAGTTCCATTACAAATTCTCCTTTCATTTTTCGGTGTGTTTCTGCGGATATTTTTCTATTCAGCCTCATCAACTTCTAATGAAGTAATTTGGCTAACTTCTATTGTATGCACTCTTCTGTCATCAGCTTCTGATATTCTTACGGATAAATGTTCAAAATCAAAATGCTCATCTGTTTGCGGTATGTGCCCAAGTACGGCAGTTACCCACCCGCTTACTGTTTGCGCATCGTATTGTTCAGTATCACTTTTTAGCTCAAAATATTTAAAGAAATCTTCTATTTCACATGTAGCATCAACAGAAAAGTTCCCATTTTCAAGTGCTTTAAAGTTTGCAACAACTTCATCATGTTCATCCCAAATCTCGCCCACAAGCTCTTCTATAATGTCTTCCATTGTTACTATACCCATTGTACCACCGAATTCGTCTATTACAATAGCCATATGCAACTTTTCTTTTTGAAGGCGGCGAAGCAAGGTAAATATTTCAGTACCTGGCGAAACCCAAATAACAGGTTTAATAATTGATTCAATATTTTGCTTTTCTCTATAAAGTAAATCATATAAATCTTTTTCATGCAGTACACCCACAATGTTGTCTATAGTGTCTTGATAAATAGGTAAACGTGAATATCCGCTTGTGCGAAAAGCATCTTTCACCTCGTCAACACTCGCACTTTTATCAAGAGCTACAAGGTTCACGCGTGAAGTTAATATTTCACCCGCAAGCATATCATTAAACTCAATGGCAGAGCGTATAAGTTCACTTTCATGCTCATCAAATGCGCCTTCCTGCTCTGCTTCTTCAACAATTGTTATAAGCTCCTCCTCTGAAAAGCTATCATCGTTTTTAGATTTGAATACTTTGTTGAGCACCTTCCTCCATTGTGAGAAAAACCAGACAAGCGGTGATAACAAGAGCATTAATATTTTAACTAATGGTGTACAAAACATAGCAACTTCTTCCGGAGATTCTTTCGCCAATATTTTAGGTGATATCTCTCCGAAGGTTAATATAACAATAGTCATCACTACTGTAGAAAGCGTTACTCCCATATTCCCGAAGTAAAATGTAAAAATAGCTGTTGCCAAAGACGCTGACAAGATGTTTACAATATTATTTGTAATTAATATTGTAGAAAGTAATTTGTCAAAATTTTCGGCAAGTTCTAAAGTTGCCTCTGCTTTTTTATTTCCGTTTTTTGCAATATTTTTCAAACGTATACGGTTAAAGCTTGAAAAGGCTGTTTCTGTCGCTGAAGAAAAAGCAGAAACAACAACACAACCTATAATTCCTGCAACCAAAAGGTTACTCATACTAAAAAAATCACTCCTAAAAATAATAAATAAAAACACAAACAGCGCACACGCTCAAAAGCTAACTTGTAAGTTGCCTCGAGTTGTACACTGTTCTAATTTTGTATTGTTCCCCTTATTGCAGCCACTTGGCTGCTTGGGTAACGGTACGTCTTCCACTTTTAAAATTCTGCCTTCCTTGCGGTTTTCCATATATAACTTGCAAAAAGTTTAACACACTAATGTGGCTTTGTCAATTTACTCTACTTAACACCGTGCCAAAATGCCTTAATTTTCTCGTCTATTTCCTGCGCTCCGTGCACGTTTTCCGCATGATTCCAATGTATAGGGAATAACTCTTTATATGCCCTTGAGTTAAACCTACTATCAATTAGTAATACAATGCCCTTATCTTCTTCGGTACGTATAACCCTGCCTGCCGCTTGTAAAACTTTATTCATTCCGGGGTAGCGGTAAGCGTAGGCATAGCCATTGCTTCCTATTTCGGTGTAGTACTCTTTCATTT
>JGI994J12354_10001960_pt1 | contig 20606 bp, 19 predicted proteins | sample IntmicLarv3ML3BL_FD_12354 | JGI IMG/M metagenome (IMG submission 12354)
CTATCACCTTTGACATTTAACATGAATGTCTCAGCGTTAGGCATGTACTCAGCAGGGATAGGGAAGTAGTTTTCAACGTTCTCAACCGCTAAAAGCGGTTGGCCGGCGGCAACGTTACCTAATATCGGCACATTAACAACTTCGCGACGGACTAAATTGAAATTATCATCAATAATCTCTATAGCACGAGGTTTTGATGGGTCTCTTCTTATATAACCGTTCTTTTCTAATGTCTCTAAGTGAGAGTGGACTGAAGAAGTCGACTTCAATCTAACGGCCTCGCAGATATCGCGAACGGCTGGTGGAAACCCTCTATTAAGAATTTCACTTTTAATATAATCTAAAATCTCTTGTTGTTTCTTGCTGATTTTACCATATGCCATAATAGCACCTCCTGATTATTGTTTATAATTGAATTGAATGTTCTATGTGCTTTTGCTGTTCTATGCTTGCGACACTTCAATGTCACGCTTAAAGTTTTTGTATGTTAGCGATTTCAATTTACTTTAAGTTATCATATCATACTTACAACCAAAAGGCAAACACATATTCCGAAAACTTGTTCGAAAAAGTGTTGACAAACATCTGTTCTGACATTATAATAAAATCTATAAAGAACATTTGTTTGTTGCAACGCATTGGAGGGTTTGATTATGAATAGAAGAAGAAATACCAAGAAGAGAAGACAAGTACAAATTATTACTTCGATGCTAGGCGTTGTGGCCTTGACAGTATTTGCTTTATCTATGAGTGCGGGAAAGATTAGTGCTGAAAGTGATTTGAGTAATCACACTTACAAATATTTCACAACCGTATATGTAGAGTCTGGCGACAGCCTTTGGAGTATCGCTAGTGAGTATGCCACAGAAGAATACAGTGACTTGAATATGTACATTGACGAAGTAAAGCAGATTAATAATTTAAAGGGAATAAAATTACAACACGGCAGTTACATCTGTGTACCATATTATTCTCAAAAACCATTATGAAAAGAGCATCCCGTGGAGTGTTTTTATATAATAGGCGTAATTTCCTAGTATATAAAGAAGTAGAGGCGATGGTTAAGGTCATTCGCCTCTTAAATTCAAATAATACATCTATACGACAAACACGAGTTTAACAAATAGATTGACGATATAAAACCCCTGTGATATACTTTACTAAAAGGATTTTGAAGAAACTTCCCCTTAGAAAGGAACTACCATGGAACGCAAAACAACATACACACAACAAACAGATATCAACAACACTTTAAAACTACGCGAAGTTCTTAAAACATTACCAACATTCGCTAAGAACTATTTTCGTGCTATCGATGCAACCACAACCACTAAGACACGCATATCATACGCATATGACCTGAGAGTCTTTTTCCAATTCTTAACTAGCGAAAACCCCACTTATCGTAATACAGCTATTCCCGACATGCCAATCTCTGTTCTTGACGAAGTTCAAGCCCTTGATATTGAGGAATATATGGAGTTTCTAAAGGTATATAAGGGAATTGATAATCAGATACTCACCAATAATGAACGTGGCTTAAAACGTAAAATATCAGCATTGAGAAGCTTTTATGCATACTTTTTCAAACGCGAAATGATTAAAACTAACCCGACAGTACTTGTTGACATGCCAAAAATCCATGAAAAAGCAATTGTTCGTCTTGATGTCGATGAAGTCGCCTTATTACTTGATTATATTGAAAATTGTGGCAACAAGCTAACCGGACAAAAAAAAGTATATTACGAGAAAACTAAGGACCGTGATTTAGCTTTAGTTACCCTGCTATTGGGAACAGGAATTCGTGTTTCGGAATGTGTTGGACTTGATATTCAAGATGTTGATTTTAAGAATAATGGTATTAAAGTCACCCGTAAAGGTGGTAATGAGATGGTTGTTTACTTTGGTGAAGAAGTTGAACAAGCCTTAAAGCACTATATTAAAGTACGTAGTGGCATAACCGCCGTAATAGGACATGAACACGCACTCTTCTATTCTACACAACGCAAACGCCTTGGTGTCCAGGCAGTTGAAAATTTAGTCAAGAAATACACTAGTGAAATCGCCACAACCAAGAAAATAACTCCACATAAACTTAGAAGCACTTACGGTACTGCGCTATACCAAGAAACTGGAGACATTTACTTAGTTGCCGATGTTCTGGGTCACAAGGATGTTAATACAACTAAAAAACACTATGCAGCTATTGATGATGCGAGACGTAGACGAGCAGCTAGTGCTGTTAAGCTACGTGAATAACCCACTATCACCCCAATGCCATTATTCGTCGGACTCATCTTCGTTTGCTATAGCTGTGTTTTTCGTTTTGTATTGAAAGGCATTTCTTGAATTCTTAGTAATAGTACTGATATTAACGGGCTCTTTGGTTTCCTCGCTGAGATGATCAATATTATCATAATGACTTAGCTTAATCGGCAAGTCCTTATCATGCAAGCGATTAATCATACGGTTTCGCATAATCGTGCAGATAACAGCACATACTGGCACAGCAATGAACATACCTAGAACACCTAATACGCCTCCTCCGATGAGAATAGAGACTATTACTAAGAAACTAGAAACCCCTATGCTATCCCCTAAAATCTTAGGCTTGAGAACGTTTCCATCAAATTGTTGTAATACCAAAATGAAAATCAAGAAATATAGGCATTTTACTGGATCTATAATTAAAATTAAAAATGCCGATGGAATTGCTCCTAAATACGGGCCAAAGAACGGAATAACATTTGTCACTCCAACAATAACGCTAATCAAAACGGCATATGGCATATTCAAGAAAAGCATTCCAAAATAGCATAAAATACCAATGATAAGTGAGTCGATAACTGTCCCAACGATGTAATTTCCGAAGGTCGTATTGATAAACTGCAAATCACGAATGCTGTTATTTACAGTTTTAATTGAAAATCGAGAATACATAAATTGCTTTCCACGAGCAACAAAATTCTCCTTGCCATATAATACATAAATGGAAATAACCAGTCCTATTAAGAAGTTCATAACGAAAGTTAAAAATCCGTACAATCCTGTTGAGAAAAGTCGGAGGAATGAATTAAGTTCTGGCACTAGTTGCGTATTTAGCCATTCCTGCATACGTGTTTCAATATTATAGAAGATATCGCCAAAGATAAGTTGCAGTTCTTTATTGTCACTAAACGAACTATTAATCCAATTTTCTATGGTTCGCACGTAACTAGGGAAATCATGGACAAGGTTCATAATACTTTCAATCAATTCAGGTATCAACAGTGCCATTAGTACGTAAATTCCTACCAAGAACAAAAGCACCGTAACGAAAATGCAAATGGCTCTAGTTATTTTCTTCTTTTTCACAGTAATTGTGATACCCTTTTTCTTCATTAGCTTAAAAGCAACTTTATTTTCAAAGACTTTAACCAAAGTATTCAATATAAAGGCAATCACTCCGCCATAAATTAGCGGGCTTAAAATAGTAATCACTTTTCTCACAACACCGCGTAGTGACGCCATATGGAAAAGTCCGTAATAGAATAATAAACTAGCCACAATAACTGCAAATATAGTAATACCCCAATGTAAATATTTTTTATCCCAACGGAATTTCATTTTGCTAATCTCCTGTTCTTAAGATTCTTCGCTTCGCTCAGAATGACAATACTTTCATAGCTCATTTGACAATGCTCTCATAATTCATTCGACAATGCTTTCAGAACTCATTTGACACTATCTTCTCATAATTCGTTCCGGCCAACCTTTAATATTACCACTTAAAACGGCGGCAAACATGCGCTCTCTAGCACCTGGGTGTTCGTCATTTAACGACTTGACAAGCTCTTTGGCATATTGTCGTTTGGTATATCCATCTACCTTGCACGGACTTTTTTGTACCGGCAAATCATAGGCATTGCGAAAACCAATAACATCTTTTTCATCAACATATAAAATCGGTCTAATAACCGTTAAGTCCATCCTATCTAAATAGGTTTTAGGCGAAAAAGAATGGAAACGCCCCTCAAACAATAATGACATCAACATAGTCTCAATAACATCATCTTTGTGATGCGCATAAGCAACTTTGTTGCAACCAGAAGCTTTAATAGCTTCATTTAATGCACCTTTACGCATCTTGGCGCAAAGCGAACACGGATTACTTTCTTGGCGTTCTTCGAAAATAATATTTGCAATATCTGTCTTAACAACAGTATATGGCACATCTAGTGACTCGCACAAAGCATGGATGGAACTTAAATCAAAATCTGGAAAACCCAAGTCAACTGTTATCGCCTCGATTTCAAATGACTGGGGATAAAAACGCTTAAGACCATGTAGTGCATAAAGCATCGTTAGGCTATCTTTTCCGCCGGAAATGCCGATAGCAATTTTGTCACCCTCTTCAATTAATTGGAATTCATCTACTGCTTTTCTGGTGTAGCTTAGTAGTTGTTGTAATTTCATAAAGTCATCCTTTGCTTGGTTAATTCACGTTTTATCTTATTATTCGTGCCGAATAATAAGCCCGTTCAGCCATTATCTACTTCGTAGATATGTTGCGAAGCAACATTCAAGTGCTTCGCACTTGGGCTTCACTAGAGTTGTTGTAGTTTCATAACATGTCCTTTTCATTTTATCTTATCTAAGTTTATTTAGGATATCTTCAAAATATCCAGGCAACGGTGCCGTAAACTCCATATACTCCTTGGTTGTCGGATGTATAAATCCTAATACCATTGCATGTAAGCATTGTCCTTGTGTCTTAAAAGGCGTTTTCGACTTAGGATTGCCATATGTCTCGTCGCCAAGTAAGGCGTGTCCAATACTAGCCAAATGAACCCTGATTTGATGGGTTCTCCCTGTTTCTAAAATACACTCGATGTAACAAAATTTGCCAAACCGTTCTAACACTTGATAATGCGTAATCGCTTCTTTGGAAACCTTTGCATGTGTTGACATTTTTTTGCGCTCGTTAGGATGTCTACCAATTGGTTTATCCACTACACCCTCATCTTCGGTGATATTATTCCACACAATCGCTCGGTATTTTCTGGTGATTGAATGTTCATGTAATTGTTCGGAAATAAATTGATGAGCATGGTCGTTCTTACAAACTAACAACAAGCCAGTTGTGTCCATATCAATTCGATGGACAATTCCTGGGCGAAGCACGCCATTAATTCCTGATAAATTATCTTTGCAATGGAAAAGCAAGGCATTTACTAGCGTTCCCGAATAGTGACCGGCCGATGGATGCACTACCATATCCTTGGGTTTGTTAATCACCAAAATATCATCATCTTCATAAACAATATCAAGGCTAATATCCTCGGCAACAATGTCAACTTCTACTGCTTTAGGTATTGTAATGCGCACTTCATCGCCCGCACTAACCTTGTAATTAGCTTTGATAACACTTCCATTAACGTTAACTAAATCATCTTTAATTAGTTTTTGCAAATAAGAACGTGAACTATCCGCAATTTGCTCAGAAAGATATTTGTCTATCCGCTTATTATTATCTTCAATTGTAATTGTGAATAAAATTTCCTCCATAGAGAACCTTTCTTTGGTAAGGAGCTATTTCTTCCTTGCAACTGGCATAACTAGACATCTTCCGCTTCACTATCGCGCTTTGCATTTAAAAAAACAAAATCGTCATCATTATAAACGAAAATAATTAGCAATATTAGAATTGCCGCCGAAATAGTCACATACATATCTGCAATATTAAATATCGGAAAATTGATTGGCACAAAATAAATAAAATCAATTACGTACGCATAAGAAACGCGGTCAATTAAATTACCTATCGCGCCAGCTAGCAACACCACAATAATGATGTGCAATGGTAAAAAACGTTTTGTCTTTGGCATCTTCTTGAAAAGATATATAGCAAAAGCTAAAAATACTATCGTAAAGAAAATAAATAACCAAGCTTGATTTTTCAAAAGCCCAAAAGCCGCGCCAGTATTTTCTAAGTACTGAAACACCAAAACATCTTTAATCAAGACAATATCCGGTTGTCCCATTAGATTTTGCACGGCCCACAGTTTAGTCCATTGGTCTAGCGCAACCAATAATGCCAACGAAATCAAAGCTATACTCCCACTTACTATTAGTTTTTTAGTGCTTTTCATATATAAACCTCCCACTTTTACAGTTTTTGTCATTTGGAGTCTTCGCCATACACAGCTTCAATGAAAAATTCTCGAATTGGCATTAGCGCAGCGTAGCCAAGGAGAGATTTCTTTCACTTGAAGCGTACGTCTTATACTCAAAACATACGTCTTACACAACCCCGATTCTAGTCACATCCCCAACTATATATCCAATCGCTTCTTTCAATTCATCATCACTTACACTCTTATCAACAAACGCATTCCCCATAGCTTTCAACAAGATAAACTTAATCTTCCCTTGTTCCATCTTCTTATCAGATTTAGAAGCCGTCAAAACGTCTTCTACCGTAACGCCAGTAACCCTAAGCGGTAAATTATACATCTCATTAGCTTCCTCTATCACGTTAAGCTCCATATCCGTAATATACCCTCGCTTGTATGAAATATATGCCGCCGCAACAGTTCCAATTGCGACACATTGTCCATGAAGCATCTCAAAATCCTTTAACTTCTCAATGGCATGCCCAAGTGTATGCCCAAGATTTAGTAATCCACGGCGACCTTGTTCAAATGGATCCTCTTCAACAATCTTTGCCTTAATATAACAACTTCGTTCAATCATTGTTGCTAATACATCCCTATCATGCGATAAGATAGCATCCTTATTAGCAATCACCCATTGGAAATAAGTCACATCATCTAATAATCCTGTCTTTAATATCTCGCCCATTCCACAAGCAAATTGCTCATCGTTAAGCGTATCCAAAACCATCATATTCATATACACTAGTCGTGGTTGCCAAAAAGCACCAACCATGTTTTTAAAACTGTCAAAATCAACACCCGTTTTACCGCCAACACTGCTATCCACTTGTGAAAGCAACGTAGTCGGCACTTGAATAAAATCAATTCCACGCAGATAAGTTGCTGCGGCAAAGCCCGTCAAATCGCCAACGACACCGCCACCTAAGGCAATTAAAATATCTTTACGTTCAAACTTATTCTCAATTAAATGCGTGTACAAATCACGAACTGTATCAAGCGTCTTGTATTGTTCCCCCGCATTCATAACAAACTTACTAACTACCGTAAAATCACCATCAATAGCCTCTTGCAACGCTTGTGCATACAATCCATCAACATTACTATCTGTCACAATACATGCTTTGCGCCCAGCAAATTCAAGCCCTCTAAGCTGCTCACTCAAAGCCCCAAAATCATTTTTCCATATTATCTTATAATCAAACTCTCCAGCTCTCTTTACTGTAAGGTGTTTCTTCATCTACACATACCCTCTCAATTCTTTTAACTATAAGCGTACGTCCTACATTAAAACCTATCATTACATGAAAAAGAATTTCGTTTACGAATAGGCGTAATTTCCTTTTACATAAGAAGAACGTCAGAAAAAAGCATTGCTATCTGACGCTCTGACATTACAATTATATTCACTTTAATAACCAGTGTTAACCGACGATAAATCAAAAGCCCCACTTAATATCTCTTGGAAATCGCCAGACACTTCTACATTATCAGGTGTCAAAATGAAAATGTAACTAGATACTTTCTGTAATCCACCGCCTATTGAATAGCAAGCTCCTGAAGAAAAATCAATAATACGTTGCGCCACATCTATATCCAATCCCTCAAGATTTAACAACACTGTCGAATGTTCAATTAATGTATCAGCAATTTCTCTAGTATCCTCCATCGAAGTTGGTTTAATTACACAAACCCCCATACCATTCGATGACCTTTTCCGCATTGGAGTAATTTTCGAACTAGTCTTCGATTTACTAAAAGATGAAGTCTTTTCCTTTTTTGCAAAAAAAGATTTTCGCTCTGGCATATCGTAATCATCATCAAGATTATCATCTAAGTCGTTATTCATCTTGCTAAAGAAACGGCTTTTCGGTTTATCGCCTTCTATCGCGTCGTCCTCATCAAAGCTATCATCATCAAAGAGTTCATCGTCATCATAATCATCATTCAAACGAAGTGAGTCTAGAAACTTATCTAAAATTTTCATTACTAATCTCCTATCTAAATTGTTATAGCATATTCTCTCTCGCCAAAAATACCAGTTCCAACTCGTACCATAGTTGCACCCTCTTCGATTGCAACTTCATAATCACCAGTCATCCCCATGCTAAGAATATCTACATTAACATTATTAATGTTTTTAGCCATTATGTCAACACTTAATTGCTTTAATTTGCGGAAAACAAGGCGGTTTTCCTCTGGGTCTGTAACAAATGGTGCAATTGTCATTAATCCTTTAATGTTAATATTTGGCAAGTGTGCAATTGATGAAATCAAACTCAATGCATCATCATAAGTAGTTCCAAATTTGCTTTCCTCACGAGCAACGTTCACTTCAACTAAAATAGATACGCAAACATCACGTTTTGAAGCTTCTTTGCTAATTGTCTCGGCCAATCGTAGCGAGTCTACCGAATGAATTAAAGCCACCTTATCGACAATATATTTGACTTTATTACGTTGCAGGTGTCCAATCATATGCCACTTGATTGTCTGTGGCAAAGCGTCATATTTGTCAACCAATTCTTGGACTTTATTCTCGCCAAATTCAGTGTGCCCACTACTCATCGCCGCTTTGATTAATTCAATCGGCTTAGTCTTACTAACGGCAATTAACGTAACCTCTTTTACATCACGCCCTGCTCGCTTACAAGCATCTTCTATCTTCTTTTCTACCAGTGCCAAATTTTCAGCAATCATGCAATTACTCCTTTATAAGATAAATACTATTAGATTAAAATAAAACCTCTTCTTCTTTGACCGTATTACTTCTCAAAACAATATTGTCATATTGTGCAATACCAAAACTCGTTCCTTGCTCGACAATACAAAAATCTTCATTTTGGTCGATGATGACGACTTTTCTAAAGACCGCATAGCCCTTGTTGGTGGAATAAACCCCTTCTAGTGTTGCCGTATCTTTAATAATATATCGTTGAGTAGAGTCTGGTTTGATTAGAACATCACCTTCTTTAAACTCAGATTTATCTACATAAAATTGCTCATCTTGCTCAGCATATAAGGTTGCATTCACAAATTCTTGAATTGTTTTACCACTTTTATCAACCGTTTCTTTGATTAATTTAGCTTCACTGATATTTTGCGTATTGGCTACAAAATCTGTCGGGATAACATAAAAATCTTTGTTAACAAGCGCTGATAATGGCACTTTTAATCCACTTTTAGTATTAGTTACGAGTTCTATTTCTAAAAAGCGGCTAGAGGCATAGCGAATTAGACCATTAGTAAAAGTTATCCGACAATAAAAATCATTATCCTTTTGAATAATAGCAAAATCACCAACCTGCGTCTTACCGTCTTTTAAAAATTTAACTCGAATTTTATCTCTACCGGCTATCTGGACTGTTTGCTTTTCCGTTAGGGGGATATAAATCGACCATATCTCACTATTAATCACCTTATAAACGGGGTCGCCTAGATTAACCATATCTGACGTTCGCAAATTTTTCTTGTTTCTTGCCGTTTGCACAAAATCGTCTTTGGTTAAATCCTCTTCGCTAATACCTTCATAGCCATCCACTGAATACAAGACAATACCGTCATTCTCACTGAAATTAATCGTGTGATTATTGATGTTCTGTGGTTTAATAGATTCCGTCAAAACGTCTTGTGCGGTCATATCAGCGGTATTTGACCCACTACTAACAATAGCTGGTTTTACGCCAGCATATTGTAAAATATCGCCCTCTAACTCATATTTGAATTCATACACACTTGAGAATGAGTCTGGTTGAAAGCTATAAGCAAATTTTGCCATTGAACTTCGTAATTCCAAGAGGTCGCTATTCTTTAATTCGACATTTTCAGAAAATTCTTTTTCCGCACTAATGCCAAAGGCCGCGCCAGCTCTTTTAATTTTAGAATTATCACGGGCATAATAAGTAACATATCCTGATGTTTTGGCTGTTACAACTTCTTCTGAATATAACGCCAGTGCCGTATATGTTTGGTTTCGCGATAATGGCCCAGCGGTAACTTGATAAGAAACGGTTCTCGTCGATGTCAAATACAACAAAACGCTAATAATCATGTATATAAAAAGAGTCCCAAATAAAACCGTTCCAATATTAAAAGTGAAAATTTTCTTGATATTGGATAGTTTAAGCATAGGACCTTTTTGGTTAATATTATTTTTCTTCATTAATAAACCCCTAACAAAGTAGAAACTTCTCAAAGAGAAGTTTCTACTCGAAAATCTTTTGAATTATAATGTCATTATAACTTTATCTTTTAAAGTATCCACAATTTCATCTTCATTTGCTGATACGCTGATTACAAAATTAACATTGAAGGCAGTGCTAATCGTATTCAATCTCTCAATCGTTGGTGAAATATCTTGCCATTCAAGTTTGGCAATAACTCTAAATCCATCGAAATAAATTTCTTCTATATCATGGTCTTGCGAAATTATCCCACATACAAAACCTACAAATTCATCACAATTTTCCAACTGATACTCGGAAACGTCTATCAATCGAACCTTGTTATTGAGGTCATACATGTGTTTAGAAGTCTTATCCAAGTAAACGATGTTGCCAGTCGCAGATTTGATAGATAAGTTTACTTTATCCAAGAGCTGCTTAGTCTTTCCTTTTCCTTTGTCACCAATAATCAATTGAACCATAGCAGTTACCTCCTAAGTATATTTGATATGTAATTATAAGATAACGAGTCTGCTTGAATTTTCTATAAAGTACAAAGCATATCGTTTTATGTCTATAATTATAGTGCATATTGCTCAAAAAAACAATGACTTTTTTCTTAATTAATCTTGTCTAATAATTGGTTCATGTCTTGGTATAAAACCGCCTTTGTTGGTGCGCCTAAGACAATTGAAATAAACGGCTCGCCGTACTCGTTTTGGTTAAGAATTGCCAGACATGCTCCTGCTTGTGATGTAGTTCCAGTCTTGCCACCAAGTACTTTAACGCCTACTGGAGCGGTTGCTTCGCCCGTATGATAACGATTCGTCGACTCGAATGTTCGAACAATTACTTCGTCGCCACGAGTATACGTCATACTATATACGCCTATTTGCATAGCATCCACAAAATGTGGATATTTCAATGCTTCATTTAGCATTAGATAAATATCATATACTGTTGTATAGTGATTTTCGTTATGAAGTCCATGCGGATTGACAAAATGAGAATTTGTTGCTCCAATGCTACGCAGTTCTTCATTAACCATCTTCATAAAGTTATCAACACTTCCGCCAATATTTTCAGCAATTGCCATTGCTGCATCATTGCCTGAATAAATCAACAGACCATGAAACAATTCATCCATTGTAACCATATCACCAGCTTGAAAACCACAATTTTGTGAACCTTCTTCTAGATTAACGGCGTTTTGGCTAATCGTTACCATTTCATTCATGTCAGCGTATTTGATTGCCAATATCGCCGTCATTACCTTGGTAATACTGGCTGGATAGACCCTGGTATGAACTTTTTGAGCATACATCGTCTCTTGTCTATCAACATCAAATAAGGCAACCTTTTCGTCTATGCCTGTTAGTGCAATACCCTCTAAGCCCTTATCATCATTTATAACACATAAACCTGAGGCAAACGACGGAGCAATTTGAATATCAGAGTCAGTCGCTAAATCAGCTGATTGCTCCACGTATTCATAAGGATAACTCATGTCTAAGCTACTAGCTATACGTAGTTTTAGGATACCCCAGACACCAGCATATACTACGCCGGCGAAGATAAGCATCAAAAAGATACTGCCAATAATCCGTTTGACTTTTCTTCTAGTTCGTTTTCTTCTTGTTTTTCTCATAACTATTTAGTTTCTCCCACTAAGTAATTTCTGTTTTGTAGCCCAACATTAAGGACTACTCCCATACCAATATATAAACTTACCATCGAAGTCAATCCATAACTAACAAATGGCAACGGTGTTCCTGTATTTGGGACAATTCCTATCGCAACTCCAATATTAATGAAACTTTGAAGGGCAACAACCGTCGCTACGCCACAACATATCAGCTTACCAGAGCTATCCTTAGCGCGCCGACTTATCAAGATACATTCTAAACATATCAAAAAGAGTAAGGCAATAATGCCAGTCGTTCCTAAAAAGCCTAACTCCTCGCCAGCCACGGCAAAGATAAAGTCAGTTTGAATTTGTGACACAAAATTCCCTTTATTAGCGGAGGATACTTCGTTATTATTATAACCCTTACCTCTAAGTTCGCCCGAACCAATCGCTGTAATCGAGTTTTCTTGTTGGATGGCACTATCCGAATACTGTTCCTCTTCCGCATACATAAAGGTCATGATACGTCCTTTTTGATAAGCATCAATAATCTGCAAATCCGTCTGGGTAACAACAAATAAGAACAAGACGAAGGCGGGAATGATGATGACAAAGGCGCCAATAATGATTTTATAACTCAATCCAGCGACATACAAGATAACGCAAAACAATGCAACAATAGTAACCGTATTCTTCATGTCCGGCTGAAAATAAATAAGAATCAGCGGTGCCGCCAATAGTAAAATTGACTGTGCTAATGTCTTGAATGTATTCAAACTATCCTCATGGGTCATTAAAAACTTAGCAAAAAACAAAATTATAATAATTTTAGCAAGCTCGGTCGGTTGAAATTGAAAACTACCAATCTCTATCCATCTAGTTGCACCACCCGCTTGTCGCCCACCACTTGTAAAACTAACCGCAAGCAATAATAGCAAATTAGCCGCATACATAATCCAATAAAAATTGAGTATCCAACTAAAATCAATCAAGGATATCACAACCATTAACACAAATCCTAAAATAGCGCCATAAAACTGGCGAGATTGCAATGATTGCATTGCGCTACCTACCAAAAGAACGCCCATGGCACTAATGCAAATAAGCCATAAAACCAATCTGAAGTTATAGTCTTTTAATTTGTATAGTCTAAGCATAATCTCCTCTTGTGATTAATCAGTTCGGCCCATTTCCATTGTTGAAGCAACTGTCGCTTGGCCGATTATTAGTTCATCTTCAGGTTTCAAATCAAAGTAATAATTACAAATGTCTTTCGCGGCCACAGCAGCATTTTGTGAGCTATAACCATTGGCAATACGAACTGCTACTGCCATTTCCGGATTATCGTAAGGCGCATAGCCGATAAACAGACCGTGGTTCGCCCGGTTTTTAGCTTCTTGGGCAGTACCAGTCTTACCAGCTAAATCAACTTCCAAATCATCAAAGAGCTGTTTATTAGTCTCGGTGATAACGCCTCGCATACCCACATGGATATCCTCCCAAATAGAGTCTGCTACCTCTAGTTTGCTTTGGATACGCGGTGTGAAATCTTCAATCAACTCACCATTTGAGTCGGTAACTTTATCAAGCAATGTAAGGTCGTAGCTGGTTCCACCATTAGCAATTGTGGTGATATATCTTGCCAGTTGTGATGTTGTAAAGTTATGTGTACCCTGTCCAATCGCCGATGGGATTGGCATCCTATCTGAAACATGTGGATTGGCTTCGGAAATTTCTATTCCGGAGTTTTTATCTAAATCAAATAAGGCGGCATATGTCTGGATTTTTTGCATTGACACAGGGTCCGAGAATACATTTGACTCATCTTGCCCCATGCGATAAGCAATTTCAGTAAAGAAGATATTACACGACTGTGTTATTGCCGAGCGAACTCCTAGCGCGCCATGTCCATATGTGTTCCAGCATTCCAGTGGCGAACCAGAAATCTTATCAAAAATCCCCTCACAGGCAATGTGACTATTAGTGTTAATAACATCCTCTTTTAGTCCCGCAACGGCAGTTGCAATTTTAAAAACCGAACCAGGTGCTGTTCGTTGCTGTGTCGCCTTATTGTAAAAGGGCTCTGATAAGTCACTAGTTAATTGACGATAGTATTCAATATCCATCTGATTGGCAAGCCGATTATTATCATAACTTGGATATGTAACACATGCTCTGATTTCACCTGTCCTAGTATCAGTGACAACCGCCGAGCCAGAGGATGGGTCAAGCGCTAACTGGGCTGGTGTTATATCCAAATTGCGTATTTTGGCAATCATCAATTCAAACGAATCAATCTCACCAGCAATAAACTTCGCATAATCCCCATCATCGACTGATAGCACCCCTTGGTCATAGGCAATACTGAGTAATTGACCACCAGTGATTTTGTCGTCCAATAGCAAATATTTGTAAAGCATTTTGCTAAAAGTGATATCTGTTTTCAGATAATTGGCAATAAATGTTGCCAGCTCTTGGTAAACTTCTTTTGCACTGAAATATTCATCATCATCGATTACTGTCGATAAATCAATCCAATTTTGACTAGCTGCATAAGTTAAGAACTCCTGCAAACTTATCACATCGTCACTTCTCCACGCGATATAGGTACTATCTGATTTATCTATTGCTGTTTCCTTTAAGATGCCGGTTTTATCGGTCAATAAATCATTGACTATATAACTAACATATAGCTGCATCTCTTTTGACAAATTCTTATATATCGTTGGTTTGTCACCCGTAAGCTCTTCTCGCACGGCGGCAAAAACTTCATCTTGTTTTTCAAGATATGTGCCTAGAACATCTTTTTCTGTCTTAGTGGCATCAGTGGTGACAAAATTATTAATATCTATAATATTATTATTAATCAAGGCGTGATACGCATCATAAATCGGAATAGGAATACTGGATTGGTCAGTTGAGTCCGTTGCTTCGTATTCTTTGATATTGCTCATATTAACAACTAAAATACCAGCAATACGTTGTTCCAGCATCTTGTAAGTCGCAATTTGTAAATCACTATCAAGGGTTAAATGAACATCGTTACCTTGAATTGGCTTGGTAACACTTTGTTCATCGATTTGCAAAACTTTACCAAGGTTATCAACATAGACAGTTTCTTTTCCGCCGACCCCTTGAAGTATTATTTCCATCGCCTCTTCAATACCCGTTTTTCCGACTACTGCACCGCTAGAATAATCAGGTCTTTGTTCGCGCAATATCTCCAATTCTTCAACTGAAGCTTTCCCGGTATATCCTAATATCGAAGAAAAGTAAAGGCTATCATTATATATTCGTGCGGAATCCTCTTGAACATTAAGACCCACTAAAGTGTCATTATTTTCCATGATTGCGGCGATTGTTTCATCACTAACATTACTAGCAATGGTAACTGGCACATATTTCTTATAACTGGTTGTCCATAAAGCATATCTTATCGACAAGATTTTCAACAGTTCTTCTTTGGTATATTCTCTTGGTATTTCGTATTTGGTTTTATCCGACTCAAATTCAACGCGGTCCTTCTCTTTTTCGCTGTCATCTTTATCGTATTTACTTGCATTATCATTAAAAACCAACGCAAAACGTCCTTTTGCTAGAAATTCCATCATTTGTTCAGCGGTAGAATTTTTTTCTTTTTCGGTCAAATCATCAATCAGGGAATGTCCATATACATCGGCTTTAAAACGACTTAAGGCAAAATCAGTAACATTAAATACGTAACGACCATCTTCGCCTATAATAATATTAAAACCGGCGTCAATTTCATCACCTTTCCCTTCGATAATCTGGATAATTTCATAGATTTGCTTGTTTAAGGAGAAATTTTCATCTTTTACTGAACGATATGTCCCACTATTTTCCAACGTAATTGAATATGATAATTCGTTATAAGCAAGCAGTTTGCCATTACGGTCGAAAATATTGCCACGAGTGCTACCAATAGTTCGTTCCCTAGTTGTTCGCAATGTAAAGTTGTTAGCGAACTCTTGCCCTCTAATAATTTGCAACTCAAAAAGACGCCTAACCAAGATAAACGACATCAAGGCAAAGACTAATAGTAAAATAGTTGTCCTACTAAGTTTAGCTTTTTTAAGTATTGTACTTACTTTCTTAACCACAGTGAACGCTGTCCTTTCGCTTCTATTTCCTTTAGTTTCTTATTAATCCTAAAGAACATTCGGTAAAATATTAATGTTAATAAGACTGTGTAAACTAGTTCTGGAAAAATAATTTGTCGCATATACCCTAGCAAATTCAATCGACCCCGCAACATAAATTGCACTGCATATATCACACCGCCGTAAGTCAAGTCGCTAACCGCCACCAAAACCAAGGGCACTTTAATATCTTCGTCGTAATAAATATTATATAAAAACCCATTGAGAAAACCGATATACATATAGACTAAGGCATTAAAACCAAATAAATTGCCATAAAATATATCAATCATTAACCCACAAAAAAAGCCCACAAATAAACCGGTTGTTTTGCCACACATAAACCCAAATGATACTGTTAGTATCAGTAAAAGATTCGGTGTTATAGAAGCAATTGACAGCCATTTAAAAAGCGTGCTTTGCAATATGAAAATTATAATAATAAGCAAGGCTAAGATTATTTTACGGCGCACTTGTTTATGTCCTCTCTATTTCAGCTCAGTAATAACTAGAACTTCTTGGAGTTCTGCGAAATCAACTGCGGGAATGATTGTCCCTGTTTTCGTCAAATTGTTAGAATCAAACTCAACTTCGCTAACATGTCCAACCAAAATACCTTTTAAGAATTTATCACTAATATCAGAGGTTACAATTCGCTCTCCGGCTTGTACCAAATCATCAGCGTCTGTCATTTGAATAAAGTTGAGTTTCCCTTCATTCATCAATAACAGATTACCGGTAATAATACAGTGAATGGAGCTAGTTGCGGCCATCGCTGAAACATTACTGGAGTCATCAATAATCGAACGAACACTCGCCCAATTCTCACCAACTTCCGTAACAATACCAGCTAGACCACCAATCGCAACAACGTTATGGTCTACTTCAATACCATCGGCACTGCCACGATTGATTGTAAATACATTATACCAATTACCAGGGTCTTTGGAAATGATTTGAGCTGCTACCTTTTCATACTCAGAATATGATTTATCTAACGAATATAATTTTCTCAACCGCTCAAGTTCTTCTTTTTCTTGCAATAAAATATTATTTTCCGATGACAATTGGTCAACCTTTTCTTTGAGCTGGGCATTTTCATCGGTTAATTTTTGAGTGTCATTAAATCCTGTTGCTTGAACTCTTAGCCATGTCCCAACATCATTGATACCATTTTGAAAAGGTGAAATAACTAGTCCCGTGCCTTGTCGTATTGGTCCTAACGAGAAGCTAGATGATGCTGCCAAAGCGATTAATCCGATACATAAAATCGTCATAATAATTATTATATGTTTTGGTGTAATGGAAAATTTTTTCTTTATCATAGTTTCCTCGCTTTACCTTTAGCCTTGGCCGTAAACGCCCAATGATGAAGCGTTTTGTGATTAATAATTTCTTTTAATCCGTAAATAGTTGACATATCATGTATTGACGATATGTGCATATGACAATTTAGCTTTTTGACTAAATACTGCTCTAAACCGGGTATCTTAGTAATACCGCCGACCAAATAAATCCCATCAGCTAAAATCGCTTCTCTAATTTGAGGTGGGGTTCGCTCAATAAACAATTTGATTTCAGCAACGATTTCTTCAAAAACCTCTTCCATGGCATATCTAATCAATGTTGATTTTACTATTGCCGTCTGTGGTAAACCCATAACACTATCAATGCCGACAACTTTTCTCGCTTCTTTGTAGCTCTTGTCGCAATTTGCCAAAGCATTTTTGAGGCGAGTTGCTGTCTTTAAGCCGATATGTGTACTAGTTTTCCGACGGACATCGTTACAAATAACTTCATCCATATTATGTCCACCAAGTTTTATCGACTTACTAATAATAACTCGTTGGTCCGCGATAATGGACATCTGGGTACTCTCGCTACCGATATTAATCAATAGTGAACCTTTGGTCTTCATAATTGGCAAGCCGATTGCCAATGCATCGGCGATGGGCTTTTCAACTAGTAAAACTTTAGTATGTCCCAAATCACCGCCTGCTATCGCATAATATGCGCGCTTTTCAATCTCTGTCATATCTGTTGGTACAGAAAAATAAATCACTGGCTTTTGCCCTGGATGTGGATTAAGTTGGTACAACAATTCTTGCAAAATCATCTCTACATCGCTAATGTCAGCAATTATTCCTGCCGATATCGCTTTGCGGACTTCAATATTATGTGGGGTCTTTTCGTACATCTCATACGCATCATTGCCGATAGCTAGAACATCTTCTTTGTTCCTAACGGCAATCATATTTCTCTCAACAAGAATTTTATCTTTTTTTCGAGAATACAACTTGACAGTACTACTGCCTAAGTCAATCCCAAATGTATCTTGAAAAAGCATAATATAACCTTTCTAGGAATGCCTTTACCATCACAAAAGGTGTTCCTCGTTAAAACTAATATATTTCTGGTCGCCGATAATAATATGGTCAAGTAATTTTATTCCCACCAATTCGCCGGCGTTGCTAATTTGCTTAGTAACTTTAATATCCTCAGCACTAGGCGTAGGATCACCACTAGGATGATTGTGCACCAAGATAATATTGACCGCTTGGTGTGATAAGGCTTGTAAAAATATTTCGCGCGCAGATATCAGCGAAGTATTAACTGTTCCTTTGGAAAGCTCGACATCTCCTAAAAATGAATTTTTAGTATCTAGCATAACACCTAGTAAAATTTCTTGCTCCTGATGACGCATATCTTCCATATAGTATGACGCAATCGTTGCTGGATGAGTAAAGCTTAGTCGCTCTTTGGCAATTGCCTTGGCTATTCGTCTTGACAATTCGCCAATACATTTAATCTGTATAGACTTAACCTCACCGATACCCTTAATGTCTCTTAATTGTTTCATTGAAAGATGTTGTAATCCGATTAGTCCTTTAAAGCCGTCGTGGCAATCTAAAACTTCGTCTGCTAACGTAATTGAAGATGTTCCAAATGTTCCTGTTCTTAAAATGATTGCTAGTAATTCCGCATCGCTTAAGGCATTTGCTCCACTCAATAAAAACTTCTCATAAGGGCGTTGTTCTTTTGGTAAATCTTTGATGTTTTTTTCTTTAATAATAAGCCTCCGTTTCATCTCTTCAGGCAAAAAATCGAGACTTCGCTAGGCTAAAGTTCGCTATTTATTTTAGCACAAATCGGGTTATAAGTACACTATTTGTACGTGGATATCACATTAAATTCACATTATAAAGAATGAATGTGTTCTTTAATTTTAATTCATACTAATCGCTTCGGCTATTTTGATGCCATCAATCGCTGCCGAAGTAATCCCACCAGCAAACCCTGCGCCTTCGCCACATGGATAAAATCCTTTGATATTGGCTTGAAAATATTCGTCCCTGTTAATTCGCACTGGTGATGAAGTTCTGCTCTCAACGCCACTAATAAGCGCATCACCATTAGCAAAACCTTTGATTTTGCGTTCAAAACCTTCAATGCCCTCAATAATTGACTCGCTGATAAATGGTGGCAAACATTCGTAAATATTGGCTAATTTATATTGTCCCTTAATACAAGGTTTAATACTACCAAACGATTGACTCACCTTTTTATCTTTGAAATCGCCAAATCGTTGCACTGGTATAGCCCCATTACATAAGTTATAGGCTTCTTTTTCTAATTGCTCTTGAAAGGCCAAGCCACGTAAAGCTTTTGCTTTGCTGTCATGCTCGCAGGTAGCATAATCCGCTGGTGAGACTGTCACGACTATGGCACTATTAGCATTTTTGCTATCACGGGCTTGATAACTCATGCCGTTAATCGCCAGCTTTTGTTGCCTTGATGAAGCATTAACCACGTATCCCCCAGGGCACATGCAAAATGAATACACGCCCCGACCAGCTTTGGTTTTATGCGTTAGTTTATAATTTGCCGCACCTAATTGGGGGACATTTTCTCTGCCGTATTGACTTTTATTAATCATTGTTTGCAAATGTTCAATACGCACCCCTACAGCAAATGATTTAGCTGTCATATCAAGTCCTTTTTTGTGTAGTATTGCAATTGTATCGCGAGCACTATGTCCAATTGCACAGACAACTATCGGCGTGCTTTCTTGGATTTTATTATGCTCTTTTGCTTGGGCAAGATTAGTTATTTCGACCCCTACAATGGCATTGTTTTCAATCAATATATCAGTTACTTGTGAACGAAAACGAAATTCACCACCCATATCGATAATTTGTTTTCTTAGATTTTCAACTACTTTAACTAGCAAATCAGTACCTACATGCGCTTGTTGTTGGTATAAAATTTCTTCTGGTGCGCCTGCTCCTACCAATATCTCTAGTACCAAACGATTGCGACCTAGCGAATCTTTAACTGATGTATTTAACTTACCATCAGAAAATGTTCCCGCTCCACCTTCGCCAAATTGAACGTTGGAATTCTCATCAAGGATACCCGTTTCCCAGAATTTTTCAATCTTTTCCTTCCGCACACTTGCCTCTTCACCTCGTTCCAGTACCAACGGTTTAAACCCTGCTTG
>JGI994J12354_10001961_pt1 | contig 20605 bp, 21 predicted proteins | sample IntmicLarv3ML3BL_FD_12354 | JGI IMG/M metagenome (IMG submission 12354)
CAGATTAACTTTGAAACGCTGCACTCGGAGTTGGCGGCGAAAATGAATTTCGCCTACTCCTCGTTTGCGCGGACGAGGCTCCCGCCATCGTCCGTTAGAGCATTTTCAAAGTGAAAATGCTCTAAAAAATACCACTCCCCTTGACATAGGGAGGTGCCTCTATTAATCTATGATTAAAGAGGCACCTCTTGATTGGAGGGGCTTCCTGTCCTCTTCACAGGGAGAAGGAAATGGCTACTTTTGACTCCTGTTTTGGCCTTGCCGCTCCTGGCGAAACCTTGGGTTCTCTTTTCCACAAGGCTGTTCACTGCATGATACGCGCTCACCATCAGCATGGGCATGCGGAACATTCCCAGATGCGCGTGCTTGCCATTCTCTTTCACGAAGGCCCCATGCACCAGCGAGATTTGATGCATATTCTGCATGTGCGTTCAACATCCCTCAGCGAGCTTTTGAAAAAGCTGGAAGACCGCGGGTTTGTCACACGCAGTCAAGATCCGAAGGACAAGCGAAGCAGTATTGTCGCCCTCACCAGCCAGGGCGCGGCAAAGGCCGAATCTGCCGCTGTGCTCTGCCATCAGCAAATTGACGCCCTGTTCGTCCCGCTTTCCGAAGGCGAGCGGAAGCAGTTGGCCGACCTTTTGCGCAAGGTGGTTGCCTCGCACGAAGCAGCCCCGGTTGAATAATTCCCCAGGGGGAGAACAATCATGTTCCAGTTGCCCGTTTGCAAGAACTATTTCCTGCTGTTTTCCGCATGCATGGCCCTGGCCCTTGGGGCAGGCTGCGGCCAAGAGGCCCAAAATGCCGGGCCGCCCCTTGCCCTTGTGCGCTATCAGGTTGTCGAAACAGAGCAAATAACCCTCATACGGGAGCTGCCGGGCCGGGTGTCCGCCTTTCGGGTGTCCGAGGTGCGGCCCCAGGTGGGGGGCATCATTCAGGAACGGCTCTTTGAGGAAGGGGCGGATGTCGCTGCCGGGCAAGAACTGTACAGAATAGACCCGGCCCTGTATCAGGCGGCCTACAACAACGCGAAAGCCAACCTGAACCGGGCCATGGCCAACGAAGAGGCGGCCCGGCTGCTGGCCGAGCGCTACAGCCTTCTGGTGAAAACACGCGCCATCAGCATTCAGGAAAGGGACAACGCGGTTGCGGCCTACAATCAGGTGCGGGCCGAAATCGAGGCCCACCGGCAAGCCCTTGAAAGCGCGGCCATCAACCTTGGGTATACCCNCATCACGGCCCCGGTCACGGGACGCATTGGCCGCTCTTTTGTCACCGAAGGCGCCCTGGTTACCCAGAATCAGACCCGGCCGCTGGCGACCATTCAGCAGTTGACCCCGGTGTATGTGGATATTATCCAGCCCAGCATCCAGTTGGTGAATATAAAAAAGGCCATGGCATCAGGCCAGTTGCAAAGCGGCGGCAAGGAAAGCGCACGGGTCAGGCTCTCCCTTGAAGACGGCGCTCCCTACCAGCAGCCGGGGGCAGCGGAATGGCTTGAGGGAGAACTGCTCTTTTCCGATGTCACTGTGGATGAAAACACAGGCGCGGTTTCGGTGCGGGCCAGGTTTGACAACCCCGAAGGGTTGTTGCTGCCGGGCATGTATGTGCGGGCGCAGCTTGTCGAGGGCGTGGTTCCCGAGGCCATTCTCGTTCCGCAGCGCAGCGTGGCCCGCGACACCCGCAATCTTCCCCAGGTATTTGTACTGACGCCCTTGAACAAGGAGGGAGCACCGGCCGATCATTTTGCCATCGCGGCACGGAGTGTGGTCATTGACCGGGATCATCAGGGCCGCTGGCTTGTTTCCGGCGGGTTGAACAGGGGAGATCGGCTGCTGGTTGAAGGGTTGCAGAAGGTTCGCCCCGGGCAGACCGTTGTGGGAACACGGGCAGAGCGTTCTGAAACCCGAGCCCCAGGAAAGTAGTCATGTCACAATTTTTCATTGAACGACCCATCTTTGCCTGGGTGCTCACCATTCTGGTCATGCTGGCAGGCGGCCTCTCCTTTTCGGCTCTGCCCGTGGCCCAGTATCCTGAAATCGCCTCTCCACAGGTGGTGGTCAAGGCCATTTATCCCGGCGCTTCCGCCAAAACAATGGAAGACACCGTTACCCAGATTATCGAGCAGCAGGTGACCGGAATAGACGGCCTTCTCTACATGGCCTCGTCCAGCGACTCCACCGGTACGGCCAGCATTACTTTCACCTTTGCCAATGGCATCAACGTGGATATTGCCCAGGTGCAGGTGCAGAACAAGTTGCAGCTTGCCATTCCCATGCTGCCCGAAGAGGTGCAACGGCAGGGGCTGAGCGTTACAAAATCTTCGGTCGGCGTGCTGCTCATCATGTGCCTGTATGCCGAATCCGGCATGACCGGGGAAGATGTGGCCGACTACCTTAACAGCCACCTCAAAGACCCCCTGAGCCGTATTTCCGGCGTTGGGCAGATAAGCTCTCTCGGGGCGCAATACGCCATGCGCATTTGGTGCGACCCGGTCAAATTCGCCCAGTACAGCCTGAACCCCTCGGACGTGGTCAGGGCCGTACGGGAGCAGAACAGCCAGACAGCGGGCGGGCAAACCGGGGCCTACCCCCTGGTGGCGGGCCAGGAAATCAATCTGGCGGTCAATGCCTCTTCGCGCCTGAAAACAGCCGAAGAGTTCGAGCAAATCATTCTGAAAACCAATCCGGATGGCTCAACCCTTCGCCTGCATCAGGTGGCACGCATTGCCCTGCAAGGGGAAACCTTCAACACCATTGTCAAAAACAACGGCAACCCCGGCTCTGCCGTGCTCTTCATGCTGGCCCCCGGCGCCAACGCCCTGGAAACAGCGGCAGCTATCAAGCACCGGATGACCGAGTTTGCACTGTTTTTCCCGCCGGGCATGAACTATGTGTATACCTACGACAGCACACCCTTTGTGGAAATTTCCATCAACGAGGTTTTCAAAACTCTGGGGGAAGCCATCTTCCTTGTGTTCCTCGTCATGTTTCTCTTTCTGCAAAACCTGCGCGCCACCCTCGTTCCCACTCTGGCAATACCCGTGGTGCTTCTCGGAACCTTTGGCGTGCTGGCCGTGGCGGGCTACAGCATCAACACCCTGACCATGTTCGGCATGGTTCTCGCCATTGGCCTTCTTGTGGATGACGCCATTGTGGTGGTGGAAAACACCGAACGCCTGATGGCCGAGGAAGGGCTGTCGCCCAAAGAGGCGGCCAAAAAATCCATGCGCCAGATAAGCGGCGCCCTTGTGGGCGTAGCCATGGTCATTGCCGCTGTTTTCGTGCCCATGGCCTTCATGGGCGGCTCTGTGGGCATTATTTACCGCCAGTTTTCCCTCACCATTGTCACGGCCATGACCCTTTCCGCCCTGGTGGCCCTGATTTTTTCCCCGGCCATGTGCGCAACCATGCTGAAACCGCATACAAGCACAGGGAAAAGCGCCTTTTTCACCTGGTTCAACACCTGCTTCAACCGCCTTTCCGCAGCCTGTCAGGGGCAGGTAGCAGCCCTCTTGCTACGCTCGAAGCGTGTGCTTCTCGCCTTTGCGGTGGGGCTGCTGGTGACGGGTTTTGTCTTTTTCCGTCTGCCCACCTCCTTTGTGCCTCTGGAAGATCAGGGCTGCATGTACGCCATTGTGCAGATGCCGCCCGGTGCGACCATGGAACGCACAGACGAGGTGCTGACCCAGGTACGCGACTACCTGCTTCACGAAGAGGCAAAGGGCGTGCGCAATGTGCAGACCGTGGCGGGCTATTCTTTCATTGGTGCCGGGCAGAACGTGGGCCAGGCCTTTGTCAGCCTGCAAGACTGGAAAAGCCGTGGTTCCCATGAGCAGTCTGCCGACCAGATCATTGCCCGAACCCGTGCGAGATTCGCCAATATTCCCGAAGCGCGGGTCATTGTGTTCGGCCCTGCGCCCATCAAGGAAATGGCGACGGCCAGTGGTTTTGAATTTGAGCTGATGAACCTTGTCGGCGGCGACCACGAGGCTCTGATGGAGGCGCGGAACGCGCTGCTGCAAAAGGCACGGGCCCATCCCGGCCTCAGGAACCTGCGCCCCGGCGGGCTTGATGATGTGCCCCAGTATGATCTGCGCATTGACATTGAAAAGGCCGAGGCCCTCGGGTTGCGCAAGGGCGAAATAAACGACGCCATTGCAACTTACTGGGGCGGCAGGTATGTGAACGATTTTACCGATCGGGGGCGGACAAAAAAGGTCTATGTGCAGGCCGACGCCCAGTTCCGTATGCAGGCCAGCGACTTTGACCGCTACTTTATCCGCAATGATCAGGGCAGAATGGTGCCCTTTCCCGCCTTTCTCTCGGTCAGCGACGGCAGGGGCTCGCCCCTTCTTGAGCGCTATCAGGGGGTTCCGGCAGTGAAAATACTGGGAGAGGCCGCGCCCGGCAAAAGTTCCGGCGAGGCCATGGCCGTGATGGAAGAACTGGCCGCTGGCCTTCCCGACGGGTTCGGCTACCAGTGGACAGGCCTTTCGTATCAGGAAAAGCAGGCCGGGTCGCAGGCCGGGTTTCTCTACGCCATTTCGCTGGTCACGGTGTTTCTCTGTCTGGCGGCCCTGTACGAAAGCTGGAGCATACCCATTTCCGTGCTCCTGGTGGTGCCCACCGGGGTGTTCGGGGCGGTGTTCGGAATTTTTGTTACAGGCATGAGCAACGATGTGTACTTCCATATCGGCCTGCTGTCGGTTATGGGCCTGTCGGCGAAAAACTCCATCCTCATTGTCGAATTCGCCCGTGAAATGCACGCCCAGGGAGAAGAACTGTTCGCCGCAGTGAAAAAGGCCGTGCTCATACGCCTGCGGCCCATTCTGATGACCTCTCTGGCCTTTGTTCTGGGGGTTCTGCCCCTGGCCCTGAACAGCGGCGCAGGCTCCGGGGCGCAAAACGCAGTGGGCGTAACCGTTGTTTCCGGGGTGCTGACCGCCACCTTCCTCGGCATTTTCCTGACCCCGCTTTTCTTTGTGTGGGTGACAAGGCTGTTCCGCGACAAAGGGTAGGCCGCAGGGTGCGCGAAGGGCACTATTCGGTGGGGTGGCAGGCGGAACTTTTGCACCCCACAAGGCGTTTCTGCGCGGCGCGGTCTGCCCCGGCCCTTTCCCGGTGGCAGGAACGGCAACTGTTGATGGGCTTTTTTTCCGGCCTGTGGGTTGCCACAAAATAGGAATGGACGCCCTTGTCCCTGGCATCGAGGTTGTCGTGGCAGCCCGCATGGGCGCAGGAAAGGTAGGCGGTTTCACCCTGTACCGGGTGGTGGCATTGGGCGCACAGTGCCTCTTGGCCGACCTTGCCGCCAAGGGCGTCAAAGTGTGACTGGTGGCTGAAAAACACCGGTTTTCTGGTCAGGTTCATGTGGATGGGCTGATCCGGCGGCTGCAGAGTAGGCGCGGCAAGGGCGGCCCCGCACCAGACGGGCAGGGCCGCAGCCAGCAGCAGAAGCGCGTATCGGGCGGGGCGGCGGCTCATTCCGCGTTCCGGGTGGCTGTTTCAAGAGCCGAGGGGGCCATTGCATCGCGAAACGGCCCCAGAAGGCCGTGGGCCATGCTCAAACGCCGCGTACCGCAGGCGGCAACCCCCAGTTCATGGGTAACCACAATCACTGTTGTGCCCTGCCTGTGTATTTCCGCAAGCAGGTTCAGTACCATGCCGGTGTTTTCCGGGTCCAGATCGCTTGTTGGCTCATCGGCAAGCAGCACCAGCGGTTCGTTGAACAGGGCACGGGCAATGGAAGCCCGCCGCATTTCCCCGCCCGAAAGGTTTTTGGGGTATTCTTGGGCAAGGTCGGCAAGGCCCACGGTTTCCAGCAGAAAACCCGCCCGGCAGGAATCGGCGGCATTGCCGCCCGCAAAGATCTGCGGGGCGCGCACATTGTCCATGATGGTAAGGTTGCCCAAAAGCCCAGTGCCTTGAGGAACAAACCCGATATCGCGGTTCCGTATGCGCGAAAGTTCCCTGTCCGGCAGGGCAGTAAGAGCCCTTCCCCTGAAAAGCACCTCGCCGCCCGTTGGAGAGGCAAGACCGGCCAGCAGGGTGAGCAGGGTGGTTTTGCCGCTGCCCGATACCCCGGTTATGGTGATGAATTCCCCCTCGTCAACAGTGAGGTTTACCTCATGCACAGCCGGAACCCCGGCACTGCCGCTGGCGGTTCTGCGTTGAAATTCCTTGCAGAGATTGATGGTTTCAAAAAGTTTCATCATGCCTCCTCCCGCATGGCAAGGTAGGCGTCTGTGCGCCCGAGTGTATGAATGGCGGGTAGGCAGCCCAGAGGGCCGGTCAGCGCCCCGAGCAGGAATACCCCGGCGGCGGTGCCCAGCAGAGAGGGTAGGCCGGGTGATATGGAGGGCAGTTCCAGGGTTGCCTCTATATAGGTGCGGAAAAGGGCCAGGAGCAGAGCGCCGCAAAAAACGCCAAACCCCGCGCCAAGGCTGCTCACAAGCAGGGCCTCTTGTGCCACAATGCCCGCAAGGGCGGAGCGCGAAGCGCCAACAACACGCAACAGACCGAATTCTTTCTTCCTTTCCTGAATAATGGAGGAAAACACAAGGCCAAGCACAATGAGGGCCATGCCCCAGAGGGTGGCGGAAAAAATATGGGAAAATCCTGAAAATATCTGCAATTTCGCGGCAATATCAGAAATCATTCCCGCAACCATGACAAAGTCGAGGTTGTATTTGATGGCGTGTTCCTCAAGAATGGCGTTGACCGTGTCGCGCAGGTTCAGGGAAGGGGAGAGCTTGACCAGAACCGATGAAACAAAGGTGTTGCGGTTCATTTCTTCGGGCAGGTTGAGGTGGGGGCCAAGCTCTGAAAGCAGCAGAAGGGTTCTGGCCCTGTTCATGTCCATGAATACCGAGGTATCAAAGCCCATGCCTGTTGCGTCCAGCCGGGCGGCAATGGTGAATTCCCTGCCGAAAAGCAGGATCTTTTCATCCACCTTGCCGGAAATTTTCTTGCCCACCACCACCTCGTGCTCCCCAAGGGGGCGGTTGAGAGCAGAAATCATCCACGGCTTCACCACAAAGTCCGTTTCCGGGTCAATGCCGATAAGCTGCACAGGCAGGGTGCAGCAGGCCGCATTCAGGGTGGCGATGAAAAGTTGCGTCGTAACCTTTTCCACGCCTTTTCTGGCGCGCAGTTCTCCGGCAAGGGCGCTGTCCATGTAAAAGGAACTCGGTTCGCCGCGTAATAGCGAGCTTTGCACCTTGTTGCTGTAGCCGTATGGCACGAAAAGGGCGTCCGCGCCCAGCCGCTCGGCCATGACGCGGGTGCCGCTGGCTATTCTGTCGGCCGTAACCGTGCCGCAATACAGGGTGAAGCTGAAAAGCCCCACCAGAAACACCAGAAAACCGGTTCGCCCCGCCTTTCTGCCAAGGTTGTGCCGGACAAGGGCAAACTGGGTCAGCCTGTTCATGGGCGGTCACCTTGGGGGTTTCGGACGAAGGCCAGATTCTTTCGTGCGGCATTGGCAATGCCAAGGCCCGTGACCACAAGAAGAGTGCCGAGCAGGGCAAGGGCTGGCAGGGTGCCCATGTGGCAGGGCATCAATTCATTGGCGCATACGCCGATGAGCAGGCCGGGGGTCACAATGACGAGAAGGCCGACAGGAAGAAGCATGAGCGCAACCCCGAGGCGCAAGGGCGCATGGCGCGAAAGCAGAAGCAGGCAGCCCGCGAAAATGGTCAGCCCGCCGTTGCCAAGGGTGGCACGGGCTGCCCAGAAGCATTTCATGGGCGCACCGGCGGTGCTGTGCCCCTCGCACACCGGGAAAATATGGTACGGCGCAAGGCATACCAGCAGGCCAAGGGCCACGGTGAAAACCGCGCCCCACGATATTGCATTCATCATTCTCATTTATGCGACCTTTTCATCCCTGATCATCTTGCCGAATTCCAGATGCACTATGCGCTGGGCATGGGAAGCCACCTCCGGCGAATGGGTGACCACCACAATGGTGCTTCCCTGATCGTGCAGCCTGTGGAATATGTCCATGACAGTTTCCTGATTGGTTTCATCAAGGTTTCCGGTGGGTTCATCGGCCAGAATGATCTTGGGGTGGTTGATCAGGGCACGGGCAATGCACAGTCTTTGCTGTTCCCCGCCCGAAAGCTGGCGCGGCAGGTGGCGGGCGCGGTGCCCGAGGCCCACCTGTTCAAGGGCCGCAAGGGCCTCCTCTTCATCGGCCATGCTGTGATAATATTGGGCTATCATTACGTTTTCCACGGCCGTGAGGTAGGAAATAAGGTGAAACTGCTGAAAAATAAGCCCGATCTTGTCGCGGCGTATGGCTGTCAGGTCTCTGGCGTTCAGGCGGGAAATTTTTTCGCCGTCCAGCACGACCGTTCCATGGGTGGCCTTGTTCATGCACCCCACAATGTTCATCATGGTGGTCTTGCCCGAGCCGGAAGACCCCATTATGGCGACCCATTCACCCTCCTGCACATGGAGGGTAATGTTCTGCAAGGCCCTGACAGAGCCGTACACCATGGAAACCTCTTGTAATTCCAGTATTGTACTCATATCATATCCTTTTTTTCTATTCGCCGCGCAGAACCAGCGAGGGTTCCACATCGGTTGCCCGGCTGACCGGGAGAAGAGAGGCAAGAACCGTCACCGCCAGTGAGGCCGCAAGGGTCAGGGCAATGAGAAAGAGGGGCAGGCTTACGGCCCTGCCGAACACGCTCATGCTCACGGCCTGGGCAAAGAAATACCCGGTGCCGATGCCCAGTAGGCCGCCAAGGGTGGCAAGCACCAGCCCCTCGCCAAGAAATTCGCTCATAATGCTTCTGTTTTCCGCGCCCATGGCCTTTTTGAGACCGATTTCCTTCCTGCGCTCCATGACCACGGTCATCATGGTGGTGCCCACGCAAATCATGGTCAGAAACAGGACAATGGCTGTGACGAGGTAGACAAGAACCTGCAACTTGCCAAGCACGGTGGCCTCGGAATTCATGATGCGCTTGACCATGCGCGGGGTAACCGTGGGCGTTTCGGCCATGATTTTTTCGGAAATGAGGGCGATTTCAGGCCCATCGGCCGCCACGCTCATTTCAACGACCGAGGCCAGCCCCGGCTTGCCGAACAGGGCTTCAAGCCCGGAAAGGGGCAGAAGAATGAAGCCGTCTTCCGGCCCGCCGGAACGCACAATGCCGCTGACCCTGAACTCCTTTTTGAACTTCCGGCCCTCGGGCGGCACAATTTCCAGTTCAATGAAGGTTCCGGCATAGACGCGGGCATTTTCGGCAATGTCGGTTCCCACAAGCACCTGGTCATCCCCTGCGGGCCATTCCCCCTGAATCTGCCAGTAGGGGCTGGTTTTGCGCACGCTTTCCATGTCCGTGCCCACTACGGTCAGCCCCTGCATGTTGTAGTACATGGTTTCGTAGCGGAAGGGGGTGGCCCCCACAAGTTTGCCCGGCGGGATGAGGGCCTCGGCCTTTCTGGCGTCGTCAATGGGCAGGAAGGTTGCCGTGCCCGAAGGCACCAGTATGAGGTTGGCCCCGTAAGAGCGGAATTCCCTGCCCATTTGACGGGGAATGTCGTAGTACACGGCCCCCATGCCGAGAAACACGGTTGCGCCAATGGTAACGGCCAGCAGGGCAACCAGAATGCGCGAGCGGCGGCGTACAAGGGAACTGCATATGATTTTTGCGAACATTCTTTTGCGGGTCATGGTGTTTTCCTTTTGATCGGGGGACAAGACGCCCATTTCGCATTCCCTGCCCCAGTGACGGCTTCTCTGCTATCGGCCATGCAACACCTCTGTGGGGTGCAGGTGAAGCAGCAGGCGAATGGCGGGCAGGCTGCCGCCAATGGTCACCACAAGAACGAGAAGGGCAATGAGGGGCATGACCAGGAGCTTGATGGCAACGGCCGAACCGAAAACGCTCTGACCGATGATTTGGGCGAGGCCAATGCCCAGAAAGTAGCCGAGCACACCGCCAAGAGTGGTGGCAATGAGCATTTCAACCAGAATGACCAGGGAAATTTGCCCGTCTGACGCGCCAAGGGCCTTTAAAAGACCGATTTCCGTGCTGCGTTCCATGACATTGGCCGTTACAAGGTTGGATATGGCAAGGGCGGAGCAGGCAAGGCTCAAAAGGGTGAGCAGCAGCATGAGCAACCGGGTTTTTTGCAAGATAGCCCCTTCGGAAGCGGCCACCTGCAAGACGGGCTTTGCCCGCGAGTCGGTCAGCACCTCGTCTATCTGGTAGGCAATGGCGCTGACATAGGCGGTGCAGTACCATATTTCCCACTCGCTGCGCGAAAGGCTGTGGGGGTTTTGGGCCGCGGTGCGCGCAAGCTCGTTTTCCGGGGTGGTCAGGGCGCTCACCTCCATGCGGCGCACCTTTCCTTCCAGCCCGGAAAGCCGCTGCACAAGACCAAGGGGGGCGAGCAGGCCGTCGTCCTCCCTGTCTCCGGCATGGTAAATGGCGGCTATGGTAAGGTTTGCCGTATGTTCCGCCCCATGAATGTCCTGCACGGTTACGGTGACGGCGTCGCCGGTTTTCCACTTGTTGCGGGCCGCAAGGGCTGCCCCGGCCATGACCCGCGAGTGGTCGTCGTCTTTCAGCCATTCGCCCCGAAGCTCCCACCACGATTTCAGGTTGATGATGCCCGTATCAACCGACTCGCCCGTGGGAATGTCCAGATGCCGGGAAAACCAGGTGCCAAGCAGGGTAACGGGTTCTTCCATGCCCTTCACCCGGGCCTGAACATCAAGGTAGGGGGCAAAATCAAGAATGTTGAAGGCCCAGAAAATGGTTTTAATTCTGGGCAGTTCCTCTTCCGCCAGAAATTTGTCCGTGACCCCGGCCCCTTCGCGCACCCCGTACAGGTCATTGAGAATCGAAGCTCCGCGAGGCTCGACCATGATGTTCGCGCCATAGGTCTTCAATTCCTGGTTCACCTTGTCGCCCACATCCAGCATGACGTTGATCATGGCGGTTGCCAGGGATATGCCAAGGGCCATGGTACAGGCCATCATCAGCAGTTTCTGCTTCTGGCGCGTAACAGCGCCGAAAATCATCCGAAAAAACATGGGCGGTATTCCTTTATGAAAATGGTGAAACCGTGTTTGCGACGCTGCCCCACCTATGTGGGGCGCGGTACTACAGAAAGCGGGATTCCTCGGCCTCAAGCGCCTCTGTCTCAATGATCAGGGTTCCCGATTCAATGCGGAAGGGAAGGGGCACCGGGTTGCACCCGCCCGCAAAGCCGATGGTTGCCTTGTTCATGACCACGTCGCACAGGATGCAGACAACCTGCCCCTTTCGCTCATAATACCCGCCCCCCGCACCGCATACGTCGCAGGCGTCAAGGCCCACCCCAAAGGCGGTTTCCGATTTTTTGATGACAATGTAGCGTATATCCACCCCGCCTTGCGAGGTGTAGACAAAGCGGTGCAAATGCCCGTCGCTCACCATTTCAAGGGGGGTGAGAATGGCGCCGTCCGTTACCTGCACGGCCAGGGGGGGGGAAAGCTCCACTTCCTTGCTGTTGAAATAGACCCCCACGGTCATGGAAAGCACGCCCGCGAACAACAGGGCCAGAAAGCCCTTGCTCCAGCGTATCTGGGCATTCATAAGGCTTTTTCGCTTGCGTTTTTCCGCCGGGTTGGCCCCCTCAATAACGGCTTTGCGCGAACAATTCCAAAGGAATACGGCAAGACAGGCGGAAACGCTTATCAGGGCGAAGAAGGGCAGCAGGGCGTTGTTCAGTAAAAAAATGATGAGGTCAAGGGCCCAGTCGTACCGGGGCATAAGCCCGCGCCCGAGAAGAATCTGCCCTGTGGCAATGAGCTGTTGCAGGGAGAAAATACAAAGCAGAAGCATGGCGCAGGGAAAAAGCACGGGCAGCCGCACATTGGAACAGACCTTGTAGGCGGCGCGGCAGGTCAGAATACAGAGAACAAGGCCGAGAATGTAGCCTACAACAATGAAGACAAAGTCGCTGCTGACCACCTGCACGACGCCAACAGCGAAATGCGAGGGGTAAATGAAGATGTCGGGCAGGTAGTAGGCAGTCCAGGTAAGGGCAATGGCGAAGAACAGCACCCGCATGAAGGGGGAGGCGGCGGCCTCTGAAGGCAGATGCCGGGTTTTTATCAGGTTGCCGATGAGCAGAAGCTCCACGGGAACCATGACCGAGAGCACGGCAAGGTTGTAGTATTCCCGTACGATAAAGCCGGTGTTCATTTTGAGCAGGGCCAGGGTGGCGGCAATGATGAAACCCAGAAATACCCCGTATTTCGCGGGGGTGCGAACCTCAAACAGACGCCGTTGCCAGGCGAAACCGAGCAGTACGCCGAGAAGCAGGGCCAGAAGAAGCAGGGTATCGGCAACGAGGAGGTAGAAGTGCAACATGGAAGTGCTCCTGAAAACAGACAGATAAACGCAAGAATACTTGTACGGGCAAAGCTGCCCGCACAAGTATTGGTTCAAAAAGGCTGATCGGCAGGAAAAGTAGCCGATTTCAGCCAGTTATGCTACCAGGAACGGGGAACGAACTTGAAGTCCCAGCTTACCACCAGGGGTTCTTTCCAGAAACGGCCGGGAACGCCGGTTTCCTTGTCCACATGCAGCAGGTAGCCCTGCTTTTCCGGGTTTTCAATGATGAAGGAGATTTTGTAGTCGCCGGGGCCGTCCAGTTTCACGTTGTTGCCATAGTGGGGGCCGTCGCTGGCGCTCATGGGCATGAAGCTGCCTTCAATGGTCTTGCCGCCTTTCTTTTCAGCGCGATATTTTACGGTCAGGTAGGGAACAAAGTCGCCTGCGCCGTAGCCGAGTTTGTTGTCGGCAATGGCGGAAATGTCCGCTTCCAAGTGCATGTCGGCCTGAGAGGCGGGAAGGCCGCCGGTACCGGCGGGTTCCATGTCAACGGGCTGGAAATACACGCCGGCAACCTGAAGGGGGCCAACGATAACCTCGTCACCAAGGGGGAATTCTTCAAAGCCTGCTTCCTGGCCGGGGGCCGGGGCGGCAGCCATGGCAAAAGAGGCAAAACCCGCAAAGGCTACGGTCAGAGCCAGTGCGCAAACAAGGGTACGAATCATTTTGGAGTTCATCTGTTTCTTCCTCCGATTAGAGTGTTACACTGCCGGTTGGGCGGCAGGTTTCCGGGTATAGTAGCAATACGAAATCACGGCGAGCACCACCAGAACGGCCTGGGGCAACAGGGTTTCCACTGTGGGGTAAATGCCGAGAAGGTCTATGGAACCGATGAAGGAAACCGGGGTTACGGAAACAACATCAGCTTCCTGAAGTTCCTTTATGCCGCCGCCGGCAAAGGCAATGGCCATGATGTACATGAGAATGCTGGTGCCGATGAAAAAGGGGCGCAGGGGTATGCGCATGCTGCCGTAGCGTATGACAAAGAAAAGCCCCACAAGGCAGAGGGAACCCACGGCAAAACCGGCCCATACCATACTCATCTGCTCGCCCGCATCGGCAAGCAGAGCCTGATAAAAAAGAATGGTTTCAGCCCCTTCTCTGAAAACGGCAAGAAAGGCCGCCGCGCCCAGGGCAAAGGAGCTGCCCTTGGTGACGGCAGAGGAAACCTTGCCTGCAATGTAGTTTTTCCATGATTCCGCTTCGGCCTTGGAAACCATCCAGTTGCTGACAAAAAAGAGAACCACCACCGCAAGGAGCATGGTTGCGCCTTCCAGTATTTCCTGATTCGCGCCGCTGATGGAAAAGAGCTTTTGCAGGGCTATGGCGAGAACCGCACTGAGCAGAACGGCGGCGATACCGTTGATATACACGACACGGGTGAGCTGCCCGTTGCCCGAGCGGACAAGGTAGGCCGCAATGGCCGCGACCACCAGAATGGCCTCGAGCCCCTCGCGCAGAAGAATGAACAGGGAGGCGACAAACACTGTCCACCCGCTATCGCTCCGACCGTCAAGGGCGTTGCTGTCTTCCCGCAGCATCTTGCTCAGATTGTCCAGGCTGGTGCGCACCTCTTTATTGGGCGCGCCGTTGCTCATCAGCCGCTTGACTTCGGCAAACTGGTATTCCACCACAGCGGCCCGCTTCCCCGAGACATAGGCCATCACGGCCCGTTCGACGCCGAGCTTTTCGTAAAACTCGAAGTAGGCCTTGTTGACCATCTCCTTGGACGCTTCGGCGTCTTTGGTGTTGAAATAGATGTCGTAAGATTCATCAAGTATTTCCGACATCTTATCGGTAACTTCACGCCAGTTCGCGTATTGCGAGGCATGGGCCGTCTGTGAAAACAGCACACCCGCGAGCAGACAAAGGACAAGGAAGAACTTTTTCATCAGAGGGTCCTGGGTTGAAATTTAGAGAATGAAAGTGAACTTCATTCTCTTTATAGAGGGGGTAAAAAATGCGGTCAACTCCGCATTGAAAACACCGAACGCCCCGGTACGGGAAGTGTGCGGGTTCGCCCCCTTGTCAATACACCCTTGGAATGCGGAAGTGCCAGACCTTCGGCCGGGAAGGGCGGGCGACACAGGAGGAAGAGCGCCAGTTTTGCCCGCTGTAACCGCATCCGGGAGAACTATATACCAAGTACCCCTACCGGGTATAGTATTTTTTTTAAAAAAATTTTGGTAGGCAAGTCGGTGAATTTTAAACGATTCTTGAAAACTGCTCTACCGCGGCAGCAAGTTTTTTCAAGGCCTCGTCATTTTTGCCGGATTTGAATCCTTCCAGCACGCAGGTCTGCATGTGCCCCTCAAGCAGCACCTGCCCGGTTTTGTGCAGGGCCGCCTTGGTCGCGCCAATCTGAACAAGAATATCCTCACAGGGCTTGTCGTTCTCAACCATTTTGATGATGCCCTTGATCTGGCCCTCGATGCGCCGAAGCCTTTTCACAATCGCTTCGGTATCCATGTTTTCTTTCATTCCGTGAACCCCTATTTCCCAAGACTATACTGTGTTGGCGAAGAAATGTCCACGGGTGTCGGCGTATTTGCCGTGCCCCTGCGCTCAATTTCTCCAAGATTTTCCCATTCAAAAAACCCCGCACAAAAATTGTTGGGAGGCCACGCCTTCAAAAAGCAGGGCTTTTTTTCAAAAAAATTGCCTTACAAAAGAAGTTGACTTTCGCTTTCACTTGCAATACCTACTGGAGAACACGTTTCACTGACCGGGGGAGATATGTCGGAATCAACAACCGTGGGGCCAGTTCTTGCCAGCCTTGAAAGCATTGAAGCGGGGGTGCGCGAAATTGCGCATATGGTTGCGAGGGGCGATTCCTGTGAAGTCATTCTCGACCGCATCGGAGAGGTGAAAATCGCCCTGCACCAGACAGGGCAGGCTGTTCTGGAAAAACAGTTTTACCGTTGCGCCGATGAATGTCTTGTCGAATCCCGAAAGGCTGAATCCAGACAGAAAATGACCGATTCCATCAGGGCCTTTGTGCGTCTGGTCTGATTTTTCATGCTCTGGCAAGATAAAAATACCGCCCCAACCCCACGGTAAAAATCACCATTCCGTACAAACTGTGTTCCAGCAGTACGGCCCACAGCGCACCGGGCCGCCCTCGGTTGCGTGAGTAGCCCACCCCCAGCACCCCCCCTGTCACCAGAGTGGCAAGCATGGCAAAGTAGCCTGCGTAGACGATATGCACCCAGGAAAACAGGGCCGTGCTCACAAGAATTGCCAGCCTTGCCTGCCGTGGTTCAGAAAAGAATTTTTCAAAAATATACACCCGGAAAATGATTTCCTGCGGCAAAACCGACAGCACGGGGTACAGAAGCATGACAATGCCCCACATGACAGGGCGGTCTGTTGGAAAAGAGAGGAAGGCCTTCGGGTTCTCCAGCAAAATATAGAGGGTGGCCCCTACGGCAACCGCAGCGGCCCGGATACAGGGGCCATGCCACCAGTGGCGGGGTGGACGGGCCAGAAGCCGCTTGAAGGATACATGGGGCCTCACCCGCACAAAGGCAATGAACCCGGCGCAGACAAGCAGGGGAATATGCGGCAGCTTGAAGGGGGCCAGAACCACCAGCAGCGGGGCGAGGCCCAGAAAAATGACAAGCTCTGCAATGTTCATGGCGTCTGCGTTGTCTCAACCGAGCCATGTTTTCTGTGATCATTCGGCGGCATGGGCACCTCGTTTGCAATCGCATACGAACCTTACCGCAAAATCACAGTATGGACAATCTTGTGACGCGCCGCGCGTCACCCACTCCGACAGTCCCGCGAAGGCACTCCGTCATTCCCGCACCTGTAATGCCACCGCTTCGTCATTCCCGCGAAGGCGGGAATGACGGAGCGGGGGCATTACAGGGCATTACAGAATACAAAGGGGGCATTACACCCCCACCCGCATTCTGGCGGCAGTTGACGCGCCGCACGTCTTGTGGCAAAGTAAAATAATTGTTGCATTGTAACCCCAAAGCATACAGGCCGCAGTGAATATGGCATTTTTTAATCGCCACTTCCTGTATCTGCTGAAGGGAGCGAGGGCATGACTGCCCCAGTGCTTCCAGGTTGGAGGCCCGCTTCCGCATCGGTCAGCCGATACCCTTCCCTAGCTCTCCCTGCCATTCCTTCGCAGGGGCGGCCTCTTGCTCCATGGAATTGTCCAGTTTTTCTGCCCGTCTTCCTTTTTCCGCCCTTCTCCCCATTTTCAGCACCCTTTCCCGCACGGTTTACTGACGCGGGTCTTTTCTTTTTTGCCGCTGACCTGCAAACCCGGTCCCCTCCCTAGTGTTGTTGATACCGAAAATGCGTGGCGAGGTATTGATGCCTGTGTACACAGTCAAAGTTTATCGGCTCTCAACGGAGGAATTTATGCAGACAAAGAATAACTGGTTTGCCGGAAGCACCGGAATAATTCTCAGCGGCATGATTATGGCCTGCATTGCCACAGGCTTGCAGGTTATGGGCAACCCGCCCAACATGGGCCTGTGTGTGGCCTGCTTCGAGCGCGATATTGCCGGGGCACTTGGCCTGCACCGCGCCGACATTGTACAGTATATCCGCCCGGAAATTCCCGCCCTGCTGCTCGGGGCCTTTGTTGCCGCCCTTCTTTCAGGGGAATTCAAACCACGGGCCGGTTCCGCCCCTCTTTCCCGCTTTGTGCTTGGCGCGGTAGCCATGATTGGAGCGCTGGTCTTTCTTGGCTGCCCGTGGCGGGCCCTGCTTCGTCTGGCTGGCGGCGATTTGAACGCCCTTGCCGGTCTTGCCGGTCTCATCGTCGGGGTCGGGGTAGGCACCCTCTTTTTCCGGCAGGGCTATTCCCTTGGCCGCAGCACGGCCCAGCGCATGGGTGTCGGCGTTATCATGCCCATTTTCATGGTTTGCCTCTTCCTGCTGCTTGTCTTCTTCCCCCAGGTTCCCGAAGAAGGCAAAAGCGGCATCATTTTCTATTCTGTCAAGGGGCCGGGCTCCATGCACGCCCCCCTCTATATTTCCGCCGCCGGGGCCTTTNTTGTCGGTATANTGGCCCAGCGCAGCCGTTTTTGCACCATGGGGGCCTTCCGCGACCTCATTCTCTTCAGGCAGATACATCTTTTCACAGGCATTCTGGCCTTTGTGCTTGTGGCCTTTGCCGTCAACCTGTATTTCGGCAAGGTGAATGTCGGCTTTGAAGGGCAGCCCATTGCCCACAACATGCACCTCTGGAACTTCCTCGGCATGCTCGTGGCCGGGTGGGCCTTTGCCCTTGCTGGCGGGTGCCCCGGAAGGCAGCTTTTTCTGGCCGGGGAAGGGGATGCCGATGCCGGGCTCTTTGTGTTCGGCATGATGATTGCCGCCGCCTTTGCCCACAACTTCGGTCTTGCAAGCTCTGGCGCTGGCATTGGCCCCAATGGCGCGATGGCCGTGTATATCTGCCTTGGCGCACTGCTTGCCATGTCGCTGGCCCATGTTCGCAAATCCTAAAAAAGACTACTAATACAAGGAGATAATCATGTCCCGTATAGTAATAGACGTGTGCGGCCTAGCCTGCCCCGAACCCCTGCTGGCCTTTGAACGGGCCGCGAAATCGCCCGAGGCCACGGAATTGGAAATACGTTTTGATTGCGGCGCTGCCCGCGACAATATCAGCCGTGCCGCCCCGGCAGCCGGGTGGGCCGTGCTGTCTGTTGACGAAGAGGGCGACCATACCGTGATGGTTCTTTCCAAAAAAGCCTAGGTATACCATGGGGTTTTTGCAAAAGCTGCGCTCCGTCCTTTCCGGGCGGTCTGCCGAAGGGGCAGGGCAGGGGAATACTCCCGATGCAGGGCACAGGTACGAATCCTTCCTTGTATTTGCCAATACAGGAGAGGTTATGCATGCCGAGACCGAGCTCCGCAGGGCCGGGGTCATGGTGCGGGTCATGGCCCCGCCCCCGGCCTTGCGAACCGGGTGCGACATGGTGCTGGTGGTGCCCGACGAACAGGCGCTTCGCGCGGAATACCTGCTCGGCCTTGCGGGCATTGCCCCGCTCCAGACCATCAATGCCGGTCATTCCCTGCTTGCCCCGGTTTCCCTCCTCCAGCACAGGGATTTTGGCGACCATCTCATGGTGCGTGCCGCCAACATGAAAATCACCGTGGAAAAGAGCACGGGGGTCATTGTGAACATCTCCGGCGGCGGCTGCCCGGATGTGCCTTACCTTGCCGCCATGCTCATCGGCCAGAGCCTGCATGGCGGGCATAGCCCGCGTGAATACGGCAGTACCCTGTGCGGGTACGCCCTGGAACTGGCCTTTGTGGAAGCGCAACGCCTGCTTGCGGACAGGGGGAAGCCATGATGGATAAGACCCTGACCCTCCCCGGCCCGGCCGCCCATTCCCCGCACAGGGATGCCGGGCTACCGTGGCTTGTGGTGGGCACCATACCCGAGGCGGCCTTTCCCCTCACCCTTGCCCCGGTGGAACCGGTCAACCCTGTTGATTCGCCCCCTCGACCCGGAATGGAGGCGCCCGATACCCTTACCCTCGGCGCGCTTGGTATCCCCATGAACAGGGGTACGCCCGCGCTATTGGCGAGCATGGCGGTGATGGCGGGCTGCCTGCGGGTTGCAAGACCCCTGATGGCTCTGGTGGCGGGTGATGTGGGCAACGGCACCGGTTCCCGCGCCGTGTACGAGCGGCTGGTGTCCATCGTGTCTGAAAGGGCCTTTGCGGGCATCACCTTTCATTATCTCATGCCCGATGTGGACTGGCACAACCGTATCCTGATGGCCATGGAGTGCCGCACCCCGGCCCCGGTGCTGGTGGCGGACGCAGGGTTCATGTATGCGGCCAAGATGAGCGGGTATGCGGAAAAGTACGATTTGTTCACCCCGGACATCGGGGAACTGGCCTTTCTGGCGGACGAAAAGGCCCCGCATCCTTTTTATACGCGGAATTTCTTTCTGGCGGACGAATCTTCCGCCCCTGAACTGATTGACAGGGCCTATGAGCACGGCAACGCCGCAACGCACATGCTTGTAAAGGGAAAAACAGACAGGTATGTACGCAAGGGAGAGGTGCTGTATGCCCTTGCCGAGCCGGACGTTCCGGCCCTTGAACCTGTCGGCGGCACGGGCGATACCGTGACGGGTATTGTCACGGCCTGTCTTGCCGCGGGAATGCCCATGGAAGAGGCCTGCCCACTGGCAATGCGCCTGAACCGCATCATGGGCGAGCGGGCGCGGCCAACGCCTGCCTCGTCCATTGCAGACCTTGTGCGGCATCTGCCCGAGGCTGCGAAAAGGTGTTTGATTGACCTGTAAGGGTCAACAGCCGATCGTAAATACCCGCACAGGCGGGCTACAAGGAGAAAAAACCGTGGATAAGAGTATAGATTGTCGCGGGCTTGCCTGCCCGAAACCCCTGCTTGCCGTGCGCGATTTTTTGCAGGCCACCCCCGGAACACCGGCCTTTGTTGTCACAGTGGATAACGATGCCGCACGGGAAAATGTGACACGCTACTGCGGAACCATGGGCTATGGGGTGACAGCGCAAAAGGAAGACAGGCTGTGGCATTTGGCCGCAACCCTCACGGGAGAGGCCGCTTCTGTCACGGCGCAGCAGGCCGCCCTTGAGGCCGCTTGCCCGGTTCCTGGGGCAAGCAGGGTCTGCGTGGTGGTAACCTCGGCCGAATTCGGCAACGGCAGTGCGGAGTTGGGGAGCAAGCTCATGAAAACCTTTCTTGCCACCCTGCCGGAATTTGGCGACAGCCTGTGGCGCGTTATCTTTTTGAATGGCGGTGTGCGCCTTTGCGCCGAAGGGAGCCATGTGCTTGATGAATTACAGAAGCTGCATGCGGGCGGAACCGGTATTCTGGCCTGCGGCACCTGTCTGGAATTTTTTGGCTTGCTGGAAAAAAAGGTGTTGGGGGAGACCACCAACATGATGGATGTGGTGACAGCCATGCAGGTGGCGGACAAGGTTATCAAGATTTAGTTTTTTTGAGGCTCTCGTGGTGAGGGATTTTGGGGGATCGTCGTTGCGGCGGAGGGGGGAGCTACCCTTGCAGGGCGGGCTTTGAGTGGAGGGTGTACGGTTTTTTGAGCAAGGTTGCCCCAATCAATAAGACTTTTCCTCTGATTTAAGGTTTTATAGAACCAGCGCGGGAGGGGACCGCTTCGCGCGGTCGCCCTCCCGCACCCTCCCCCCTGCGGCAAGGGGGAAACCCCCT